>JAAUXZ010142378.1_pt1 | contig 10072 bp, 12 predicted proteins | sample 7278131 | NCBI WGS metagenome assembly JAAUXZ01 (sample SAMN14350119, study PRJNA611818) | marine sediment metagenome | isolation source: surface marine sediment (3m) | place: French Polynesia: Moorea | collected 2018-08
CTTGTGATTGGTGTGTTCCAGTTATTTGTCATCCGCCAGCCGGTCGAGGGACTGCTGTCGCTGATTTCCGGCGGGCTGCTCGTGGTCATCGGCCTTACCTTTTTCGTCTTCGGCCTCCGGCTCGCGCTCTTTCCGGTCGGCGAGGGGCTTGCTAAATCGCTCGCGAGGAAAGGTAGCTTATTCTGGCTCATATCCTTCTCCTTCGCGCTCGGCTTCGGGACGACGGTGGCGGAACCGGCACTGATCGCCATCGCGGAAGAGGCGGCCGAGGTTGCCGCGGATGCAGAAGTCATTGCGAAAACGTCCGAGGCCATGGCCGACTACGCGTTCGGCCTGCGTATGACGGTTGCGCTCGCCGTCGGCTTCGCGCTGGTGGTGGGCGTGTTGCGCATCATCATGAACTGGTCGCTGCCGGTGCTGATCATCAGCGGCTATGTAATCGTCGTAGCGCTGACGGCGATCGCGCCCCCCGAGATCATCGGAATCGCCTACGATTCCGGTGGCGTCACCACCTCGACGGTGACCGTCCCGCTCGTAACTGCACTGGGCGTGGGTCTCGCTAACTCTGTGAAGGGGAGGAATCCGATGCTGGACGGCTTCGGCTTGATTGCATTTGCCTCGGTGACGCCGATCCTGTTCGTGTTGATCTACGGCATGGTGTTCTGATGGAGCTGGCTAGAAACACACTGATATTCGTCACTGACAGCGCGCTGGACATTCTGCCGATCGCTGCCTTTTTGTTCGTGTTTCAGTGGCTTGTCATCCGCAAGAGGATGCCGGACGGCGGCAAGATCATCCTGGGATTCGTGTTCGTCATCGTCGGCCTTGGTCTGTTCCTGGAAGGCCTCGAGCAGACCCTGTTCCCACTCGGGCGGCTGATGGCCGAGCAGCTCACACATCCCGAATTCCTGCTCGACACCGTCGAGAATGTTGTGGCCGATTTCACCTGGAAGGACTTCTACTGGGTCTATATTTTTGCGGCGACGATCGGCTTCTCCACCGCTATGGCCGAACCTTCGCTGATCGCCGTGGCTATGAAAGCAAATACGGTCTCCGCCGGAGCAATCGGTGTCGTCGGCCTCCGCGTCGCAGTGGCAGTGGGTGCCGGCATCGGCGTAAGCCTGGGCTGCTTCCGCATCATTACAGGTCTGCCGCTGGCTTATTTCATCGCCGCCGGCTACTTCATTGTCATCGTGCAGACGATCGTAGCCCCGAGGACGATCGTGCCGCTAGCCTATGACTCGGGCGGGGTAACGACATCCACCGTCACGGTGCCCCTTGTCGCGGCGCTTGGGCTGGGCCTGGCCGACGCCATTCCGGGGCGCAGCCCACTATTGGACGGCTTCGGCCTTGTCGCCGTCACGGCTATGTTCCCGATCATAACGGTGCTCGCCTACGGCCAGCTCGCCATATTCCGCGACCGTATGTCGAATTCGGATCATTCATCCAAGAAATCAACTTAGGAAGATCATCATGCACTTTAAATTGATCATTGCTTTCGTCGAAGACAGCAGTACTGACAACATCATGCACGCGGCGAGAGAGGCCGGGGCGACCGGATGCACAGTCATCAATCAAGCGCGAGGCGAGGGCATCAAGGAACGCAAAACTTTCTTGGGCCTGACGCTGTCGACACAGCGGGATATTTTACTGCTGCTCGTCGAGGAACACTTGAGCCGCCATATTCTCGAACACATTGCCGAGGTTGGTAAGTTCGACGAGGAACCGGGTACCGGTATTGCCGTGTTGATTGACGTCGAGGATGCCGTTGGCGTCATGCACCAGACGAGAGAACTCAATGTAATCGTGGAGGACAAATTATGACCATTCGCAACTGGGGTCCAATCAAGGACTGTATGCGCAAGGACGTGACCGAGATCGACGGGCGTATGGACGTGATGTCGGCTCTGAGGCTGATGAAGGAAGTCGGAGACACGAGCCTGATCGTCGAGCGGCGTGACGAGACCGACGAGTACGGGATGCTGCTGTTCTCGGACATCGCCAAGAAAGTGATCGCAAAGAACCGTGCGCCGGAACGCGTCAGCGTCTACGAGATCATGGCGAAGCCCTGTCTTACGGTGCGTCCCGACATGGAGATCCGCTACTGCGCCCGGTTGTTCGAGAATTTCGGCATCAGCCATGCGCCGGTCGTGGAACACGACAAGATCGTCGGCACCGTGAGTTACTACCGGCTCGTACTGCACGGCCTCCTGCCCGAACTCGAAGACTGATAGCCAGGGTCGACCCCGATATCGAAACATGATTGACAATACGCTCGGATTTCGGACGCGGCAGGAACCATGACAGTAACAATCGTTGGAATCGCGGTAATCGCACTCGGACTGATTTGCTGGCTCGGCCAAACCCTGGTGATCTTCGCCCCGCGGGTTGCGGTAAAGCTCGGAGTAGGCGAGCCCGAGGAAGACGTCGACCGTTCGATGTACCTGTTCGAGCGGTTTTCACAGGGCATCATGGATGTCCTGCTGACCTGGATCCTTCCCGCGTCAGCATTGATGATGCTCCTGGGATACGAGTACTGGCCGATCCTGGCCCTGGTCGGAGCGGGCGTCTACTTGTACTTTCCCGGCGTCTTCAGCATTACGCGCATTGTCCTGAAAAGAAACGGCATGAAGATCGGCAAGCCAGCGTCGGAGGTGACTGCTTATGTGTTTGGCGCACTCTGGACTTTGTCCGCTATCTGCATGATTGCGCTGGCTGTCGTGGAGCTCAGCCCCACTCGGTGAAGTCATGCGGCCATCAACGGCGCAAGTGCCTCGGTAACCCGTTGCGCCTGGTTCTCGTCGATTAGCTCGGTTAGCACAGCCAGGAATCGCCCGTCCTTGACTCCGGAGACGATGTACTGCCAGCGGTAGGCATCGAGGATGAGGTCTCTGACGGCCTGGACTTCCGAAGCCTCGAGACGGCGTTCGATCGCCTCGACGAAATAGTCGGCGTCTGCATTGGCCTGGCCTTGCAATATGCCGTCGACAGCCACAACGAGGTCGATTAGATCCGTTACCGACTGATCTCTCTCGTCGTCGCCAAGCTTCGCATCCTCCCGGCGCCATTCCAATTCGTCGATAACGGCATGCTGCGATTCCTCTTTCCAGTGGAAGAGGAATACGTCCTTCCATAACTCTGACAGCTCAGCCTCGGGCTCGATACTGGACTTGAAGTGCACCTGCGTGAATATTTCGACGTGATAGGTGAGGGCCATTACCGCCCAGGTTGACTTGCTGAGCACGATCTTTGCGACCTCGTTCGCGTCGGCTGCAACGCGGTAGCCCTCCGGCATTTCGGCGGCCGCGAGCGCTTCGACGCGCCGGAAGAGTTCCTGGTGCTTGAGTTCCTCGTCACTGAAGCGGATGAGCGCTTCCAGTGCGACCTGGTCACCGAACCAGTGGTCCTGGCTCACCTCGAGAATCTTGGCATTGATATACCGCTCGATCAGGCCGAACAGGTTGGCGTAGGTGCGGCCTTGAACCTGGCTGAGGAATCGCTGTTCATCGTCGGTCAGGAAATCGAGCCTGTTTACCAGTGATAGGCCGTCCGGCAGGAACTTCTGGCGGAAATCGAGTGAGCGACCGCGGATCACGTCGTCGTCGATATCCCACCGCACGCGCTTGGAAATGTCGATGCACCGGGCATATCGGCGGGTATCGATCGTGGATTCTGCACTTTGCATGGCTGTCTCCAGTCAGTTGTTCGCTGTCAGCGGGTCAATGATCTGCAGCACCTCGGTAATGCGTGAGATCGGTATGCCGCTGAGTTCGGCATGCTTGTTAATGGTGGCTTCGTCCTTGGCGAGATAGACGCAGAATGACTTTTCGCCAGCGATGTAGCTGTGTAGCCACTGTACATCGGTGCCTATCTGATCGATGGCCTGGTTGGATGCTCGTGCTGCCCCGCAAAGCTCCACCAGTGACATCGAACCTATTCCCGGCAGATCTCGTTCAATGATGTAGCGTTTCAGTTGTTTCATTTCGCTTTTCCTGCCTGTTCATGCTGTGCAGGCACTATCTCGCCAAATGCGAATGAGAAGCAAGGTAAATATTCTTTATCAAACTAAAGAATTTCTTTATGATTTCGTTATGGCTGTCACGACACACCTTAGAGCACTGCAGGCGGTGGAACTCGCCATAAGGAAAGGGTCACTAAAAGCCGCCGCCGCCGAACTTTCGATCACGCCGGCGGCATTGGGCCAACGGATCAAGGCGCTCGAGGATTATCTTGGACTCGATCTGTTGGTGCGTGGCCGTTCAGGAATTCGAGCTACGCCTGAGCTCGAGGGGGCCGTGGCACATCTTCGTGCCGGCTTTCGAGAGCTGGACACGGTGACCCGAATTCTGGATTTTCAACGCGTCCATGAGATTCATATCACGGCGGACTCCGACTGGGCAGATCTCTGGCTGAAGCCCCGCATCGACCGTTTCAGAGAGGACAATCCGAACACCCTGTTCTGCATCAACGGCGAAGGCGATGTCCCGGTGCGGCTCGGTCAGGCCGACTGCGAGATTTGGTTTGGTTCAGATCGAGGGGACGCCGAAGAAGACCTCCTGTTTCACGACTATCTGTTGCCAGTCAGCTCACCCGAGAACACTGAGAGGATATTCAAGCAGCCGAAAACCGAGACACTGGAGGGCTTTCCACTATTACACCTCGATTGCTACACGTTTGACGCGGGTGCAATCGGCTGGCCAGAGTGGATCAGTCAATACGGCTACCGGAGGACGGCGCCGGCACGAGGCATCCGCTATCAAAAGGTCATGCGTGCTCTCGAGGCCGTGTACGCCAACGCCGGGCTGATGGTGTGCGGGCTGTCCCTGGTTAAGGACCAGATCGACGACGGCGCGCTGTCGCGACCATTCCCGATAGAGCAAGGCGAATGGTCGAAGAACGCCTATCGTGCCAGCTTTCGGCAAAACGCACTCCGACGCGCCAACATAGAGCAGTTCCGCGCCTGGTTACTTGCTGAAGCTCAGGAAACGCAGGCAGAGCTGAATCGCCTGGCCGTGGGTCATTGAGGCGCGCCGCGTGCACGTGTTCTCCACGTACAATACGCAGCAACGGCGTAAGGAGGTTTCGCGCTTGATCTCACCCGCAAAGTCAATGCATGACTGGAAGAAATACCTGGAACAATACGTGCCGTCGGCATCTTTCAGGGACGAGAGCGCGGCGGTTCGCGTGTGCCAGCTAGCTACGATGGCAGCAGAACTCGGCACGTATGCTGTGGGTGCCGTATTACTGGACGACGAGGGTGAAATACTGGCGGAAGGTCACAACGAGGTCTTTGTCGATCGCTTTCGATCAGATCTGCATGCCGAAATGGTCGCCCTCACCCAATTCGAGACCGAGTATCAGGGACCGCAGAAACCCGGCGCTCTTACACTCATATCTTCACTAGAGCCTTGCCCAATGTGCATGGCGCGTCTGATCTATTCCGGGATCGGATCGATACGGTACGTATGCGAAGACCCGCATGGCGGCATGGTGACCCGAATATCCTCGTTACCGCCGACGCTCCGTGCAATCAGCGAGGGCCTGTCTCAAGTGTGGGGGCTGGCGGAATGTTCCAATGAACTTAGAGGCGCCGCGCGTCAGATATGGGAGCAACATCGAGAAGAGATCGATCTGCGGATAGTCGAGCGTGGGGGAGGGCGTCAGGGATACTAGCGACGATCAGCGGCACCTCAGGGGCCTTTGTCATTTGGACCCGGGCCCACCCAACATGTCGCTGACCGTTTCTGCGTTCTCGCTGGCAGTACGAATCACCTTGGCCTGCATCTCGTATTGACGTGAGAATTCAATCATCTTCAGGAGCTGCTCGGTCAGATCGACATTCGAGGTCTCCAGGGCCCCCGTTTGAATCAAGCCGAAGGAAGCGCTGCCTGCTTCGCCGAGCGTCGCAGGACCCGATGCAGAAGACTCAGCCCACACGGTATCCCCGATCTGTTGCAGTCCCTGAGGATTGGCGAAGTTCGCAATGGCGACCTTGCCTAACGTCGTCGACTGGCCGTTGCTGTAGCGAGCGACCACGACCCCGGTCTGGTCGACGCTGACGCCGGTTATACGTCCGGTAGCAAGACGTAGATCCGTTGGTGCGCTGGTATTGAACCGACCGTTGCTACCAACCGGATAAGCCTGAAGGCGGTGACCTTGTGCATTCACAACGTAACCATCGGCATCAACACCGAATTCACCGGCACGCGTGTATGCCCTTGAACCGCCGTCACTCATTACGAAGTAACCTTCACCACCAATAGCAGCATCCAGTGCGTTGTCGGTGAACTGGAGATTTCCCTGTGTGTTCTGCTGAGCAATGCGTGATGTACGAACTCCGCTGCCGCCGGTACCGGAAGCCTGCCCCCCATCCGTGAACAGTTCCGTGAACTCGGCTCGTGATCGCTTGAAACCGGTCGTACCGGCATTTGCGATATTGTTGGCCGTGGTCCTTAGCCCGGCGGAGGCGGCGTTCAGGCCGCTGAGTGCTATTCGAAAGGGCATCACGCAGCTCCTGGCGACACTGCAAAGGTGCGCGTTACATAATTTGGGCCGTTTAGTGGCACTTTGGGGGTAATCGTAGTTCGGCGATAGGACGGACGTACTGCCATATTGTCTGTATCGGCTTGCACCGCAAGAACTTTAGCGGGCCACACGGCAATGTCTGCAACTGGAAATCCATCGATTTCCGTCTACGCTAGTTGTTGGGAGACAGGTCGTAGGAGAAGAAGCAATGCCGGCCACCAATATCAATGCGCAGATAGTTGTCGACGACAGTACCGCATCGCGGCTGACGTCGCTGCCGCAGGTCACGCAGTCTACAAGCTTGCTTCTTGAGCCAGCTGGCTGAGGCCAACGCATGATAGCGGCGCGTAGGTGGTTTTCAGCGGTAGCAGTCAGCCTCGCACTGGCTTCAACAGCCTGGTCCCAGGTCGGTGTCGGTGAAGCGACGCTCTCAGTCCATTACCGAGACGCGGATCTTCGCCAGGTAATTTCTGCCGTCGCACAAGTAACTGGCAAGGGGTTCATCATTCATCCCGACGTCAATGCCAAAATTACCTACGGTCCCTCCAATGAACTCACAGCGACGGAGTATTACGATGCGCTCGTGTCCATCCTGCAGGCCAATGGGTACGAAGCAGTCCTGCTCGGAGAGACAACCCATATCGTTCCGATCGGTGTTGCACCTGGAACGGGTTCACCGCCGCTATCGATCAGGAATTCAGCAGTCCTGGACGGGGCGATTCGACCCACGCCGTATTTCCTGAATGGACAGTTGTGGGGCGTTGCCTTTTTCCCGGGCCGAAACCGCATCAGATTCAATGCTCTCGGATTCAGGCCGGGCGATGTGATCACCGAATACGATGGGGTACCTCTCCTGGACATGCGGACTATTCAGGGTTTTGTTGAGAAGCTGGCGGTTTCAGAGGTCAGTTCCGTCGTAGTCATGCGCAACGAAAGGCGAATTAGCCTTCAACTTGATTGAATGACGAATTCCCGGTTATTGGCCGTCGGCCGGCGCCTGCCCGCCCCGACTAATGATCCGCCGCAGAAGCGCTGGCGCGGAATTCGACGGGCGAACACCCTACAGTCTTACGAAACGCGCGCCGAAAATTTGCCGCGTCCTTGTAGCCGAGCTCCTCTGCGATCGCTTCTACACTGTAGCTTGAGTCACGCAGGTAGAGCTTTGCCCGGCTCGCCAGCGCCTCCGATTTGAGCTGGCGAAAACTGGAATGCTCGGCTTGCAGGCGTCGGTTGAGTGTCCGTACGGAAACGTGCAGATCGAAAGCGACTTCGCCGAGATCGGGCAGCGGGGGCTCACTGGTTCTTAACACTGCGGCGATATGCTGAGTATACGGCGTTCCCTCTGTGTCGCTCTGTTCCTTCAGGCTCTGCGCCAGGCCGATCTGGGCCTGACGCCAGAGCTCCGGGTGATAGTAAGGGGAGGGCAGATCCAGCCATCGGTGGTGAATGTCCACCTCGTTTACCGTTGCGCCGAAGCTGATGCGACCGTGCAAGGCGTTTGTGTACTCCGCCTGGTTCTCAGGCTCCGGGATCGCCAACCGGAATTGGACGTCACTGATCGGCGCCCCTATCAGTGTTTCGATGTATTGCTGCAGCAGCATCATGGCCGTTTCGGTGTGGAAGCGCTCCAGGTATCCGGTGTCGTGCCTGTAAAGGATAGTCACGGTCATGCCCTGCAGTGTCGACCGTGCACCAATATCAACATAGGTGGCATGCAGTCGCGTGAAGCTCTCCAGTACCTGCAGGCCCTCTCGCAAGTTCGGCGCTGAGGCGATCGCCACGCCCACTGGGCCCATGGCAAGTACGTGCATCTGTCGCCCCAGTACAAAGCCAAGCTGTCTTTCACCCAGCAACTGGTCTCCGGTCCGCAGGATATGAAGGAAGTCTTCCATGGCGATGTCCCCGCCGCGCAGCAATTCGTGCCGACTTAGTACGGTGCCGGTAAATAAAGGCGCTGGGTCGATCTCGCGTCGTTCAAGTTCGCGTACGATCAGGCGCGCATAGACGGGGCTGATAGTCTCCATGCGTGCAAACTACTTCATATTGGCGAAATATGACACCCTAATGGCGGGACTTGCTCTCTTCCTCGGGGCCCTTCTCACTCATAGTTGAGCCACGGTGCATGACTTTGAGGAAGCGTTACGGTGACCAAGACAGATCTGCTTGATCGAAAGGCCGTTGCCAGTGCCACGCAGTACATGGGCATGGTCGCCTGGCCGACCATAATTCTGGGTCTGGTGCTGGGCGTGTCTTACATCGCCACCGTGGTCCTGGCTCTGACGGGGTTCGTCTCGCTGTGGCTGGCTGTTCCACTCGTCGCAGCGCTGATGTACTTCAGTTACACCGTTCTGCATGAGTCCGTTCACGGTTCGATCACCGGGAATGTCCGATCGCTTCGCTGGCTCAACAAGGCGCTGGGTTACATGGCTGCATGGATTGTCATGATCCCCATGGCAGCCCATCGTCACGAGCACATGGCGCATCACCGGTACGCCAACGATGAGGCGAAAGACCCGGACTTTCACGTAGGGAGCATGCAGGGTTCGCTGTTGGCTCCGATGCGTGTGGCCCTGCGGGCATGGGTGAGCCAGTTCAGCTACTACGCAAACAACCGCTGGGCTGATGCGCCTCCGCGGCAGAACGTGTACTTGTGCCTGGAGGTAACTGCCGCACTGCTGCCTCGGCTCGTTGTCTTCGCAGCGGGTTATTGGGTTGAAGGCCTGGCACTGTTCGTGATCGCCTGGCTGATTGGCGCGATGGTTTTACTCTATTTGTTCGCCTATGTCGTACATCGGCCACACGAGCAGGTTGGGCGGTACGTGGACACCTCCACCGTGCTGCTGCCCAGGCCATTCCATACGCTCGTCAGTTGGCTCTGGATGTACCAGAATTATCACTCCATCCACCATTTGTTTCCCCGCGTGCCTTTCTACATGTACGCGAAGCTCTATCAGGAAATCGAAGAGGTAATACTGGCCAAGGGCGCGCCGGTCTACAGAGCCACAGTTCGCGGTCTGGAGCCATCATCCCCGGGGTTGGCCACTTAGCGCTGTCCACCGTTGGCGTTAACGCCAGTGTAAAGTCCTGCGCCCATCCTGCCCCCGTTGCCGCTCGAACAGGGCCGGTCCCTAAAGAACCTGCGAAGACGTACGCATAATCCACAGGCAGCGATCGCGGCGAAACTGACAAATATCAGTGTCCCGTGCAGCTCCTGATCCTATGCTGTTCAAAGTGCTCGATCTGCGCCTATAAAAAGGCTAACCGCGTGATTCTGAGCACGTTTCAGAGTGAATAATCAGGAGTGGGCTCATGAATCGGTTCGAAGTAGTCAAAAGAATCGCCTGGTCCGCCCTCGCGGCGTGTGCGCTTGCATTCGGAATGAGCGGCTGCGAAGGCGATGATGGCAGGGACGGCACCGCGGGAGCTGACGGCCAGGACGCGGTTGACACGGGCACGATCAGTGCGACGGTGACCACCGGCGGAGCACCGGTAGAAGGCGCCACCGTAACGACTACTCCGGCGACAAGCAGCGTCGACACGGATGCGA
>JAAUXZ010121014.1_pt1 | contig 10071 bp, 7 predicted proteins | sample 7278131 | NCBI WGS metagenome assembly JAAUXZ01 (sample SAMN14350119, study PRJNA611818) | marine sediment metagenome | isolation source: surface marine sediment (3m) | place: French Polynesia: Moorea | collected 2018-08
ATCGACTGAATCGAAAGCAACCGCTGAAACCAATGGAACATATCATCATAATCGGGAATGGCATTGCCGGAGTAACTGCAGCCCGCCATATCCGGAAATTATCGGACAAGCAGATAACGATCATTTCCGCAGAAACTGATTATTTCTTTTCCCGTACGGCCCTTATGTATGTGTATATGGGGCATATGAAATTCGAGCACATCAAACCTTACGAAGATGGATTCTGGGCAAAAAACCGCATCAACCTGATCCGGGGATACGTAACCCAGGTAGATCCGGTAAAGAAAGAATTGATCGTAGGAAATTCCAGGATCTTCCAGTACGACAAGCTAATTATCGCCACAGGCTCTAAACCGAATAAATTTGGGTGGCCCGGTCAGGATCTCCACGGCGTACAGGGACTGTATTCCAAACAGGACCTGGATCTCCTGGAAGTCAATGCGCCCAACAATCAGGTTTGCCGGCGTGCTGTGATCGTTGGCGGCGGACTAATCGGCATTGAATTGGCGGAGATGTTGAGTACCCGTAATATCCCGGTCACTTTCCTGGTGAGGGAGAAAAATTTCTGGGATGGTGTCCTGCCACAGGGAGAAGCTAAAATGATCAATGAACATATACAGGAACACCATATTGACCTCCGTCTGGAAACCAACCTGGTTGAGATCCTCTCTGATGATAAGGGCAGAGCCCGGGCAGTAGTAACAGACAAAGGAGAAACCATTGCCTGTGATCTGGTTGGCCTTACCCCGGGAGTTACTCCTAATGTAGGATTTCTGGAAAATTCAGGAATAAACCTGGGGCGTGGTGTACTTGTCAACCGTTTTCTGGAAACGAATCAGCCTGATGTTTACGCCATTGGTGACTGCGCAGAACAAGGTGAGGCTATAGGAAAAAGAAGAGCTGTTGAGGCCGTGTGGTATACCGGACGGATGATGGGTGAAACCGTAGCACAAACCGTTTGTGGTAATCGTATCCCTTACAATCCCGGACATTGGTTTAATTCGGCTAAATTCTTTGATATTGAATATCAAACCTATGGGTGGGTATTCAGTGATCGGACCAAAACCGAAGAAGAACAACATTTTCACTGGAGGCACGCTCAGGAGAAGATCTGCCTGACTGTAGCGTACGAAAGATCATCTCGCAGGTTCCTGGGGATAAACACCTTTGGTATACGGATGCGGCATGAGGTGTTTGATCGCTGGCTCAATGAGGAGCGTTCTGCAGATCACGTTATGGAATATCTGGTGGATGCCAATTTTGACCCGGAGTTCTACCATCGTCATGAAAAACAGATCCTGGCCGATTACAATAGCCAAATGGGCACTAAAATCCGACCGGCCCGTAAAAGCCTTAAACGAATTTTTCAACACAATTAATGCTTTATCCCATCGGATGGGTATGCTAAAGAAAGTGAACTCACAATGACCACATTAGATAAAAACATGGCCCTAACAGGGCAACCTCCAAAGGCACTTGCCCCCAAACAACAGCTGGCCGCGCTCATTGGTTTTGCAGGCCTGGCCATTTTGATATTGGCCTCCTTCGGGATTCAGTTTCCAAACCGGGGATTATGGCTTACCCTTTCTTTGCTGGCCATATTTGCGGGGGTTAGCTGGTTTACCGTGCTCAGCTATCAAAAAAAGACGAAAGGGATCAAAAATGACGGGGTCTGGTTCAAATCGATTTCCAATATGGGATTTTGGGGTTGGATAGCTGGAATTGCCATAACGGGATTTTATATTATTCTGTACTTCTTCCCTCAATACATGGGATTGGCCAAGGAGGGAGCCAATACGGGTGTAATTGCCTTGTTTGATCCCTTGAGCAAGCTGCTGAGCGGTAACCCTGCCAGCCAGTGGTTTGTGTACGGGACCCTTTATACGGTGGCCATTCTGGCCTTTGGAATCAAGTTTATCTGGAAATACCGGCATAACCGTTATGAAATTATCCGGACTGTCAGCGTAATGTTCTTCCAAACAGCCTTCGCATTTATAATACCGGAAATCATGGCCCGCCTTAACGGCTCCATTCCTTACTACGACCTGAAAAACATTTGGCCCCTGAATTACTATAATTTTGAGCGGTATCGTATAAATGGTTTTATTAGTTCCGGGGATATCGGGCTGGCCTTGCTTATCTTCGGCATACTCTCTGTATTTGTCATCTCTCCGATCCTTACCTATCGCTATGGGAAACGCTGGTATTGCTCCTGGGTCTGTGGTTGTGGCGGCCTGGCAGAAACTGCTGGAGATGCATTTCGGCAACTGAGTGACAAAACGGTAAAAGCATGGAAAATAGAACGCTGGGTTGTACACAGTGTAGTTGTCTTTGTTACGCTCATGACCACTGCGGTAATCTACTCTTATCTGGGTAACGATACCAGCAAATACTGGCTCACTAAAAGCAGTTTTCTGATAGGGGTGGCTGCTTTGCTAACCCTGGTTTTTGCCTGGGTAATGATATTTAAAAGGAAGCAGTTACAGAAAGACGCCCAGTATGGTGCCATAGGATATTTTGTGGTCATCATGGCCCTTATTGGCCTTCATGTTTTCAGCGGTGAGGGCAACATCTTCCTGTTCAAATCAGAAACCCTGAGAAAATCCTATGGGTTTTTAATTGGCAGTATTTTTTCAGGGGTTATCGGCACCGGGTTTTATCCCATATTCGGTAACCGTGTATGGTGCCGATTTGGCTGTCCTATGGCGGCGATTTTAGGCTTTCAGCAACGCTTGTTCTCCAGGTTTCGGATTACGACCAACGGTGGGCAGTGTATTTCCTGCGGCAACTGTTCCACTTATTGTGAAATGGGTATCGACGTGCGTGCCTATGCCCAAAAAGGTGAAAACATTGTGCGTTCAAGCTGCGTGGGCTGCGGTATCTGTTCCGCAGTATGCCCCAGGGGGGTGTTAAAGCTGGAAAACGGACCCCTAAAAGGCAGGATTGAAGCCAAACAGGTGCTATTGGGGAACGATGTGGATCTGATGGAACTGGTCAATTCCAGATAATCCTAAATCGGATTTGGTGGATTTGGCAGGGAGATAATTCCTACTTTTGTGCCTTTCGACATTCACGCCGACAGGGAAATGACAGACATTCGTGTAATTATTCCGGCCTTTAACGAGGAGCACTCCATATCCAAAGTAATTGAGGAACTCCCAGGGAGGGTCACGGAGGTAATTGTCGTGAATAATAATTCATCCGATAAAACCGCTGAAGTGGCCCGAAAAGCTGGAGCCACAGTACTCACCGAAAACCGTATGGGTTACGGGTATGCCTGTTTAAAAGGATTAAATTATCTGGCAGAACAATCCAAAACCCCTGATATCATCGTATTTATCGACGGAGACTATTCAGATTATCCACAGGAACTCCCTAAAATAGTGGATCCCATTATTGATGGAAGTGTGGATTTTGTAATAGGCGCCCGGGTAAAATCACTCAGGGAAAAAGGTTCCATGACCCCGCAACAAGTGTTCGGGAATAAACTGGCCACCTTTCTGATGCGTGTTTTTTATGGGGCGCGATTTACGGATCTGGGACCGTTCAGGGCCATCCGATATGAAAAACTGTTACAGCTCAATATGGAGGACAAAACCTATGGGTGGACAGTGGAAATGCAATTGAAGGCCCTAAAGCAAAAACTGGCATATATCGAAGTTCCAGTGCGTTACAAAAAAAGAATCGGGGTCTCCAAGGTGTCAGGTACTGTAAAAGGTACTATATTTGCCGGCATAAAAATATTGGGTTGGATTTTTAAATACAGTTTTAAATAATATGGGACTTACTCTATCTTATCTCGTTATAGCGATCTACAGCACCGCCCTGATATTGATTTTCCTGTACAGCTTATCGCAGTTAAACCTGCTGGTGAACTACCTCAGCAATAAGAGACGGAACGAAGAAGCCCCTAAGTTTAATTTACTCGATCCAAAAGAAATCCCTGCAGTCACCATACAACTTCCCATTTACAACGAGAAATATGTGGTGGAGCGATTGTTGGACAATATTGCCAAAATAGAATATCCCAAAAGTAAATTGGAGATCCAGGTCCTGGATGATTCTACGGACGACTCTGTGGCCGACACGGCTGCCAGGGTAAAGGAATTGCAGGAGAACGGCTTGGATATACAACATATTCGAAGGGAAAATCGCGAAGGTTTCAAGGCTGGTGCACTCAAAGAAGGGCTTACCATCGCCAAAGGCGATTTTATAGCCATTTTTGATGCCGATTTCCTGCCAGACAGCGATTGGTTGAAAAAGACCGTGATCTATTTTAAAGATGAGGAAATTGGAGTGGTTCAGACCCGTTGGGGACATATCAACAGGGATTACTCTACCCTTACCAGGATTCAGGCTTTCGCCCTGGACGCCCACTTCACCCTGGAGCAGGTAGGGCGAAACTCTAAAGGCCATTTCATCAACTTTAATGGAACAGCAGGTATCTGGCGTAAAGAATGTATCCTGGATGCAGGCAACTGGGAAGGCGATACGCTAACCGAGGATCTGGACCTTAGCTACCGGGCACAATTGAAGAACTGGAAGTTCAAATACCTGGAAGATGTTGAGACCCCAGCAGAACTACCTGTGGTAATCAGCGCCGCCAGATCACAGCAATTCCGGTGGAATAAAGGGGGAGCAGAAAATTTCAGAAAAACGGTACTAAGCGTAATTTCCGCAAAAAACATTCCACTTAAAACTAAATTTCACGGGGTAATGCACCTGCTGAACAGTAGCATGTTCCTATGCGTATTCCTGGTAGCAGTTTTGAGTATTCCCATGCTCTACATTAAAAACTCCTATGGGCACCTGGGTTGGATATTTGAAGTAACGAGCTTTTTTATAATCAGCACCATCATTCTGTTTATCTGTTATTGGTTTACCTACCGAAGTATTCAGGGAAGCAGCTTTGATCATTTTGTAGATTATATAAAACTGTTTTTTACCTTTTTCTCAGTGGCATTAGGATTCTCCCTGCATAATACAGTGGCGGTTCTGGAAGGGCATATGGGTAAAAGAAGTGAGTTTGTACGGACACCCAAATTCAATATCAACAGCCTGACAGACTCCTGGAAGGGCAACAAATATCTCACTAAAAAGCTGTCTCCAAATATGATCCTGGAATTCGGGCTGATGGTATATTTCCTGTTTGGCATGTACAGTGCGATCCCCTTAAATGATTTTGGATTATTCCCATTCCACTTAATGCTCTTTCTGGGCTTTGGATTTGTGTTTTTCAAATCCCTTACTGCCAAGGCTTAACCCGAGTAGACTAGCGCGTATCTCCTGACCGGAATTGTATTGGTGCCGTTCAGCAATTTTTCGGTAATTTGTAGCTATACCAAGCCGACCCGGAATGCTGAAAGCCCTGAGCAAATATTGGAATCTGCACAAGCTTCCCATACTGATTAGCCTGGTCTCAGTTGCTTTCTATTACACCTTTGCCTATCATTTAGAACGATTCGATTTCCCTAAGCTTCTGGGGCTTTACCTCGCTTTATTCTTTTTATGTTTTAAGCTGGTACAGTTTGAAAAATGGAATTTCAGATTCCTCCTGATTGCAGGTGTACTGTTCCGGTTGGTCTTTCTTATGGCAGAACCCAACCTCTCTCAGGATTATTTTCGCTTTCTATGGGATGGTCACCTTATCCTGGAGGGGGGGAATCCCTATTTGCAAACCCCGGACGTACTAATTGAAGGCGGAACATCACAAATTCCCAATGCCGCTGCGCTTCATGAAGGAATGGGAGGGCTAAGTTCCAGGAACTACAGTAATTATCCCCCCTTGAATCAATTCTTCTTTGCCCTGGCTGCACTAATAGGAGGAAAAAGCATATTGGGCACTGTGATCGCTATACGTCTGATGCTCATTTCGGCAGATATAGGTATTTACTTTTTTGGCAAGAAATTGTTACTCCACCTCAATCGGTCACCCCATTTGATCTTCTGGTATTTCCTTAACCCCCTGGTCATAATTGAACTTACCGGTAATTTGCATTTTGAAGGGTTAATGCTTTTTTTCTTTGCCTTTGCCCTCTATTTGTTTGCAGTGAATAAGTGGGTCTTAGCTGCGCTATTGTTGGGCGGCTCCATATCCCTAAAGCTTATTCCGCTACTGTTCCTGCCTTTGTTCTTGAAAAATCTAGGATGGGTTCGAAGTTTGGTTTTCTACCTGATCGTTATCCTGGTGTTGATCTTGAGCCTTGCCCCTTTTTACACACCTGAATTTTTCTCTAACTACACGGCTACCCTAAAACTGTGGTTTTCAAATTTTGAGTTCAATGCTGGTATCTACAATCTGGTTAAAAGCGTTGGTAGGCAACTCGACATAAAACCGTGGGAACTGATTAAAGTCTACGGGAAAATAGCTCCGCTTATTACCGTGGGGCTCCTTTTGTGGCTGGCTTTCTTTAGAAAACGTAAATCACTCAATAGTCTGCTCCTGAGCATGCTCATTGTATTTTCGGCCTACCTGTTTTTAGCAACAACCATTCATCCCTGGTACCTGATCTTTCCAATATTCCTTTGTCTGTTTACGAATTATCGCTACCCGCTAATATGGTCGGCCTTAGTAGTTTTGAGTTATTCTGCCTACCAGGAGTCCACAACAAAGGAGTCTATGTTCTTCCTCACCATTGAATATCTTTTAGTCTTTGGTTTCCTTGGATATGAATATTTTAGATTAAAACAGCATAAATCCTTAATTCACAAAAAATAGGATCACTACTTTGTCAGTTCAAGAATATTTGTACATTTGATTCAGGATGAATAACCTAGCGCACATATCACTTACATTCTGGGGTTTATTGAGCCCTGCTTCTTCTTTTCCGCGCCGCCGCCCGTAAGGGTGCATTTTTGTAATGGGAAATAGGTGAGTCCATTTCCGCGAAACCTTCCGATATTTTTTTAGTACCAATAAATCGATAAGCAATGAAAATCGTAATTGCTAACGAATCTCACATAAAATACGCACAGATTATCAGTGATACCATAACCGAGTCGGCCAAAGTTCGGGGCACCGGTATCGCAATGCGTACACCTGAATACATCATAAGACGACTACAAAACGGACAGGCCGTCATTGCTTTGGATGGAGATAACTTTGCGGGGTTTTGTTATATCGAGGTCTGGGGCCATAAGAAGTTTGTGGCGAATAGCGGACTCATAGTTCATCCCAACTATCGAAAACAAGGATTGGCGAAAAAGATCAAAAAGGCCATTTTTGATCTATCCAGGAAAAAATTTCCCGATGCCAAGATCTTTGGGATCACCACGGGCCTGGCTGTGATGAAAATGAATTATGAACTGGGGTATAAACCCGTAACCTTCTCAGAACTCACGGACGATCCGGAATTTTGGAAAGGGTGTCAAACCTGTAAAAATTTTGATGTGCTAACCCGCACTGAACACAAAATGTGCCTGTGTACGGGAATGCTGTTTGATCCCAATGACAAAACAAAAATCAAGAAGTCAAAAAGCCAGGGAAAGTCGATCCAATCATTGAAAAAATTAAAAGGAAATCTGTTCTCAAAAAAGGAATCAAAATGAAAAAATTGGTGTTAGCATATAGTGGCGGACTGGATACCTCTTATTGTGCGCGGTATCTCTCCAGGGAAAAAGGTTATGAAGTACATGCGGTTACCGTCAACACCGGGGGTTTTAGTGATGCTGAAATTGCCGAAATAAAGGAGAAAGCCCTGGTATTGGGAGCCAGCACGTACAAGGCAGTTGATGCTGTTGAGACCTTTTACGAAAAAGTAGTTAAATATCTGATTTACGGGAATGTTCTTCGAAATAATACCTATCCGCTGTCCGTCAGTGCAGAAAGGATAATACAGGCCATAGAGATCGTAAACCACGCCAAGGAGATCGGCGCAGACAGTATAGCGCACGGAAGCACAGGCGCTGGTAATGACCAGGTACGCTTCGATATGATCTTTCAGATCATGGCTCCGGAACTGGAGATCATTACCCCAATACGCGATGAGCAATTATCACGCCAGGCAGAAATCACCTATTTGCAGGATCAGGGTATTGACTATTCCTGGGAAAAGGCAAAATATTCGATCAATAAAGGGCTTTGGGGTACTTCTGTAGGTGGCGATGAAACCCTTACCTCACACCTGCCTTTGCCTGAAACGGCCTTCCCCAGTCCGATGGTGGAATCAGTACCAAAAAAAGTGAAATTGAGCTTCAGTAAAGGGGAGCTTATTGCCCTTGATGATAAGAAGGGTAGTCCTGTGGATAATATTATCAAACTTAATACCCTGGCTTCCCGATATGCCATTGGACGCGATATTCATGTGGGTGATACCATCATAGGAATCAAGGGAAGGGTGGGGTTTGAGGCTGCTGCCCCCCTAATAATCATTAAGGCGCACCATTTACTGGAAAAGCACACCCTGAGCAAATGGCAACAATATCAAAAAGAACAACTTGGTAATTTTTACGGTATGCTGCTACATGAAGGAAATTACCTGGATGAAGTAATGCGCAACATTGAAACCTTCCTGGAAGACACACAGAAAAATGTGTCGGGCGAAGTTTTTCTCAGTCTTCACCCCTATCGCTTTGTGCTCGACGGCATCTCCTCAGAAAACGACCTCATGAATGCTTCCTTTGGTAGTTACGGGGAGTGGAATGAAGGCTGGACAGCCTCAGATGCCAAAGGATTCATCAGGATTCTATCCAATCCTGGAAAAATTGCTAACCACGTAAACCTAGATCATGATTAAAGTTGGTATTGTTGGTGGTTCTGGTTATACCGGTGGTGAACTTATACGCCTGCTCGTAAACCACAAGGAAGTGGAGATAGGTTTTGTATATAGCCGTACCCGGGCAGGGAAATCTGTCACCCACGCACATCCTGATCTCCATGGGCTCACCAACCTGGCATTCAGTAACCAGATACTGTCAGATGTGGATGTCGTTTTTCTTTGTTTGGGACATGGACACAGCAAAAAGTTCCTTAAGGAGCACACCTTTAGTGAGCAGACGAAGATCATTGACTTAAGCAAGGATTTTCGCTTGCATGGAGCTAACTCCCTGTATGGGAATCAATTTGTTTATGGTCTTCCGGAATTGTACAAAGAACGGATCCAGAACGCACGCTATGTTGCCAATCCAGGCTGTTTTGCTACGGCCATTCAGTTGGCACTATTGCCCCTTGCCAAATCAGGTCTTTTGGGACATGACATCCATGTAAATGCTACAACCGGAAGCACAGGAGCAGGTGTGAGTCCGTCTGAGACCACGCATTTTAGCTGGAGGAACAACAACCAGTCCTGGTACAAACCTTTTACCCATCAGCATCTGGCGGAGATCGAACAAAGCCTGGAGAGCGGACAAAAGGAACGTGGGCAACTGTTATTTCTTCCAGTGAGAGGAAATTACACTCGGGGTATTTTCGCAACAGCTTACACAAGGTACGCAGGACAGGAAGCAACAGTAGCGGAATTGTTTCAGGAATTCTATAAGGAAGCGCCGTTTACACAGGTATGCCAGGAGCCAATACAACTGAAACAGGTAGTTAACACCAACCAGTGTCACCTTCATCTGCACCTTCATGAGGATGTGCTACTGGTAACTTCAGCCATAGATAATTTGCTAAAGGGCGCTTCAGGACAGGCTGTTCAAAATATGAACCTAATGTTTGGATTTCCTGAAGAGGAAGGGCTTCGGCTCAAGTCCAGTATATTCTAAAACAATAACACGAACTGAATCAGATAAAATAAACGACCATGAAAATAGCCATAATCGGAACCGGGAATTTAGGTAAATCCATTGCAAAAGGGATCTTGCATAGTAATGGTGCAACTTCAATGTATCTGACCAAGAAAAGCCCGGATAGCATCCGCCATTTTGAAAAATACGGCAACGTCAAGGTTTCATCAGACAACAAGGAAGCGGTAAGACAATCAGACATTCTGATATTCGCTGTACAACCTGGCCATTTCGCCGGTATTCTGGAAGAGGTTAATGACTTGCTCACAGATAAACACGTCATTATTTCCACGATCACAGGGTTCAGTATTAATAGAATAGAAGATCTGATCGGTAAATCCCATTACA
>JAAUXZ010019408.1_pt1 | contig 10070 bp, 10 predicted proteins | sample 7278131 | NCBI WGS metagenome assembly JAAUXZ01 (sample SAMN14350119, study PRJNA611818) | marine sediment metagenome | isolation source: surface marine sediment (3m) | place: French Polynesia: Moorea | collected 2018-08
CTGGTAATGAGGCAAAGATTTCACCGTCGGGTTCCCACTCCAGGGCGAATCCAAAGTACCGTCAGACACTGATACATAACGTGCAGTAAACCATGCAGAATCAGACCCAAGAAAGTGCCGACCTCCGCGAAGCCATCGCAGCGATCGACCTGGGATCAAACAGCTTCCATATGATCGTCGCCCGAGTTCAGAACGGACATTTGCAAATCATCGACAAGCTGCGGGAAATGGTGCGCCTGGGTGAGGGACTCAGCCCGGACAAGGACCTGGATCCCCTGGTTGCAGAACGCGCCCTGGCATGCCTGGAGCGGTTCGGTCAACGTCTCGGTACCTTGCCTGCCGAGAACGTCAGGGCGGTCGGAACCAACACCATGCGCCAGATCAAGACGACCGATGACTTTCAGGACAAGGCACAATCGGCACTGGGACATGCCATCGAGGTGATTGCCGGTCGGGAAGAGGCTCGCCTGATCTACCTGGGGGTAGCCCATGGTCTGGCCGCCGGTGATGCGCGTCGACTGGTGGTGGATATCGGTGGAGGCAGTACCGAACTGATCATCGGCAAGGGCTTCAGCCCTCTCCTCCGGGAAAGCCTGCACATGGGTTGTGTGAGCGTGAGCCGCGGATTCTTTCGTGACGGAAAGCTCACCGCTAAGGCGATGAAGCAGGCCGAGATCGCCTGCGCCGTGCAGTTGCGCCCGGTGCGCGAGCAATACAAACTGGGCGATTGGCGCCAGGCCATCGGGAGTTCCGGCACGATCAAGGCGATTCGCAAGGTGGTGATCGAGCAGGGCTGGAGCGAAGCCGGCATAACCCGCGATTCCCTGGAGAAACTGGTCAAAGTGATGATCGCCGCAGGCTCTATGGAGAAACTCTCGCTTAAAGGCCTGACCGACGAACGCAAACCGGTCCTTCCCGGCGGTGTCGCGGTGCTGCTTGCGATCTTCAAAAATCTCGAGATCGAGCAGATGCAGGTGTCATATGAAGCACTGCGTGAGGGCCTGATTTATGACATGATCGGCCGCAGCCGGCATGAAGATGTCAGAGATCGCACCATCGAATCGCTAGCACAACGCTACAGCCTGGACCGAAACCAGGCCCAGCGGGTCAAAGACACCGCCATGGGTTTCTTTCACCAGGTGATCCGTGCCTGGAAACTCACAGACCCCCACTACTCCGCCATGCTCAGCTGGGCGGCCCGCATCCACGAGATCGGCTTGACCGTCTCTCACAGCCAATTCCACAAACACGGCGCCTATCTCATCGAAAACTCGGACCTGTCCGGTTTCAGCAAGCAGGAACAACGCGTCTTGGCGGCAATGGTTCGGGGACACCGCCGAAAATTCCCCACAAACGTGTTCGATGCATTACCCAGTAATCTGGTGCTCGTCTCCAAACAGCTGTGTCTACTATTACGGCTGGCCGCGCTGTTGCATCGAAGCCGCTCATCTGCAGCCAGGCCCCACTCCCTGTTGGACGCGGAAGGAAACCAACTCCGCCTGGAATTCCCCCCGGGATGGCTGGAAGAACACCCACTGACCCAGGCCGAATTGGAACAAGAGGCCAACAGTCTGCAGAGCGCAGGTTTCGACCTCGAGTTTTCCTGACCGTCTCCATCTCCCTTAGAGATAGACGACTGATCCTCGATGGCCGCGGCGAGACGATTCAATCCAGATGTTTGCGTATCAGCGCTACGATCAACTCAGGCTGTGTCCCATGAGGTAGGATCTCAACCAATTCACCTCGTGGGTTGATCAGGTAGGTCTCCGCTGAATGATCGACCACATACCCGGTCGCCGATGCCTGCTCAATCTTGCGGTAGGCCGCGCCATACAGCTGGGCCACTTCAGCAATCGCTTCAGTACTGCCGGTGATGCCGAGAATCTTTTCGTGAAAATATTCCGCATACGCCTTCAGCCGTTCCAGATTGTCCCGTTCCGGGTCTACACTGACGAACAGACTTTGCACCCGCGCCAGTTCCTCAGGTTTCAGTGCCTCCAACGCCAGGCTGGTCAAACCCAGACTGGTTGGGCAGATATCGGGGCACCAGGTATAACCGAAATAGAGCAACACCACCCGATCGCGGAAGTCTTCCAAGGCAATGGGACCAAGATGAGACTCGAGGGTGAAATCACCCCCGCGCGGCGCCGCCGCCAAGGCAGGTGTCAAATCACAGAGTTCCGGATCTGGAGCCGGCTTCCAGAAAAAGGTCAACCAGATCAGGATGCCGAACAAGACCGGGATTGACAGGATGAGTGGAATCCTCTGCATGTGTGACTACCTACATTTTACCGGCTTTACACACCCGCACTGGTTAATCCAGCAAACCCATCCGCCGGTCTTGAAATGGTGGATGATCATACCGGCTCCGACAGACTTTGACGTTTAGAAATATCAATCGAGCCCGTTGGGGAATGCCAACACTCCCGGTGGCGCTTACACTTCCGCCAGGTCACCCTTTTGCTGCAGCCAGTGTTTACGATCCGAGGCGCGTTTTTTTGCCAGCATCATGTCCATCAGGCTGTTGGTCTCATCGCCGGAGCTGATGGTCAACTGGACCAGCCTCCGGGTATCGGGATGTATGGTGGTCTCCCTCAATTGCAGGGGGTTCATCTCCCCCAAGCCCTTGAAACGCTGTACATTGACCTTGCCGCGCAGTTTTTCCGCCTCGATGCGATCCAGCACTCCCTGTTTTTCGTCGTCGTCCAGAGCGTAGAAGACCTGCTTGCCCACGTCGATACGATAGAGCGGCGGCATGGCTACAAAGACATGCCCCTCCTGCACCAGTTTACGGAAATGGCGGAGAAACAGGGCGCACAACAAGGTGGCGATGTGCAGGCCATCCGAGTCCGCGTCCGCCAGGATGCAGATCTTGCCGAAGCGCAGCTTGCTCAGATCGTCGCTGCCCGGTTCGACCCCGATGGCTACCGAAATGTCATGCACCTCCTGGGAGGCCAGCACGTCCACTGGGTCCACCTCCCAGGTATTGAGGATCTTACCCCGCAGCGGCATGATTGCCTGAAACTCCCGATCCCGAGCCTGCTTGGCGGAACCGCCCGCCGAATCCCCCTCTACCAGAAATAGCTCACTGCGCGCCGGATCGACCGAACTGCAGTCCGCCAGTTTGCCCGGCAGGGCCGGCCCTTGGGTGATCTTCTTGCGGGTTACCTTGCGTCCGGCACGCATGCGGGATTGAGCCGCATTGATCGCCAATTCGGCAATACGCTCGCCCACATCGGTATGCTGATTGAGCCACAGACTGAAACCGTCCTTCACCACCCCGGAAACAAAGGCGGCGCACTCCCGCGAGGAAAGACGCTCTTTGGTCTGCCCGGAAAACTGTGGGTCCTGCAACTTGACTGAAAGCACATAGCTGACTCGGGCCCAGACATCGTCCGGAGTTAGTTTCACCCCGCGCGGCAACAGATTGCGAAATTCACAAAACTCACGCACCGCATCCGTCAGGCCACTGCGCAGGCCATTCACATGGGTACCGCCTTGGGATGTGGGGATCAGGTTGACATAACTCTCGGTGACGATCTCGCCACCCTCCGGCAACCAGACCACGGCCCAGGCAGCCGCTTCGGCATTGCCCGCCATGTCACCGACAAACGCCTCATCGGGTAACAACTCGCATCCCTGCAGGGCATCCAGCAGATAATCTCGTAGACCGTCCTGGTAGCACCAGGTCTCCTGGTCGCCACTCTTTTCATCCCGAAAGCCCACTTCGAGCCCGGGACAGAGCACCGCCTTGGCCCGTAACACATGACGCAACTGGCGCACCGAGAAGCGTGAGGTGTCGAAATATTTCTCATCCGGCCAGAAGCGCACACGGGTGCCGGTATTGTTGCGCCCGACCTTGCCCACCGCCTCCAGCTCGGAAACCTTGTGTCCGCCGGCGAAGGCGATGTTGAATTCCTTGCCATCCCGCTTGACCCAGACCTCCAGGTGCTTTGAAAGGGCATTGACCACAGAAACCCCAACACCATGCAGACCCCCAGAGAACTGATAGCTCTTGTTGGAAAACTTGCCACCGGCATGCAGCTTGGTGAGAATCACCTCCACCCCCGGCAGCCCCTGTTTGGGATGGATATCCACTGGCATACCACGCCCATCATCCCGCACCTCCAGGGAGCCGTCCTTGAACAGGGTGACTTCGATCGACTTGGCGTATCCCGCGATCGCCTCATCCACACTGTTGTCGATCACCTCCTGCGCCAGATGATTGGGGCGGGTAGTATCGGTGTACATGCCGGGTCGCTTGCGGACCGGCTCGAGTCCGCTCAGGACCTCGATGTCTGAAGCGTCGTAACTACCACTCATATTGTCGAAACAACAATTCCTTCACAGCAGATAAAGCGGAGGATTCTACACTCCGGACAACCCACTGGCGAGGATTGTCCATGATAAACATTGACCCCTGTGATGCAGGTGGGTTAGCGTACTCCTTTTCACTAAGGTTATTGACTCACAAGAAGTGCCAAGAAAAAAGAAATCCCCCTCGTTCGAAGAGGCAATGCAGGAACTCGAAGGACTCGTCGAGTCTTTGGAAAAGGGTGATCTGCCCCTTGAAGAGTCACTCAAATCGTTCGAGCGGGGGGTTGAGTTGACTCGAACCTGCCAACAGGCCCTGGACGAGGCGGAACAGAAAGTCAGGATTCTCACCAGTGATTCCGAGCAAGCTGATTTGGAGCCTTTTCAGGATGGCGACTAATCACCTGCTCGCTGACTTCATGCATTTCTGTCAGCAACGGGTGACCCATGCCCTTAACAAGGTGTTGCCCGACGCTGACACCTCCCCTTCCAGGCTGCATGCGGCGATGCGCTATGCAACGTTGAACGGCGGTAAACGCATTCGACCAATCCTGGTCTATGCCAGTGGCGAGGCAGCCGAAGTTACGAATGAAAACCTGGACGCAGCCGCCTGCGCGGTCGAGCTGATTCATGCCTATTCGCTGGTCCATGACGACCTGCCGGCCATGGACGATGACGACCTTCGACGCAATCAGCCCACCTGTCACAAGGCCTATGATGAAGCCACAGCCATCCTCGTGGGTGATGCACTACAGACCTTGGCTTTGCAGGTGCTCTGTACCGGTAACCACCTGGATGTACCGGCTGAAACTCGTCTCAACATGCTGGAGACTCTGACCAGGGCCGCTGGCTCCCGGGGCATGGTCGGCGGACAGGCCATGGATCTCGCTGCAGTGGGTCAAACGCTGAATCTCACTGAACTGGAAAATCTGCATATCCACAAGACCGGCGCCCTGATCAGGGCCAGTGTCAAACTCGGCACCCTACTCAATCCGCAACTGGAAAAGACCAGACGACAGGCCCTCGATCATTATGCCAAATGCATCGGACTGGCCTTTCAGATTCAGGATGACATCCTCGATATCGAGGGCAGTACACAGACGCTGGGCAAGACGCAAGGCAAGGACCGTCAACAGAATAAACCGACCTATCCGTCCTTGTTGGGCCTCAACGGTGCCAAGGAGAAGGCGGAAGAACTACGCCAGGCCGCCCAGGACAGCCTCACCCAATTCGACAGCAAAGCCGACCCACTGCGCTGGATCGCTGATTACATCACGCTACGCAGCTACTGACACCCCCACCCGACCGACCCACCAAGGGCTCAACAGAGTCGAACCAGCCCAAGGGCATATGACAAATTAATTGCATTATCTATTACTTATTGTCATAATTGAGGGCTTACTTTAGAGCAGTTTTTAGGGCAATGATTTCTGAATAACCCGGTGTTCTGTCAGTTGTCCTCCTCTTGGCTGCCGGGTAATCTCAACTCTGAGACATGGTATCAAGGCGCCGCAGTATCGCGGGGCGGGACAGTGAAAATGGCCGATAAATCAAGCGCCACAAGCGCACCCATCGCAGACGTACAAAGCAGTAGAGACAAGCGTCAGATTGCCATTAATAAGGTGGGAATCAAAGATATACGGCATCCCATGCGTATCAAAGACCGCAGTTCCGGGGAGCAGCATACCATCGCCAATTTCAACATGTACGTTAATCTGCCCCACCATTTCAAGGGCACCCACATGTCTCGTTTCGTGGAAATACTCAACAGTCACGAGGAGGAACTGACCGTCGCCTCGTTTAAGGACATGTTGACGGAAATGACCGAACGACTGGAGGCCGAATCGGGGCACATCGAGATGAATTTCCCTTTCTTCATCAACAAGACCGCTCCGATCTCCGGTGTCAAGAGTTTACTGGATTATGATGTGACGCTGATTGGTGAGATCCACAATGGCAAACCCAGCATCGACATCAAGGTGGTCGTGCCTGTGACCAGCCTCTGCCCCTGCTCAAAGAAGATCTCCGAGCGCGGCGCGCACAATCAGCGCTCCCACGTCACTATCCAAGCCCGCACTAACGGTTTCATCTGGATCGAAGAGATTATCGACTTGGTCGAAGAACAGGCTTCCTGCGAGCTCTACGGCCTACTCAAACGCCCCGATGAGAAGTATGTGACGGAGCGTGCCTACGACAACCCCAAGTTCGTCGAGGACATGGTGCGCGATATCGCCGTGCAGCTCAACAATGAAGCACGCATCAGCGCCTATACCGTCGAATCCGAGAATTTCGAGTCGATTCATAACCATTCGGCCTATGCGCTGATCGAGCGAGACAAATCACTTGACCTTGCGGACAGTTGAATACTCTCGCCTGACCCCCTCACTCTTGCTGCAGCATGGTTTCTCTCTCTGTTGAATCACAGAGGCCTGCTTTTCCAGTATTTCATTAAATAACAAAAAGCCGATTTTCAACTAAACTTAAAGTCAGGATAGACAAACTTCAGTGCAGTAAAGGAAGTGTCATGGAGATCCGCATAGTCGTGCTCGGCGATGGACCAGGAGGTCTCATCCTCGCCAACACCCTCAACCGTCACAGAGACCAAGCCAACAAACCCTTACAGATCACGTTGATCGGCCACTCCCCCCTTCACACCTACCAACCCGGTCTGCTGTTCTTGCCCTTCCAGACCAGGGGCTACAGGAAGCTGGAGGAGCTCCAGAAGCACAACCGCAAGCTCATCTCAACCGGGATCGAATATGTCACCGATACCATCACACGGATCGACCCGGATTCCAAACAGGTCGAAACCCAATCCAATGGTAATTATCCTTACGATTTTTTGGTCACGGCATTGGGTTCGAGAATCGTCCCCGAATCGATCGAGGGCCTCGCTGAAAGACTCAAGGTTGGGCAAAGGGTTCACACCTTTTATACTCCGAATGGCGCCCTGCAACTCGCCCGGGCACTCGAGGGATTCAACGGCGGCAGGCTCGTGATCAATATCGCTGAGATGCCGATCAAATGTCCGGTAGCTCCCATCGAGTTTGCCTGCCTGGCGGAAGATTTCCTGCGGAAAAAAAGGCTGAGGGAGAAGACCGAGATTACTCTGGTGACGCCTTTGTCCGGCGCCTTCACCAAGCCGGTGTGTAACGAAATGTTGACCGGCGTCATTACCGGCATGAAAGCCATCAAGGTCGTTTCCGATTTCCAACTGGAAAGCGTAAACGATCATAGGATAAGCTGTTTTGACGGCAATGAGGTCCCTTACGACCTGTTGGTCTCCATCCCGCCCCATGAAGGCTCCGATCTTTTGTTTAAGGCAGAACTTGGCGACGCCACCGGTTTTGGATACACCGATCGACAGACCCTGAAATCTACCCGGTCGGAGTGGATCTACCTGCTCGGTGACAACACGAATGTGCCCACCTCCAAGGCGGGTTCAGTCGCCCACTTCCAGGCTGAGGTGGTCTACCGGAACCTCATCCAAGAAATCAATGGCGGTGAACCTCTCCCCTTGGCCGATGGGCATGCCAACTGCTTCATCGAGACGGGACATCAGAAGGCCATCCTGATCGATTTCAACTATGACAGCCAACCGGTGCCCGGACGCTTTCCACCGCTCCAGATGGGCTTAGGATCCCACAAGATCAACCTGGGCCCCATGAAGCTGTTGAATGAAAGCACGCTCAATCACTGGGGTAAGCTGTCATTCAAGTGGATCTACTGGTATGTGCTGCTCCCTGGATTCCAGATTCCCTTCGTCGAGTCGCGAATGAGTCCAGTGGGGAAAGATTACAGCATCCTGGACAAGGTCGCTTAAGGGGCGCTGCCATGCGATCACCGGTGGGACAGAGGCAAATCAGTGGATGGTATGCAGGGATGACTCGGGCTTTCCCTGCCCTCGCCCTGCGGGCCGTGCTGCGCACGTTCAAAATTGTTCCCTACAATTTTGTCGAACCGAAGGGTTCTAACCAAATCCTGACTAACCGCCAATTAAAACGGGGCCCCACAAAGGCCCCGTTTTAATTGGCGGAGAGACAGGGATTCGAACCCTGGAAGGGCTACTAACCCTTGCCGGTTTTCAAGACCGGTGCATTCAACCGCTCTGCCATCTCTCCGAAGGTGCGCTAGGATACCCGAAAGCGACTTGAAATTTCCAGCTTTAACATCATATTAGTTGTGTTGATCTTTTTCCTGATCCATGTATCCTTTGCTGAACAAAGATAATTGTTCACTGTCATATTGATAACCGATTGATTTCAGGCATTTACCAGGAGATAAAGCCAAAATGAACCGACTTGATATCTCAACAGTTCGCTCGCAAGAATCGATACTGTCGACTAACAAGCTAATTAAAAACACTTATATGCTGCTGTCCGGCACGCTGATCTGGAGCGCGCTGATGGCAGTGGTTTCCATGGCCATCGCCCCGCCGCCTATGGTCTCGCTGATTGCCTCCTTCGGCGCGCTGGGCCTGCTCTGGTTTGTACTACCCCGTACGGCCAACTCCGCCAGCGGCCTGCTCTGGGTGTTCGTGATCACCGGCATGCTGGGCTTCGGCCTTGGCCCCACCCTCAATTACTACGTGGCACTGCCAAACGGCCCACAGTTGATCGCTACTGCATTTGGCGGTACCGGCATCATCTTTCTGGGTCTTTCCGGTTATGCCCTGACCACCAAGCGTGATTTCAGCTTCATGGGCGGTTTCATCTTTGCCGGTATGCTGGTAGTGATGATTGCCTCGCTGGCCGGACTATTTCTGAATATGCCGGCGCTACATCTGGCGATCTCCGCCGCGGTGATCCTGCTTATGTCCGCCTATCTGCTGTTTGAGACCAGCCAGATGGTTAACGGTGGCCAGACCAACTACATCATGACCACGATCGGTCTGTACTTGGCCATCCTGAACATCTTTACCAGCCTGCTGCACCTGCTGGGTGCCCTCGGTGGCGATGACTGATACGTCAACCGAATTAGCTGGATCGAACCGAACCCCGGCATTGCCGGGGTTTTTTAATCTATTGATCTGAGGAATAAAACATGGATTGGATGAAAATTCTTTCCGCGGTCCTGATCATTGCATTCATCATCTACATCTGGCCGCGCGCCAAATATTGGCTGAACAACAGCCCGAAAGCCGAGGCCGGCGATTGGCAGGCGGCATTGCTGCCGATCGGCTTCGTAGTATTGTTCGTCATCGTCTTGATCATGCTGGTCTGATGCTCGATTCTGCCCTTGAAGAAGTTTAGAACAAGTCTTTTTCGCGGCCATGGCCCGCTGCTAGCAAACCAAGCTTTTTTAAACCTTCTCTAACCCACCCATATAGGAACGTAACGCCTCTGGAATGATGATATTGCCAGCGGCATCCTGATAGTTTTCCATCACCGCCACCAGGGTGCGGCCCACTGCCAGTCCCGAGCCGTTCAGCGTGTGCACCAGTTCCGGCTTGCCGGTCTCGGGATTGCGCCACCGGGCCTGCAGGCGCCGGGCCTGGAAATCAACGAAATTGGAACAAGAAGAGATCTCCCGGTACTTGCCCTGCCCTGGCAGCCAGACCTCCAGATCGTAGGTCTTAGTGGCAGAAAAGCCGATGTCCCCCGTGCACAAGGTCACCACCCGGTAGGCCAGCCCCAGCCTCTGCAGAATCGCTTCCGCATGGCCGGTCAATTCCTCCAAGGCCCGGAAGGAGTCCGTCGCCGCCACCGCCTGTACCAGCTCGACCTTCTCAAACTGGTGCTGCCGAATCATGCCTC
>JAAUXZ010022092.1_pt1 | contig 10065 bp, 9 predicted proteins | sample 7278131 | NCBI WGS metagenome assembly JAAUXZ01 (sample SAMN14350119, study PRJNA611818) | marine sediment metagenome | isolation source: surface marine sediment (3m) | place: French Polynesia: Moorea | collected 2018-08
CGTGAGGATTTCATCAACTATATCGTGCAATGGGTAAAGCAGCCCGATGCCTCGCGGGCTTTGATGCCAGGAGCAGTCAGACGATTTGGCGTGATGCCGGCCCTGGCTTACCCGGAAGACCAGGTCAGAAAAGTCGCCGAATTCCTGTATGACAGCAATTTGCGCATGCCCCGCTGGTATCAGCAACATTACGAGCAGGAACACGGCAAACCTTACAGAGACCACTAACACCAGCTTAGCCGATAACAGGATGGCCCTGGTAAACGACCAGCCTTTTTTTACTGCCCTCCGCGCAGGCATTTTCGTTATACTGGTGTACGTGGTCTGTTGACGGTAACCGGATGGTGGGTCATCAACTCATGCAAATCCTAAGATCAAGCTTCCGTCTTGTTGCAGGAATAACTCTGCTCCTGCTTGCCCAATCCCTTTGTGCCAGCGAAAGCGCCAATCGCAAGGCTTACCTGGTGGAAATTGATGGAGCCATCGGTCCAGTCACCCAGGAATTGATCACCCGCGCGATCGACGATGCTCAATCTGAATCGGCGCACATGGTCATCCTGCAGATGAACACCCCCGGTGGTCTCGATCATTCGATGCGTGAAATCATCCAGGCCATCCTCAATGCGCAAATTCCGGTAGTCACCTACATCTCTCCCCAGGGTTCTCGTGCCGCCAGTGCCGGCACCTATATCCTGTATGCCAGTCATGTGGCGGCAATGGCTCCGGCCACCAACCTCGGTGCCGCCACCCCGGTCCAGATCGGCGGTATGCCCAGACCTCCTGCTGACCCTAACCAAACCGGTGACCAGCAGGCTGATGACGCGGGCAAGTCCAGCACCGAAAAGAAACTGATCAATGACGCGGTCGCCTATATCCAGGGCCTGGCCAAGCTGCGCGGACGTAATGAGCTTTGGGCCGAGGCCGCGGTGCGTGAAGCCGCCAGTCTGACCGCGGTCGAGGCGCTGGAAATGAATGTAATCGATGTGATCGCGGATGATCTGAACCATTTACTGCAACAACTGGATGGACGCGAGATCGATATCAAGGGGCGTAAACAGATCCTGGCGACCGATGCCCTGGTGCTCGAACGTACCCTGCCGGACTGGCGCTCCAAGCTCCTCGGCATCATCACCAATCCGAATATTGCCTATATCCTGATGCTGGTTGGCATCTATGGCCTGATCCTGGAATTTTCCAACCCGGGTGGATTACTGCCTGGCATCGTCGGTGCCATCAGCCTGTTACTGGCGCTGTATGCCTTCCAGGTGCTACCGATCAATTATGCCGGGCTGGCGCTGGTCGTGATCGGGCTGGCGTTCATGGTGGCCGAGATGTTCGTCACCAGCGGTGGCCTGTTGGGTATAGGTGGCGTGATCGCCTTTACCGCCGGTTCGATCCTGTTATTCGAGGATGAATACCTGGCGATCTCCATGCCCCTGATCGGTGGCACGGCGCTGGTCGCCGGTGGCTTCATGCTGTGGATCCTGCGCCGTTTCACGACCCTGCGCCACCGCCAGGTAGTCAGCGGTGCGGAGTATATGATCGGTCGCAGCGGTACCGTGATCGAGGATATCGGTGAACACGGCCGGGTGGAAATCGACGGTGAATCATGGCTGGCCAAAAGTACCCAACCTTTAACAGCCGGGCAGGCGATTCGCGTCACCGCGATCGACAAACTGATGTTAACCGTTGAACCATCGGACAACCAATTGGAGGAATAAGCATGTACCTGATCGAATGGACCATACCTGCCTTTATCGTGCTCAGCATCATTATCTCCGCGGTGCGCATCCTCAAGGAATATGAACGTGGCGTCATCTTCTTTCTTGGCCGCTTTCAAAAGGTCAAGGGGCCCGGGTTGATCATCGTCATCCCCTTGATCCAGAAAATGGAACGGGTTGATCTGCGCGTGGTGACCTTTGATATCCCGACCCAGGATGTGATCTCCAGGGATAACGTGACGGTGCATGTCAGTGCGGTACTGTATTTTCGCGTGGTCGACCCGGAACGCGCGATCATCCAGGTCGAGCAGTTTTTCGTCGCCACCAGCGAGCTGGCCCAGACCACGCTACGCTCGGTGCTGGGTCAGCACGATCTCGACGAAATGCTGTCGCAACGCGAGAAACTCAATGCCGATATCCAGGACATTCTGGATGAACAAACCGCGTCCTGGGGGATCAAGGTCACCAATGTCGAAATCAAGCATGTCGATTTGAACGAGAGCATGATCCGCGCCATCGCCAAACAGGCCGAGGCCGAGCGCGAACGACGTGCCAAGGTGATTCATGCGCAAGTTGAATTGGAGGCCTCGGAAAAACTGTTGCAAGCCGCCGAGGTCATATCCCAAAATCCGCAGGCCCTGCAGTTGCGCTACATGCAGACCCTGAACGACATCTCCAACGAGAATGCTTCCACCATCATCTTCCCGTTACCGATGGAGATTATGCAGGCTTTTTCCAACGCAAAGCCAACAACAAAGGATTAGTTGGTCTGAATAATTTGGACCAATATAAAAAAAGCCCCTGACGGTCAGGGGCTCAAACACAAAGGAGGGGATTTTGGCTAGTAATACGCTTACTTCCAGAATGGCTTGGCGATTTCCGCGGCCACCTGCTCGTGGGTCAAACCCATGTCCTTGAGCATATGTGTATCCAGCTTGGCCAGTTGCTTGCGCTGATAACGACGATCGCTCCATACCTGCAACAGGGACAGAACAGCGTGCAGTTTTTCCAAAAGGGAGAGTTTTTCCCACTTGTGATTCATAATTAATGTTGACATGACAGACTCCTTATAAAATATGTGATTTCTCACGACCTTTAAGCATGATTGAATAATAGTAGGCAAACTGTCACTATAACAGTTACAATTAATAAATTATTAGACCAGTACAGTTGAGCATCTGTTATGCCATCAAACCTCAATAACGATAGACAAGCTTACAAATACGATCAGGTTTCCAGCTACATCATGCAGTTGATCGATCACGGCACCCTGAAACCGGGGGATAAGGCGCCATCCCTGCGCAAGCTGAGCCAAAGCCTGAAGGTCAGTATCTCCACCGTCAACCAGGCCTACCTGGCGCTGGAAGACAAGGGTGTGTTGAGCGCTCGCCCGCAATCCGGCTTTTACATCAATGCCGATCTCAACCAGAACATCGAAAAACCCAAACCGATCATTTCCGCCAGCTGCCAGCCGCGCAAGGTGCGCTTTGGCCAACTGTTCGAGGAAATCTTCACCATTTCCAATAATCCGCGCATTGCCCCTTTTGCCGCGGCCAAGCCGTCGGTGGAACTGATGCCGATCAAGGCATTGATGCGCGAGACCCGCAGCGTCATCAGCCGCAGCCCGGCGGCGAGCATGGATTACTTTTTCCCGCCCGGGCATGAAAACCTACGCAAACAAATCGCCCTGCGTTATGCCGATCTGGGCCTGGATATCCCGGCCGACGAGATCATGATCACCACGGGCGCCACCGAGGCACTGTCACTGAGCCTGCAGGCCGTGGCCCGGCGCGGTGATGTGATTGCGGTGGAATCACCGACTTACTTTTCGGTGTTGCGCCTGATCGAGAAGCTGGGGATGCTGGCCCTGGAAATCGATAGCGATCCGGAGACCGGTATCAACCTGGACTCGCTCGAATTCGCCCTCGACACGATGGATATTACCGCGATGCTGATCGTACCTAATTTCAACAATCCCGCTGGCTCACTGATGCCGGATAGCCACAAGCAGCAAATGGTTGAAATGCTGGCGAGCCGCAAGATCCCGTTGATCGAGGATGATGTCTATGGTGACCTTTATTTTGGCGACGAGCGTCCCTGCATTGCCAAATGCTATGATCGCGACGACATGGTGCTGTCCTGCTCGTCGTTCTCCAAGACCCTGGCGCCGGGCTTTCGTATGGGCTGGGTCGCCGGAGGCCGCTACCATGAACAACTGCTGGAATGGAAACAGGCCACTTCCTCCGCGGCACCGTCGCTGCAACAACTGGCGGTCACCGAATTCCTGCGCAGCGGCCAGTATGATCGCCACCTGGCGCGGTTACGCAAGGCCTTCCGCAGCCAGGTCGAAAAGGCGCGCTTCATGATCGCCCGCCTGTTCCCGGAAGGCACGCGCATTTCCGATCCGCAGGGCGGTTTCGTGCTGTGGGTGGAACTACCGCGTGCGATCAATTGTTTCGAGGTCTATACCCGGGCCCTGGAACAGAATATCGGCACCACGCCGGGCATGCTGTTCTCATCGACGCGCAAATTCCGTAACTACATCCGGATCAATTGCGGTTACCCCTGGACCCCGCAGAACGAGCAGGCCCTGGAGCAACTGGCGGGGATAATCAACGATTTGAACCGTTGATACGGATCATGTTGCTGCCCCGGCAGTAATGTTAGATTGGGCGGATTGAATGGAACATGAGAGGTGCCAGCAATGATCCCATTAGACGAATTCAAAACCGAAAACCGGGAAATACGCGACCTGTGCAATATCCTCAACCTGGTGATCGACGATTACGCCATGCGAGACAACAGCATCGTCTGTGAACTAATAGATCGTTTTGCGGAGCGGGTGACCGCCCATCTGTCGCATGAAGACCGCTCGGTTTATCGCGATCTGCTGCAGGAGCACACCGCGGAAGCCGATGCCCTGGCCGATAAGTTCCTCGGCAATTCACAGGAATTACGCCGCATCTTCAACGAATACCGCCGGGACTGGTGTCGCAAGCCACATCATGCAAGCCAGCACACAGAATACGTCAAGGAATCGCGCGACATGTTCAAACTGGTCTGCGAGCGGATCGATTTTGAAGAGGACAAGATTTTCCCTCACTTCGAGTGAAGTCGGGATCTAGGCCCCACAACAGCGTTTATACTTTTTCCCACTGCCGCAGGGACAGCGTTCATTGCGACCGGGCTTCCAGGCCTGAAAACTGGCCGCCAGCATGTCCCCATCGGTATACCACCACTGTCCCTGCTCACGCACAAAGCGGCTGTTTTCATGCAGCGCATCCACCTTGCCATGGGCTAGCAGGCGCGCCTCGAATTCTACCGTCGCTGTAGCAGCTGCTTCCTCGCTATGCAGAATCTCAAGCCCGATCCATTGCAATGCCGGGTCCGGTTCAAGGTCGACTGGACGGTAGTCCCGGTGCCAGGTCTGGGCCAGATAGTCGGCTTTTCCCAGCACATAGGCAGTGTAACGCGAGCGCATCAACTGCTCGGCATATTCGGGCAAGGCTTTGCCATCGATGTAAGCACCACAACAGTGCTGATATTCAACACCGGATGAGCAGGGACACAGCATGATATAAATCAGGTTATTCGTCTGATTCTCGACAAATCAATGGACATTAAAAAACACTCTGTTTACTCTAAACCGCACAAATACCTGTGAAATCGGTAATAACTGGTCTGGAGACCTTTATCTTATAACATTCAAGGCATCCTGTGGTTATCCCCCGCTTGTAAAACCCGCATCGGCAAAGGGATCAGCCAGGAGCATGCCAGTATAACTACTAGAACATAAAATCAGTTTAAACTGAGGGACTTAGCATGATTACATACGAAGAATTACATAAACAAATCCATCAAATTACGGAAATCTCCAATGTTTTCCTGTACCTGATTGAAAATCGCAATCTCTGCGATACCCAGATCACCTGTGACCTGTTTTTCGATTACGTCGACAAGGTCAAGCATCACCTGGAAATCGAAGACAAGAACATCTATGCCACGATCCTGCGCGGCGGAGATTCCGCGGCCAAGGAAGTCGCGGACAATTTCCTGTCCGGTTCGCGTGAAATCAAACGCATCTTCCAGGATTACCAGAAAAAATGGTCCAGGCCCGGCAAACGCGAGCTGGTCATCTCGAATCACGATGAATTCCTCAAGGACACCAGTGATATGTTTGAACTGGTGCTGAACCGGATTCAGTCCGAAACCGAGCAACTTTACCCCCTGGTGCGCTCGATCAGCGGAGATATGCAAAAAGTCGCCTAGCCCAGCCCTTTTGATAAAGATATGATATGAACGCGCGTTAGCGGATAGACAGAGGAAGTCCATCCGTCGTGTTTTAAACTTATGGACCCTATAGTGAATCATGTCTCAAGCCCTGGATATCCTGCGTGACCGCTTTGGTTACGACAGTTTTCGTTTTCAACAACAACAGATCGTCGATTGCCTGATCGAGGGCCAGGATGCCCTGGTGCTGATGCCTACCGGCGGCGGCAAATCGATCTGTTACCAGATTCCGGCCATCGCCCGGCCCGGTGTCGCGGTAGTCATCTCACCACTGATCGCACTGATGCAGGACCAGGTAGATGCCCTGGCGCAAAACGGGGTAGAGGCCGCATTCCTCAATTCCACCCAGACTATCGAGCAGCAGCAGGCGATCAGACAGCAACTGCTGGCCAATCAACTGGACCTGCTCTACGTGGCACCCGAACGGGCGACCACCGATGATTTCCTCAACCTGTTACGGCAATGTCAACTGGCGCTGTTTGCAATCGATGAGGCGCATTGTGTGTCGCAATGGGGTCACGATTTCCGCCCTGATTATCAGAAACTGTTTCGCCTGCATGAGCTGTTTCCTGACACCCCGCGCATCGCATTGACCGCCACCGCCGACGCCCGCACCCGTGACGACATTGAGCAACAGCTGCAACTACAGCAGGCACAGCGGTTTATCCATAGCTTCGATCGCCCGAATATCTTTTACCAGATCACCGAGGGCGCGAATAACAAGCAGCGACTCTGGAACTTTATTCAGGACAAACATCCTGAGGATGCCGGCATCGTCTATTGCCTGTCGCGCAAGCAGGTAGACAGCACCGCAGCGTGGCTGCAACAGAAAGGGCGCGACGCCCTGCCCTATCATGCCGGTCTGGACAAGCAGACCCGGGCGCAGCATCAGCAGCGTTTTCTGCGTGAGGATGGCCTGATCATTGTTGCCACGATTGCCTTCGGCATGGGCATAGACAAGCCGGATGTACGCTTTGTCGCCCATCTCAACCTGCCGCGCAATATCGAATCCTACTACCAGGAAACCGGGCGCGCCGGGCGTGATGGCCAGCCGGCAAATGCCTGGCTGGCCTATGGCCTGCAGGACGTGATCACCCTGCGCCAGATGAGCCAGGACAGCGATGCCGACGAGAGCTACAAACGTATCGTGCACCAGAAGCTCGAGGCCATGCTCGGCTTTTGCGAACAGACCAGTTGCCGACGCCAAACCCTGCTCGGTTATTTCGATGAAGCCCTCGATCAGCCCTGCGGACATTGCGATAACTGCGTTAACCCGCCCCAGACCTGGGATGCCACCGAGGCCTCGCGCATGGCCCTGTCCTGTGTCTATCGCACCGGTCAACGCTTCGGTGTCAACTATGTGATCGATGTGTTATGCGGCAAGCAGCATCCGCGGATCGAGCAGAATGGACACGACCGGGTCAGCACCTATGGCATTGGCACATTTTTAACAAACAGCGAATGGCACGGCGTGTTCCGTCAGTTGATTGCGCAGGGTTACCTGTACAGCGATATCCATCACTATGGTTCGCTAAAGTTGACCGAAAGCTGTAAGCCTTTACTGCGCGGCGAACAAACCCTGCATTTACGTAAACAGGTCAAGCTCAAACAACCAGCGGACAAGGCAGCGGCAAAAGGTCAGAAAACGAAACTGCGGCTGGCAGACCAGGCATTGTTTGAAGCACTGCGTGAACACCGGCGCCAACTGGCGGATGAGCAGGGTGTGCCCCCGTTCGTGATTCTGCATGACAAGACCCTGCATGATTTATGCGCCCAGCGCCCGGGCTCGCTGGATGCCCTGCAACATGTCTCAGGCATTGGTGAGAGAAAACTGCAACTCTACGGCCAGGACCTGCTCGACATCGTCGGCAGTCACCCACTGGACCCGGGGCTGGATAATGGCCTGAGCAACACGGTCAACGAAACCCTGCAGCTATTTCAGCAGGGACTGACTGCCGAGCAAATAGCCGAGCAAAGAGAGAAAACCCTGACCACCGTTTACAATCACTTGAGCGCGGCAATTGCCGAGGATGCACTTCAATTCGACCAGGTGTTCAGTCTTGAACAACAGGATCTGGACAAGATCACCTATGCGTTGGAGCTGGCGGCCGGCGATGAGCCATTCAAAATGCGCACCGTGTTCGAGTCACTCGATGGTGCCTATGATTACAACCTGCTGAACTGTGTGCGCGCCAGCCTGCGAGCTTGATCGCTGAGGCTCTGATCAACTCAGATTAGTTTAAATCACTGCTTCATAAATTTGTGTTATTGGTTATCATGCCTGCAGTCAATAAACTTGAAGCGGCCATGAACGAGGAAACCATCCACTGGAAGGACAAGTATAAGCTCGATATCGAGATTATCGATCTCCAGCACCAATACTTCGCCGACCTGATCAATCGCCTGTCAGTTCAGCTTAACCAAACCGACAACCTCCAGTACCAGGCCGCCCTGATCTCGGAACTCAACGCCTACGCCCGTTTCCACTTCATCAGTGAAGAAAACCTGATGCAGCAGGCCGGTTACCCGGGACTGCAACAACATAAAAAGCTCCATCACGACCTGATGGATCAGCTATCGGTCAAGGAGAGCCGGTTGGAGCTGAATCATGGCGAGAGCGAGGCGGAAAGTATTATCGATTTCCTGCGCGACTGGTTTCTCCATCACACCGTCGTTGAAGATCGTAAATTCGCCGATTATTTCCACGCCCAAACTCAGCCGGCAGATTGAACCCGCAAAACTATCTGCGCCGGTTAACGCTGAATATGAATATTCAGTAAAAGTCTAGCGATTGATTGCCCAAACCCTCATTATGTTCATTATTGAGCAGCAGCCTGTCGCTTAGGGCGCAGGCGTGAATTGACCCAGGGTAGTACACCATGACCACAATCAAACAAGACGACCTGATTCAAAGCGTCGCCGATGCTTTACAGTTCATTTCCTATTACCACCCGCTGGATTACATCCAGGCAGTCGGAGAGGCCTGGGAGAAGGAACAGTCTCCGGCCGCCAAGGATGCGCTGGCCCAGATCCTGACCAATTCCCGCATGAGCGCCGAGGGTCATCGTCCGATCTGTCAGGATACCGGTGCGGTCGTGGTATTTCTCAAGGTGGGCATGCAGGTGCAATGGCAGGGCGATATGAGCCTGCATGACATGGTCAACGAGGGCGTGCGCCGCGCCTACCTGCATCCGGATAACAAGCTGCGCGCCTCGATGGTATCGCCGCCGATCGGGGCGCGGATGAATACCCGCGACAACACCCCGGCCATCATCCACATCGACATCGTCCCCGGTGACGAGCTGGAGGTTGGCCTGTCCGCCAAGGGCGGTGGCTCGGAAAACAAGTCCAAGTTCACCATCCTCAATCCCAGCGACAGCCTGGTCGACTGGGTACTGGAAACCCTGCCGACCATGGGTGCCGGCTGGTGCCCGCCCGGTATGCTCGGCATTGGCATCGGCGGTACCGCGGAGAAGGCGATGCTCTTGGCCAAGGAGTCGCTGATGGAACCGGTCAATATCCAGCAACTGCTTGAGCGCGGCGCCGAAACCCCGACCGAAAAACTCCGCGTCGAGCTGTATAACCGGGTCAACGACCTCGGGATCGGGGCCCAGGGCCTGGGTGGCCTGACCACCGTGGTCGATGTCAAGGTGGCCGAATACCCGACCCATGCCGCCTCGCTGCCGGTGGCGATGATCCCCAACTGTGCCGCCACCCGGCATATCGAATTCACCCTGGATGGCAGCGGACCCGCGGTTTTGACGCCACCCAAACTGGAAGACTGGCCCGAGGTAACCTGGACCGTCAGCCCGGATGCCAAGCGCGTCGATCTTGATAATCTGACCCCGGAGGAAGTACGCAGCTGGCAGCCCGGTGACCGGCTGCTGCTGAATGGCAAACTGTTGACCGGGCGCGATGCCGCGCATAAACGGATCAAGGAACTGCTGGAATCCGGTCAGGGCCTGCCCGCGGGAGTCGATTTCACCAACAAGCTGATTTATTACGTCGGCCCGGTCGACCCGGTCGGCAACGAGGCGGTCGGCCCGGCCGGCCC
>JAAUXZ010157032.1_pt1 | contig 10062 bp, 5 predicted proteins | sample 7278131 | NCBI WGS metagenome assembly JAAUXZ01 (sample SAMN14350119, study PRJNA611818) | marine sediment metagenome | isolation source: surface marine sediment (3m) | place: French Polynesia: Moorea | collected 2018-08
GGTGGGTGCCGATTTTGACATAGCAACTTACCAGTTTCAGTTTCTCGGCGATGTGGGCGAGAGCGCCGTCATCAGTCTGGACGAAGCGGTTATGGGCTGGTTTGGCAAAGGCACTTCAGAGGACTCGGTAAAAATTATGGTCGCTTACGGCCCAATACAGGTCAACGCCGTACCGATCCCATCCGCGGTCTAGCTCTTCGGCTCCGGTCTGCTCGGGCTGGTGGTCGTGGCGCGGCAGCAAGAGACTGCGTGAGCTGACCAGACGCGCGAAGCGGCCGTCAGAAGTCCTGCTGCAGCGGTAAGCAAGCGGAGCGTGTGTCGCGACGCGCTCAACTGCATCTGCCGCCACGCCTATCAACGCCGTGACGGTCAACGCTTGCCGGGATGAAGCTGGGTGGTGATCTCGTCGAACATTTCCTTGTTGGCTTCTTCTTCTTCCTTTAACGCCTGCGCCATGCGTTCGTTGAGCCGCTTCAGGCCCTCCTCTATTCGGCTCGCCTGGCGCCTCTGAGTACTCTCCCTCTCCTTTTCCTCGTCTACCCAGGCGTTCAGCTCCGCGGCCAGGCGCTTCTGCGCATTCTCTCTTGCCACTTCTGTACGCTCGGCGATCTTCTGCGAGACTTCCACGTCCATGCGTGCTTTGCGCGCGGCCTCTTCCTCCTCATGAGCCTGCAATACCTCTTCTTCGCGTCTCTTGATCTCTGCCTTGACGGCGGCCTCGTCCACGGCCGACTGCTGCTTGGCTGCCTGCTTGGTACGTAGTTTCTCCGCTCTTTCCATGGCAGCCCTATGGGCTGCTTCCGCCTGTTCCTTCATGCGCCGTGCTGCGTCTAGCTGAGCGTTGATCTCTGTTGCTTCGCGCTTCAGGCGCTGGCGCTCCGCGCGCAATCTGGTTTCGGCCTCCTTTCTGATCTGCTCCCGCTTTCTCTTCGCCTGCTCCGCGATCCGGGCTGCTTCCTCTTCAGCCGCGCGCTTGGCCGCTTCGGCTTTTTCCTGTTCGCGACGCGCCTGCTCCAGGAGTTGCAGGTTCCTGGCAAACTCAGTTTCCAGTTTGGCTCGACCTTGGCGCAGGTCTTCTTGGGCCTGGGCTCGCAGGGTGTCCTCCCGCTCCTTCAGGTCCGCAAGCTGCTCCTGGGCCCGGGCCTCCAGCCCGGAGAGTGCCTGCTGTGCCTCCGCGTACGCTTGCTGCGCCCTGTCCCGCTCGCGCTCCACCTCCGCCAACCGCTTCCCGGCGCGGGTGACCTTACTCTCCAGCTTCTCCCGGTCTTTCTCTACCAAGCTCTGGGTTTTTGCTCGCTTGCGTTCCAGCTCTTCCAACGTTCTGGATGCCCGGGCGTATTCGGCCTCCAGCTGTCGTTTGCCTTCGTGCAGCTTTTTCTTGAGATCCTCGCGAGCCTGTTTCGCCGCGGTTCGCTGGCGGATTGCCTCGTCTTCTGCAGCTTTCTTGGCGGCCTCGAGTTCGCCGCGGGCCCGTTGCGCTTCTCTGAGCGATTCGTCTGCACGCGCAAGCTCTGCTTTGTATCGCTCCTGCTCGGACTTGAGGCGCTTTTCTATCTCGGCTGTGACGCTGTTGTCCGCGGTGCTACCCTGACTGCGCAGACGCTCGGCTTCCTCGACGGCAGCGCGGATAGCGGCCTCCCGCTCGATACGTCGGTGCGCCGCGTCCTCCACGTCTTGTTTGGCCTGGGCCAGGGCGACCTGCAGCCGGGAGGCGGTGATGTCCGCTTCAAGGGTTGGCACGCTCTTGCCGGCCGCCGCGGAATCCCTCCCCAATGCGGCGGCTGTCTGGCTGGTGGGCGCACCTTTCAGCCCGGAAAGGCCATCTTCCACCAGGTAGGCATCGAAGCCCGAGCGGGAAAGCAGAGACACGGCTGCCGAGCTGCGCTCGCCCGAGTCGCAGTAAACGAGGTACTTTCTGTTCTTGGCGAGCTTTTTAGTGTTGCCGGGCAAGCTCGCCAACGGGATGTTCTTGCTGTCGGGGATGCCCGACTCCTTGTACTCCTCGGGCAGACGCACGTCCAGCCAAAGAGCGCCTTCCCGGGCAAGCGTTCTTGCTTTCTCGGTGTCCACTGTATGTAAGGCCGGACTCTTGATCATAGATAAGAAGGCGTCTTTGGCGAGCCGCCGAAGAGTGCCGTCGGTAACCATGGTTACGGTGGCGCTGTGTCTGGCCTCCGACAGGAATGCCTGCTCGCCGAATCCGTCCCCGACCTCCAGCTCTGCAAGCCTGATTTCGGGATCCTCGGCGGAAGGACGTCGGGTGACCGTGCAGCGGCCCTGCTCAACGATGTAGTAGTAGTCGCCTTTCGCTCCCTGCTCGATGATCAGATCCCCCTTCCTCACGGGGACCGATTCCATGCGGCTGAAAACCTTATGGATATTCGCGGATGGGATGTGGGTGAACAGGCTGGAACGGGCGAGGCGGCTGGTCCAGTCTCTCGCCTGACCGGGCGTGACGCCCTCGACGCCGCCTTCGGCAGTCTGGAACCAAGTGAGCTGTCTGCCGATCACCGAGCGGTCGACCCTGAGCAGAGTGACACTCCCGCTGGCTTTAGCTGATTGAGTTCGAGGCTTGGCCGGGTCCAGGGGGAAACGGGTGTCGGCTGTTCCGCCACGGGCCGCGCTAACCAGCTTTCCCTCCGTGAAGAACTGGACCTCGCCAGCGACCAGGTACACGGCGTCATTGTCCGTGTCTCCTTCTCGAAACAGGTAACGGCCGGCCGAGACGTTCTCTACCTGACTCTGTGCAAGTATGTCCTGGCGCGCCTGAGCGGGGAGGGCGCCCAGCGGCACCAGCCTGGCCAGTGCCGTTTCATCGACTTGGGAAGCCTTTGTCGTCATGGCAGCCTGTTGCGGCGCTGTGCCAGAAGTGGATCGAGCGTCAAGGTGCCAGCCCCACTCTGCAAGCCCGGGCGGAGTCGGGGCGGCTGAGGGGCTTGGATCTCGATGGTCTCGCGACCTGAATTGGTAATCGTCTGAAGTGGCTTCAACTTGAGGGAAAAGGCTGGTTCGGCGTCAGGAAAGCCGCAACCGCCTTCAGGAATTCCCCGGACTGCTCCGTGTGTACCCAGTGGCCGGCCGCGGGCGTCGTGTGGATGCGGGCCGCCGGGAAGAACCGGTGAATCAGAGGGTAGTGGCCGGGGGAGACGTAGTCGGAGAGGGCGCCGCGAAGGAAGAGGGCCTCGCCGCTGTAGGAGGCGGTTTGGACGCCGACGGGGAAGCCTTTGATTTCAGCTTCGTGCTGCTGCACTGCTTCCAGGTTCACTCGCCAGCGGTAGGCGCCGTCGACAGCGGTCAGATTCTGGAGCAGAAAACCGCGCAGCACCTGCTCGGGAAGCGCTTCCTCCAGTAACCCGTCCGCTTCGGCACGGCTGGTTATCCGGGACAATTCGAGGCCCTTCAACGCTTGGATAATTCCCGCGTAGCTGTGGCTGTAGGTGACAGGGGCAATGTCCACTACGATAAGCTGCTTGACGCGCGCCGCATGCGTCAGTGCCAGCATCATAGCCGTCTTGCCACCGAGACTGTGGCCGAGCAATGTGGCGCGGCCGACACCGTGGTCGTCCATGAAGCGTTCAACGTCTTCTGCCATTACTCGGTAGCTCAGATCGGCGGTATGCGGAGACTGACCGTGGTTGCGCAGATCCAGGCACAGGACCCGGTGTCGGTCAGCCAGCGACCGGGCCATGCTTCCCCAGTTCGCGCTCGAGCCGAAAAGGCCATGCAAGACGAGAAGCGGCGGGCCGGCACCGTATTCGCGGAACGCTAAGGCGACGGCCACGACAGACCTCAACGCCGCTTCGGCATGTATAGGTCGGTGATGGTGCCCTCTGCGATCTCGGCGGCCATGCCAATGCTTTCGGAAAGGGTGGGATGGGGGTGGATTGTGAGGCCAATGTCCTGTGCGTCTGCGCCCATCTCCAGGGCGAGGACAGTTTCGGCGATCAGGTCGCCCGCATGGGGGCCCACCACGCCGGCACCGACCAGACGACCGTTCTCCTTGTTGAAGAGCAGCTTGGTGAAGCCTTCATCCCGCCCCATGCCCAGCGCACGACCACTGGCCGCAAGGGGAAAGCTGGCCTTGTCAACGTCAATTCCCTGCTCCTTTGCCTGGGTTTCGCTGAGGCCCATCCAGGCAACTTCCGGGTCGGTGTAAGCCACATTGGGGATCGTCAGGGCCTCGAACGCCGTGCGCCTGCCGGCGACCACCTCGGCGGCGACCTTTCCTTCGTGTGATGCCTTGTGGGCGAGCATGGGTTGTCCCACGATGTCACCGATGGCGAAGATGTTGGCGACGTTGGTCCGCTGCTGCGCATCCACCTTGATGAAGCCGCGCTCGTCCACAAAGACACCGGCATTCTCAACCCCGATGAGGTCGCCGTTGGGTCGCCTTCCCACAGCCACCAGTATCTTGTCGAAGGTGGCCGCCTCCGGCGCCTTGCCGCCTTCGAGGTAAACCTTCAGGCCTTTTTTCTGCGCTTGTACCCGCGTCACCTTGGTGCCCAGAAAGATGTTCTCGTAACGTTTGGCGATGCGCTTGTGCAGCGGCTTGACCAGGTCCTGGTCGCAGCCGGGGATCAGGTTGTCCATGAGTTCCACGACCGTGACTCGGGAGCCCAGCGACTCGTACACAGTGGCCATTTCCAAGCCGATAATGCCGCCACCCACCACCAGCAGGCGTCGAGGCACGTCCGCCAGGGCCAGTGCATCGGTGGAATCCATAACGCGGGGATCCTCGTGGGGGAAACCGGGGATCCGGGTGACGCGGGAGCCGGCTGCGATAATCGCCTGGTCGAAAGAGATCGTCTGCTCTCCTGCTTCGCCCGCGAGGATGAGTCGGTTGGCGGAGTAGAATCGCCCTTCACCCTGCAGGACGCGGACCTTGCGCCGCTTCGCCAACTGGGCGAGGCCGCCTGTCAGGCGGCCGACGATGCCATCCTTCCACGCCCGCAGTTTTGTCAGGTCGACCTGTGGAGCCCCGAAAGCCACTCCGAAATCAGCCATTTCACGGGCCGCACTCACGACCTCTGCGGTATGCAGAAGCGCCTTGGAAGGGATACAGCCCACGTTCAGACAGACGCCCCCGAGGGAAGGGTAGCGCTCCACCAACACGACGCTCTTGCCGAGATCAGCCGCGCGAAAGGCGGCCGTGTAGCCGCCCGGACCGGCGCCGAGGACCAGGACTTCGGCGTGCAAATCCGCGTTTACCGTGGCGCTCGACGGCGAGTCAAGGGGCGCGCCGGTCTCCCCATCGGGTGCAGTGGCCTCGGGCGACGTTTCCTCGGTTTCCAGACTGAGGATGGTGGCACCCTCGGAAACTTTGTCGCCGACGCTAACCGCAAGGCTCTTGACGACGCCCGCGTCGGGAGAAGGTATTTCCATGGTGGCCTTGTCACTTTCCAGGGTAATCAGAGAGTCTTCCGGCTTTACCCTGTCGCCGGCTGAGACGAGCACCTCGATCACGTCGACGTCCTGAAAATCCCCGATGTTGGGGACTTTTACCTCGACCACGTTAGCCATGCAGCCCTACCTCTCGTGTTGTTCTATCCGGCGCCCTCGTCGGATATTCAGCTCGGGGCACATCACATCCGCACCCACTGTTTGCGTGCATCCGTTTCGCCGGACAGCGGCTCCCCACGCTTCGGCTCCGCCGGGCACCGCTTCTCACAGCAGCATGTGGCGGATGTCGGAGAGCACCGTGCGCAGGGTGGTCGTGAAGCGCGCAGCGGCGGCGCCGTCAATCACCCGATGGTCATAGGACAGCGCCAATGGCAGGATCAGCCTTGGCACGAATTCGTTGTCCCGGAACACGGGCTTGGTATTGGCCTTGGCTATGCCAAGGATAGCGACTTCCGGAGCATTTACGATGGGGGTGAAGGCCGTGCCGCCGATGCCGCCCAAGCTGGAAATGGAGAAGCTTCCCCCTTGCATGTCCTCTGGACTGAGCTTCTTGCCGCGGGCCTTCTCACTGACGTCGCGCAGTTCCGCGGCGAGCCGAAACAGACCTTTCTGGTCGGCCTGGCGGATGACGGGAACAACCAAACCGTCCGGCGTGTCCACTGCGATGCCGATATTGTAGTAACGCTTGACGAGCAGATTCTCGCCGCCGTCATCTAGCGAAGCGTTGAACTCGGGGTATTCCTTCAGCGCGACCACTGATGCCTTAATCAAGAAGGCAAGCATGGTCAGCTTCACGCCTTCTTTGGTGAGCTTTTCGACCTGGTTCTTGCGGAAAGTCTCCAGCTCGGTGATATCGGCCTCGTCGAACTGGGTGACATGGGGGATGGTCACCCAGTTGCGATGCAGGTTGGCGCCCGAGCGCTTCTTGATGCGGCTCAGGGCCTGAACCTCCACGTCGCCGAAGCGGGAGAAATCAACCTTCGGTGCTTCGGCGACTGCGACGCCGACAGCGGCTGTGGCCGCCGAGCGGGACATGACCTTCTTCACAAAGGCCTGAATGTCCCCTTTGAGTATGCGCCCCTTGGGTCCCGAGCCTTCCACCTGCCCCAGGTCGACGGCCAGTTCCCTGGCCAGGCGCCGCACGGTGGGGCTTGCGTGCGCGCGGCGCGCGGCGTCGGCCACCTCCGCCCGGGTCAACTGAGGTACGGGCGCTTTGGCGGGCGGCGGTGACCCGGGCAGGGGCGGTGTTTGCGGCGCCGGCGCCACGACCGGCGGCGCTGGCGGTGGCGGTTCCGGCGTTGCGGCAGCGCCCTCGTCGGCGTCCGCCGGAGTCTCCGAGGGCTCGACAACGTCCATGGTCAAAAGCGGGGAGCCTTTGCTCACCTTGTCACCGGTGGTGACCACGATGCTCTTCACGACGCCCGCGTAGGGTGACGGAATCTCCATGGTGGCCTTGTCGCTTTCCAGCGTGACCAGGGAGTCTTCCAGTTTGACCTCATCTCCCGGTGATACGAGGATCTCTATGACGTCTACGTCTTCAAAGTCCCCGATGTCCGGGAGCAGAACCTGTTTTGCCGTCGACACGGTTTATTCTCCTGAGCGCGCTCGCCAGCCCTCTGCAGGCTAACGGCTGGTTCAAGCGGTCACGGGGTTTGGCTTGTCCGGATCGATGCCATATTTCCCGATGGCCTCAGTGACCTTGGAGGCAGGGATCTCACCGTCGTCCGCCAGCGCTTTCAGCGCGGCAATGGCCACGTAGTAACGGTCTACTTCGAAGAAGTGACGCAGCTGCCGCCGGGTGTCGCTGCGACCGTAGCCGTCAGTGCCCAAAACCAGGTAGCTGCGGTCCATGAAGGGGCGAATCTGGTCGGCATAGATCCGCATGTAGTCCGTAGCGGCAATCGCCGGGCCCTTGCGACCCTCGAGACATCGCACCACATAGCTGCTGCGGTTTTTCTCCTCGGCATGCAGCATGTTCCAGCGCAGCGCATCCAGACCGTCCCGGCGCAGCTCCGAGAAACTGGTGACGCTCCAGATGTCGGCGGCGATGTTGAAGTCTTTCTCCAGGAGCTCCGCAGCCGCGATCACCTCCCGCAGAATGGTTCCACTGCCCAGAAGCTGGACACGCCGCCGCCGTTTCCGGTCACCCTCCTGGAACAGATACATGCCTCTGAGAATGCCATCCTGAGCGCCCTCCGGCATGGGCGGGTGGGCGTAGTTTTCGTTCATGACAGTGATGTAGTAGAAGACGCTCTCGCCCTCGGCGTACATGCGTCGAAGACCATCCTGGATGATGACCGCCAGCTCATACCCGAAGGTCGGATCGTAGCTCACACAGTTGGGTATGCTCGCTGCGAACAGGTGGCTGTGACCGTCCTGGTGCTGCAGCCCTTCGCCGGCAAGGGTGGTGCGTCCGGCCGTGCCGCCCAGCAGAAATCCCTTGGCCTGCATGTCGCCTGCGGCCCAGGCCAGATCGCCGATGCGCTGGAACCCGAACATGGAGTAAAAGATGTAGAACGGTATCATGTTGATACCGTGGTTCGTGTAGGCTGTCCCGGCCGCCATCCAGGAGGAGAACGCGCCAGCCTCGTTGATGCCTTCCTCTAGGATTTGGCCCTTCTTCTCCTCCCGGTAATACATGACCTGATCCGAATCCATGGGCTCGTACAACTGGCCCTTGTGGGCATAGATGCCCAGCTGTCGAAACATGCCCTCCATGCCGAAGGTGCGGGCTTCGTCCGGCACGATGGGCACGATGAGCTTGCCGATGTTCGGGTCGCGGGCGAGGGTGGCGAGCGTGCGCACGAAGGCCATGGTGGTGGACATTTCCCGCTCGCCGCTGCCCTTGAGGAGCAGATCGAATACCTCCAGCGCGGGGATCTCCAGCGCGGCTATGCTCGTACTGCGGAAGGGCAGGTAGCCGCCGAGACTTTTCCGTTTCTCACGCAGGTAGACCATCTCGACGCTGTCTTCTTCGGGGCGGAAGAACGGGGTCTCGGGGATCTCGGCGTCGGAAATCGGAATGTTGAACCTGTCCCGAAAGGCCTTGAGTGATGCCTCGCCCATCTTCTTCTGCTGATGGGTGATGTTCTGCCCTTCGCCGGCTTCGCCCATGCCGTAACCCTTGACCGTCTTCGCCAGGATCACCGTAGGCTGGCCCTGATGTTTAACCGCAGCCGCATAGGCGGCGTACACTTTGGTTGGGTCGTGGCCGCCGCGGTTCAGGCGCCAGATATCCTCATCTGACATGTTGGCTACCATTTCCCGGAGCTGCGGATACTTCCCGAAGAAATGCTCCCGGGTGTGAGCGCCTCCCTTCACCTTGTAGGTCTGATATTCCCCGTCCACCGCTTCCTCCATGCGTTTCAGGAGCAAGCCGTCCTTGTCGCGGGCGAGCAGCGGATCCCAATAGGAGCCCCAGATCACCTTGATGACGTTCCAGCCGGCTCCCCGGAACACGGCCTCCAGTTCCTGGATGATCTTGCCGTTGCCGCGCACCGGACCGTCCAGGCGCTGGAGGTTGCAGTTCACGACGAAGATCAGGTTGTCCAGGTTCTCCCGGGACGCGAGGGAGATGGCGCCCAGGGACTCGGGCTCGTCCATTTCCCCGTCGCCCATGAAGGCCCAGACCTTGCGGCCGGCTGTATTCAGGAGCTCCCGATCCTGCAGGTAGCGCATGAAACGGGCTTGGTAGATGGCCATCATGGGTGACAGCCCCATGGAGACGGTCGGGAACTGCCAGAAGCCGGGCATCAGCCAGGGATGGGGATAGGAGGACAGGCCGTTGCCGTCAACTTCCTGGCGGAACTTGCGCAGATGGTCGGCGGTAATTCGTCCCTCGAGATAGGCCCGGGCGTAGATGCCGGGCGCCGAGTGACCCTGGAAGAAAATGAGGTCGGCACCATGCTCGCTTTCAGGTCCGTGGAAGAAGTGGTTGAAGCCCATGTCGAACAGGGTGGCAACCGACGCGAAGCTGGCAATGTGTCCACCCAGCTCTGCCGACTCGCGGTTCGCCCTCACAACCATCGCCATGGCATTCCAGCGGATGAAGGACCGGATGCGGCGCTCGATGGCCCTGTCCCCCGGGCTGCGTTGCTCGTGGTGTAAGGGTATGGTGTTGACGTAGGCCGTGTGTGCGCGGTACGGCAGGTGAACCCCCGAGCGACGGGCTTTGTCGATAAGTGTTTCCAGGAGATAGTGGGCGCGCTCTGTCCCCTCGTTTTCGAGCACGGCGTCCAGCGCTTCGATCCATTCCTGAGTCTCCTGGGGATCTATGTCGGTTTGCTCTGGCATCAGCCTTCCTAATGCGAGTTCGTCGAAATACGCGACCAGCTAGCCGCTCTGGTCATGAGCTGTTCCTGCTGTTTCTGAAGATCGTGCCGGGGAGAGGCAGGTCTGTTGAACGACCCCTGAAACCGGAGCGGCTAATTAACCCGTTATGCCGGAATAATTCAAGTCGGATCCCGAGTGTTAACGGCGCCGGTCGCAGGGGAGAGCCGGCTTCGAGGAAGCAGCGGGAGAAAAAAAAACGCGGACACTTGGGGCGGCTGGCAGCGCAGTCCCCGAAGCGCCCGCGCCTTGCAGTGCGGGAAGCGCGCGCCACCTGGGGCGCACTCAAGTCAGCAAAGTGAAACCTTAGTCTAAATGGCCAGTGCCTCGAAC
>JAAUXZ010037879.1_pt1 | contig 10060 bp, 10 predicted proteins | sample 7278131 | NCBI WGS metagenome assembly JAAUXZ01 (sample SAMN14350119, study PRJNA611818) | marine sediment metagenome | isolation source: surface marine sediment (3m) | place: French Polynesia: Moorea | collected 2018-08
AGCCGGGGTTGAAATTTCCGAGCGACTGACCTGCCATATGATCATGCCGGACGAAATCGACGAGGTCACCCAGGAATGGGAGAACGATCCGCGCTGGAAGGGCATCGAACGCCCCTACAACGCCGAAGAAATGCTCAAGTTGCGGGGCACTCTGCGTCAGGATTACACCTTTGCCACCATCGGCGCCAAGCGCCTGTGGCACCTGCTCAACACCGAAGACTACGTAGCCGCCCTGGGGGCACTCACCGGCAACCAGGCGGTCCAGCAGGTGGAGGCCGGTCTCAAGGCCATCTATCTGAGCGGCTGGCAGGTGGCGGCCGACGCCAATCTGGCCGGGGAGATGTACCCTGACCAGAGTCTCTACCCTTCCAACAGCGTGCCCGCGGTGGTGCGACGCATCAACAACGCGCTGCGCCGCGCCGATCAGATCCAGGTGCTGGATTGTCGCAGCCCGGGACCCTACTGGTTTGCCCCCATCGTGGCCGATGCCGAGGCCGGCTTTGGTGGCCCGCTGAACGCCTACGAACTGATGAAGCAGATGATCGAGGCCGGGGCGGCAGGCGTTCATTTCGAGGATCAGCTCGCCTCGGCCAAGAAGTGCGGCCATCTGGGCGGCAAGGTGCTCGTGCCCACCGGGGAATTCATAACCAAGCTGGTGGCCGCCCGCCTGGCCGCCGACGTCTGCGGCGTGCCCACCGTCGTCGTGGCCCGCACCGATGCCGACGCGGCCACACTCATGACCAGCAACATCGACGAGCGCGATCAGCCCTTCATCCTGGACGCGCCGCGCACCAGCGAGGGCTTCTATCAGGTCAAGAACGGCATCGAAGCGGCCATTGCGCGGGCCGTCGCCTACGCGCCCTATGCGGACATGGTCTGGTGCGAAACTTCCAAACCGGACATGGAACAGGCCAAGCGCTTCGCCGAGGCCGTCCATGCCAAATTCCCCGGCAAGCTGCTGGCCTACAACTGCTCACCCTCCTTCAACTGGAAGGCCAACCTGGACGATGCCTCCATCGCCCGATTCCAGCGCGAACTCGGCGCCATGGGCTACAAATTCCAGTTCGTTACCCTGGCGGGGTTTCACGCCCTCAACCTGGGCATGTTCAACCTGGCGCGCGCCTACCGCGAACAGGGCATGCTGGCCTACTCGCAATTTCAGCAGGAGGAATTCAACCAGGAGAAGAAGGGCGGCTACTCGGCCATCACCCACCAGCGCTTCGTGGGCGCCGGCTATTTCGATCGCCTGATGAACGCCGTCACCTCGGGGCAGACGTCGGTCGCCGCCCTGACGGGTTCCACCGAGGAAGACCAGTTCTAGCCGCCCCACCGAAGGGAAGCGAGGATCTTTCCGCGTCGCCACCATCACCGAAGCCGATCGGCTCTGCCCGTCGGCTTCGGCCTTTTCTTTCCCACGCCAAGCTGCTATCTGGACCGAGCCACAGCGGCAACCCGGACCGTCGGCGGTTTCTGCGCTGCTGCGTTCGTAAAAAGTCTTTTTCCGGAGGGGACGGTTTCGTAGAATGTTCGTGATACGGCTTGCGAACCCCGAGAATTAGCGTATATCCGGTAGGTCGTAATGACGAGGGTACCGCGTAACGCCGATATTTCTCCACATCGGGTGGATCGGACTTTTTGAGGGGCCGTCTTCGCCCAACCCAGGGTAAAGGACCCCGCCATGACTTTCGACTTCGGGAGCACACCGGACCGGCGCAATACCGCCAGTCAAAAATGGGAAAAATATGCCGGGCGCGACGTCATCCCGCTCTGGGTGGCCGATATGGACTTCACCAGCCCCGAGGTGGTGCAGCAGGCTCTGCACGCACGGATCGATCACGGGGTGATGGGATATACCCTGCCGCCGGCCTCGCTGGTCGAAGCCGTTCGGGAATACCTTCAGAGCCGTTACGCCTGGACCATCGAGCCCGACTGGCTGGTTTGGCTGCCGGGGCTCGTCACGGGTCTGAACGTGGCCTGCCGGGCAGTGGGATCGTCCGGGGACGAGGTGGTCACGGCCACGCCGGTCTACCCGCCGTTTCTGACCGCCCCGATCCATGCCGGGCGCAAACTGGTGCAGGTCCCTATGACCGCCGACCGGAACCGCTGGCAGTGGGATCTCGACCGGCTGGAGGCCGTGGCCGGAGCGCGCGCGCGTCTCCTTCTGCTCTGCAGCCCGCACAATCCCGTGGGCCGGGTTTTCGCGCGGGAAGAGCTCGAGCGCCTGGTGGACTGGTGCGACCGCCGTGACGTGGTCATCTGCTCGGATGAAATTCACTGCGACCTCGTGCTGGACCGCGACCGCCCTCACATCCCCACAGCCACCCTGAGCGCCGCCGCGCGGGACCGCACCATCACCTTGATGGCCCCCAGCAAGACCTTCAACATCCCCGGGCTGGGCTGCGCCTTTGCGGTGATCGCCGCCCCCGGTCTGCGCCGTCGCTTCCGGCGCGCCATGGCCGGCATCGTGCCTTCCGTCAATCTCATGGGCTACACCGCCGCCGAAGCGGCCTACCGCCACGGCTGGGCGTGGCATGCCGCTCTGCTCGATGTCCTGCGGGCCAACCGCGACCGGGTGCACGCTGCCGTAAATATCATGCCCGGGCTCGCCGCCTGGCCGGTGGAGGCCACTTACCTGACCTGGATCGACGCCCGCCCGAGTGGCATCGAACAGCCGGCGGCCTTTTTCGAGAAAGGGGGCGTGGGGCTTTCCGACGGCGCCGAATTCGGGTTACCCGGCTTCGCGCGCCTGAATTTCGGCTGCGCACCGGGTCTATTAGAAAAGGCCCTGGCACGCATGGCGGCGGCCCTCGGCTCGAAAGCGCATTCGCGGGACGTGCGGGACGGCGTGAGCCCCCCAATGGACCGATAGACTTCCGTCAGTTACGGCACCTGGCGTTAGAGGTCGTCTTCATCCTCCTCGCCGACCCGATAGTGGCGTTTGCGAAGGCGGTAGCGCCAGTAGGCGCCGACGGTGGCAAGCGCCGCCGCAAAAAAGAGAAAGCCGTAGACATGTCCGGCCAGGCCCGCCAGCCAGGAGCCCGGACTGCGCAGCCCATGCCGCCATTCCGCCTCGGCGTCGGCCAGCCGCATTCCCAGGGCCTCCTCGAACGCCTCCCAGGGCGATGCACCGGACGCCAGCGACTGCAGCAGCTGGCGCAGCGCTTCATCGCCGAACCGGCGTACCAGATAATTGACAAAGCTGCGGCTCTGCTCGTAAGCCAGCTGAAGCCCCCGGGGATCTTCTGGAAACAGTTCCGCCAGTTCATCCAGATCGAACAGGCGTCCGGCGGCCGCCGCCTGGGGCAGGAGAGAACGCTGCACGGTGGGAAGATATTCGGAGATGCCATCGCTGGCCCACTGGGCCGTACCCTCGTCCAGCCAGCGCGGCAAACGTCGGCGGTCAATGGACTGGTGCAGGGCCAGGTGCGCGTATTCGTGCTTGAGGGTGGCGTAGAGGTCGCCCGCGGGCTGGTCCAGACGCGATGTGTCCAGGACCACCAGTTGCTTGCGCGGCAGGGCAAAAGCCGTAAACCAGGGCCGTCCGCCGAGACGGTAGTAGGCTTCACGATTGGGGGCCGGCACCACGGTCGGCCGGATGGTGAATGTCAATCCCAGTTTGCGTTTCAGATCGGCGACGATGGCCGGACTCATGGCGGCGATCTGCTCGGCCCTGTGCTTCAGTGCCGGTGGGTGAACGATCCGCACGTGGGGGGTTTGCAGGATCTCGTCGGACCGGGCCGTCGCAACGGCGGCCAGCCAGAGCGCCAACAGCAGGATCGGCATACAGAACCGGGCCTTGGACCCGCGGGCCGCGCTAATGCGCCGGAAGCCGGCAGCGCGTTTACTTGCCGGGGCGCTTTGGCTATAGTGCCGCCCAGGCGGGCGGACGCTGCCCGCTCCCAAATGCAAAGGAGGACGTAAATTGGAGCCCAGCGAACTGGTCAACATCCTGACGACTGTCCTGGCGGTCTCGATCGTAATCCTGGCGATACGCATTTTCCGAGGGGATATCAGCGATAACAAAGGCGGCCTGGTTTTCGCGATGGTGATTCTGGGTGTGGTGATCTATTTCATCCGCTCGGACGCCGGCCTGGCCGTGATCGAGCATGTCGTCGGCAGCATGTCCTCGACGCTCCCTGAATAATTTCGCCCGGTCCGGAGAGCATCCCGGGAAGCCTATCTAAACGCCACCCGCCGATACACACCGTCGAGGGCCCCATCCGTCCTGGGCGCAGGCAGCCGTATTAACAACCGTTCCCAAGAACATGAAAGACCACCTCGATACCGGCGCCCGTGACCGTGAGATATCTTGTGGTTACAGGCAAGCCCGCAGCCGATTGCCCCCCGCAGGCGTAGCCTGAGCGACGTCGAGGACGGGCAAGAGGCGAGAACGCCGCCCGAGGCCGCAAGATGCCCCTTGGTCACGGGCACTAGCGGATGATATCCGATCTCCCCTCAAACCGTGCCCCCTCATGGATCTGGATCGCTTTTGCGCGGCAGTTGCCGATCAATACCCCTTCGGTCTGGACATTGACCGTCTCGTGGGCCTCGACATTACCCCGGACGTACCCTTGAATGACGATCCGCTGGGCGGAAATCGTCGCTTCGACGCGGCCGTGGGGCGTAACGAGCACTTCGCCGGTGCTGCGGATCGATCCTTTCACCGTCCCTTCGATGACCAGATCGTGGCCGTCGACCAAATCCCCTTCGACGGTGATGCCGCGACCGATCAAGGAAGGCGGCTTCCTATCCGGCTGGTTTTCCATGGCGATTTCCTATCGGATCACAAAAGATCAGCGCTTCATGCACACGTCGCCGTTTAGGCAAGCCCCTTCGGCCATGACGATGCGCGCGGCCGCCGTCCGGCCCTCGACACGCGATGTCGGCCCCAGTTGAAGCTGCCGGGAGACATCGAGCTGTCCCTGGACCTTTCCGCCGATCTCGAGGACTTCGGCTTTGATCTCGCCCTGCATGGATGCGTTGACGCTGATCAGCACCCGGCCTTCGATGTCGAGATGCCCCTCCATCCGTCCCTGAACTTCGACCGGCCCACGTCCGTGAATACGGCCCTTGAGGGTGTAGTTTTCGGCAATAACAGTCGTGGCGGCCGGCACGGACGGTGCGGATGGATTGGTGTTCATCTCGGCGGCGGGCGCCTGGTGCTTTTTTTTCTTCCAGAACATGTGCGTTTTCTCCTCGATCGATTGATCCGGCGGCCTGAAGCCGAAGGCCTGTGATGTGCAGCGTGCAGCGCTTGATCAAAACCATGCGGGCCGAGCGCGCTCAAGCCGCGGCGGCTTGAGTTTCCGCCGGTCTTGTCATAAATTAGCAAATCTTATTGATTGACAGGCCGCCTGCTGCGGGCGGTCCTGTCAGGTGACATATCGGCCATTCGATGCAAGATCTAAAAACCTCGCAGGCAGCTGCGTATACCACTCTCGTCAGGAGGACCCATGGACAGCGAAAAAGCCGTCGACATTCTCAAACAGGCACTTTTGATCGAAAAGAAAGGCAAGGCTTTCTACCGCCAGGTTGCCGGCGCGGCCCAGCACCCGGAGGTCAAACAGTTTTTCGAAACCATGGCCGAGGAAGAAGTCCGGCATATCGAGATCCTTTCCGATCAGTTTAGAGCCTACCACGAAAATCGCCGGTTCGCATCCCTGAATTACGACAGCGATGCCGGAAAGAGCGCGGTGGCCAATGTTCTGACACAGGATCTGGTCGAAGCCATGCAGGCGGCGGACTTCGAGGCCGCGGCCGTAACGGCCGCCGTGGCCATGGAAAGGAACGCTATCAAGCTCTATGCCACCCGGGCGTCCGAAGCGACCGACCCCGAGGAAAAAGCCCTTTACGAGTGGCTCACCCGGTGGGAAAAATCGCATCTGACCTTTCTGGCCGAACTGGAAAGTGAACTCACTCAGAAAGTGTGGTTCGATCAGAATTTCTGGCCGTTTTAGCGATCCAAGGAGCGGGGAAGGTGCCGGCGCTGGCCGTATTTGGGCGGCGTTCACCGGGAGATGATCCAGTGGCTGCCGTCCGGCTTCAGATGCAGTTCGTGCGTGGTCGCCTCCGGCACCTCGTCCGGCCGGTGGGAGACGTAGATCATCTGGGTGGGTTGCGTGCGAACGATCATATCGAGCATCTCCAGAAGCCGCGTCCGGTTGGGCGGATCGAGACCCTGACAGGGCTCGTCCAGAATCAGGAGCGCCGGTTCCTTGACCATGGCCCGGCCGATCAGCACCATGCGGCGCTCGCCGTTGGACAGCCGCCGAAAGTCTTTGTCCAGTAGGCGGCTGATGGACAGACGCTGGGCCCAACGGCGCGCCGATGCAACCTGCGCCGGGCTGGCCTGACGGTACAGGCCCACCGAATCGAAATGACCCGAAAGCATCACGGCCAGACCGTCGAGGGGTTTGCGGTAGCGAACCTGCAGGGCGTTGGAAACCAAGCCGATGGGGCGTTTGACGTCCCAGATGGTCTCCCCGCTGCCGCGTCGCCGGCCGAAAAGGCGAATCTCGTTGGTATAGGCCTGCGGATGGTCCCCACAGATCAGTTGCAACAGGGTGCTCTTGCCGGCCCCGTTGGGGCCGCAGACGGCCCAGTGCTCGCCGGGTCCCATGCGCCAGTTCAGGCGGTCGAGCACCCGGCGCCCATCGTAGACCACGGTCACATCCCGCATGCGGATGAGCTCGGCGGAGGCGCTTTGCGGGTGGTGCGGCCTATCGTCCCCGGGAGCCGGATGGAGCGATCCCGGAACGCGCCGGGGATGGGGGCCAATCGCCGATGGGCGCCAGGCCCCCTGCTCGGCCACACGCCCGCCGCGCAGCAGCAGGTAATGGGTGATGCCCGTCAGAATTTCGTCGGGGTGGTGGGTGATGAGGACCATCTGCAGCCCATCCGCCATCAGGCTGGACAGCACGTCGGCCAAGCGCCGGCGGGCACTACCGTCCAGACCATCGAAGGGCTCGTCGATGACGAGCAGGCGGGGACCGGCCAGCAGCGCCCGCGCAATCATCACCTGCCGGATCTCACCGCTGGAGAGGGTGCGGATTTCCCGCTCCTGCCAGGCCTGCAGACCTGTCTGCCGCATCCAGCGGTCAAGGACCGCAGGATCGGCAGCGGTTCCCCGGCGGTCCGCCCTCAGGATCTCCGCCACGCGAACGCCCTGCATACCCTTGTGCGCAAAACTGCGGGCCTCGTCCCGGCCTTCATCCCGGGCCACCAGACGCTGGTGCACCTCGAAAGAAACGCAACGGACATGCGCGGGCGCGAGGCGGGTCCGGTCAAACCAACGGCGGCCAGCCACCACCGGGGTTTCACCGGTGAGGGTGCCCGCCAGGGTGGTCTTGCCCTCGCCGTTGCCGCCCAGGATTACCCAGTTCTGACCTGCACGCAGCGTCCAACTGGTCTCCGGCAGAAGGTGCCGGGCGCCGGCACGCAGCGTGGCCTGTTCCAGCCGGAAAAGAACCGTCCCTGAGGTCCGGTCATCAGGGGGTGATGAATGGCGTGGTTCAGCAATCATGACAACGGCCTCCGCGGGCATCCCGGTGGCGGATCAGCCCATGGATTCCAGGCGCCGGCAGAGTTGCGTCACCTCGGGCAGCTCGAACCGGATGGGGCGCCCTTCAAGACCGGCGGCGAAGATTTCGTCCCGCATGGGTATCTCTCCGATGATCGCGGCCGGATCGATGAAACTGCCCAGTCCGGCCCGCATGCGTTCGTCCGCCTTGTTGAGAACGAATGCGAACGGTGTTCCCGAATCCTGGGCCATGGTGATCAGTTTCTTGGCCAGCTTGAACGACTCGAAGGTGGGATCGATGATCCCCACGATGATGTCGGCATGGCGGTCGACCCCGCGACCGAAATGCTCGACGCCGGCGGCGGTGTCCACCACGACACGGTCTCCGGCGTCCACCTGCAGATGGGCCAGGAGCGGCCTCAGGATGCCGCCCATCGGGCAGGCGCAGCCTTCACCGAAATGCTGAATTTTACCGACCTTGAGAAGGCGTACGCCGTCCACCGCGGGCGTGCAGGCAGCCGGGATCTCGCCCAGGACGAAAGGCTGGTCGAAAAAGCGAGGGCAGGCCTCCCCGAGTTGACCGGCGGGCTTGGGGCGCAGAGCGCCGCGTCCCCCGAGCGTCTCCAGCAGGGTTGCCGCCGGTGCGGTTCCGGCCAGTCGGTGCAGCCCCATATTGGATTCATCCGCATCCACCAGCATGACCCGGCGCCCCAGGCGTGCAAAGGCGCGGCTCAACAGCACCGCCACCGTGCTCTTGCCGCACCCCCCTTTACCGCAAACAATCAGTTTCATTGCGTGCGCTCCTTGATTTGACGACGACCGCTTGCGGCCTGTGAAGACGACGCCTCACCTTGCGGCCGATCGGATGCCGCCGGCTCCGTTCCGTTCGCGGGTTTCAGGCCTACACCATGATAATCGGGACGGATTTGAATGTAAACGCCGCCGCTTTGTCAGTCGGCCGCGAAAGCCTCAATTGGCAATCCGTTCCGGCTGTGTTAGTTTCGGCGTGAGTCGGCGCGATCGGGCATCAAACCGCGAAATGCCCGCAGCGTCATCGATGACCCTTTATCTCTGCCGGTGTGCCATGAATTTCTGCCCGAACTGTGGTGGCAAAGTCAATCACCAGATTCCGGAGGGAGACGACCGCCCCCGGCACGTATGCTCGGCCTGCGGAGCGATCCACTATCAGAATCCCAAACTGGTGGTGGGTGTCATTCCCGAATGGGAGGGCCGCATCCTCTTGTGCCGACGGGCCATCGCCCCGCGCGAGGGCCTGTGGACCCTTCCGGCCGGCTATTTGGAAAATGGCGAGACGGCCGCCGACGGCGCCCGCCGTGAAACCTGGGAGGAGGCCCGGGCCCGGGTCGACGCGCTAACGCCTTACGCCTTGTTCGACCTGACGTTCGTCAATCAGCTTTACCTGATTTTCCGCGGGGCGATGGTCTCGGAGGCCTGCAATCCCGGTGATGAGAGTCTGGCGGTCGGGTTTTTCACCGAAGCGGAGATCCCCTGGGATGCGATCGCCTTCAAGGTGATCGAGGAAACGCTGCGGCGTTATTTCAGGGACTGCACCGGAGGAGCCTTCCCCTTTCAGACCGGTCGGATTCATCCCCCGGCCAGGAAGGACTGATCCCCATGGCATCGCCGCCCGTCGTCATCGTCACCGGCGCTTCCCGCGGCATCGGTGCCGCCGCCGTGCAGATCCTTTTAGAGGCCGGTGCCAAAGTGGCCGCCGTGGCGCGCACACCGCTCGCCGATCGCCCTTTGGCGGACGGCGACCATGCGGACCCCGACCGGCTGCGCCCCATCGTTGCCGACGTTTCCGATCCGTCGGCCTGTGCCCGGGTGGTGGAGGATACCATCGCCGCCTTCGGCCGTCTGAGCGCTCTGGTGAACAATGCCGGTATTCTGGAACCGCTGGACCGCATCGCCGAGGCCGACCCGATGGCGTGGCGCCTCAACCTGGACGTCAACCTGCTGGGGCCGTTTTACCTGAGCCAAAAGGCCATCCCCTACCTGCGCCAAAGCCGCGGGCGCATCGTCAACGTCAGTTCAGGGGCGGCGGTCAAGACCATCCAGGGCTGGAGCGCCTACTGCGTCGCCAAAGCCGCCCTGACCCACTTCACCCGCCAACTGGCGGCCGAGGAACCCGCCATCGTTTCGGTGGCGCTACGTCCGGGCGTGGTGGACACGGCCATGCAGGCCCTGATCCGCCGCACCGGTCCGCAGGCCATGACGGCCGAGCAAAGCGCCTATTTTCAGCGCCTGAAAGACAGAGGCGCACTGCTGCCGACGGACGTGCCCGCCCGGGCGGTCGCCTGGTTGGCACTGTCCGCCCCGACGGCGCTGAGCGGGCAATTCATCGACTACGACGACCCGCGCCTGCCAGCGGCCGCTCACGAGGCCGCCGATCCGTAGCGCTCGACATACCAGTCGATCAACTGCCGGGCGATGCTGATCTTTCCGGGGATCGGGGGCAGATCGGCGGCCGTGAACCAGTCGGCCTCCAGTATTTCGTTGTTGTCCACCGCAATCACGCCG
>JAAUXZ010035859.1_pt1 | contig 10058 bp, 8 predicted proteins | sample 7278131 | NCBI WGS metagenome assembly JAAUXZ01 (sample SAMN14350119, study PRJNA611818) | marine sediment metagenome | isolation source: surface marine sediment (3m) | place: French Polynesia: Moorea | collected 2018-08
CACATTCGAGATGATGGAGGTCGGTCACGACTGGCACCACTATCTCGATCTGACGGCCGCTCAGTACAACGCCCTTGAGGGTGTCCGGGAGAGCGTGGCCGAGGTCATCGACCTCGATTCGAAGAAGTATCTGCCCAACATCGAGGCCTTTGCGGCCGAGCTCGATCAACGCTTCGAGCAGACCAATAGGATGCTGGCCAAGCAGGCGCCGACCTACGTCCCGCAGCATATGGCCATAATGCTGAACGAGGAAGAGACGCGCGCCCTGCCGCATCTGAAGCAAGCCGCCGTGTGGACGGTCAAGCGACAGCTCGAGAAGCTCGAGGAGGTGAGCCTTTCGATCTATGACACCATCGCCAAGATAAGGATGTACGAACGGCCGGCCGGCGCGCATGACGACCACCACGGACATGGCCACGGCGGACAGGCTCTTGCACTCGATCCGTTTCGGCTGACCAGCACATTCTCCTTCATTGTCGCCGTGTGGGTCGCCTTCCTCATCTGGATCTACGTCTACGACATACCGCGCGGATCCCTGTTCCCCTGCTTCGTGCTTATCGTCGCAAGCATTGCCGCCTATCGGCCGGAAATGTCGCATATGATTTACGGTGTGGCTTGGCTGGCCGGCGCCGCCCTAGCGGGCGTCTTCTACGTGTTCTTCATGCACCAACTCTCGGGCCACCTACAGCTTTCGCTAGGGGTCGCCGCCGGGGTATTCTTCCTGCAGTACGCGCTCTATCCGCACGTCCATCCGATTGCGCGGATTTTCACGACAATCGCGTTCACCATCGTCATCGACGCCAACAATCATCAGACCTACAGTCTGGTGCATTTCATGCAGCAGTTTCTCTGGATGGGGACCGCGATTTTCACCGCACTCGCCATCAGGTTCCTTTTCATCCCCCCGCGGCCCGATCGGATGCTTCTGAGGTTTCTCAACCGCTTCTTCCGCCAAGCCGATCTCCTGATCTCGGCCGAGGATGCCGGAGGCACGGCAGAACAATCGTTCCTCAGGCGCGTGCGGATGGTCTTCTACCGCAACAGCATCCAAGAAACCGCAAGTATGGTGGCGCTGTTCGCTTGGCAGATCGATTACAGGTGGTTTCCCCGAACGACACCCGAGCAGGTGCAGGAGCTGGTCAGGAGCGTTTATGCGTTGGGCCATAGGGTTGAGGTTCTGGTGGAGGCCCGCAAGTCACCGCTGTCGGCGCGCTTGGAGGCGGAGCTGATCGACGAGAAGCAGGAGTGGCACCAGATCATCCAGGAGTGGTTTCGGCGCCGGCCTGGCCCGGCGCAGGCCTCAGGGCTGGCCGCGGATTACGAGGCACGGCTGGCCAACTTGGAAGAGCGCATAGATGCGGCCTTAGCGCGGACGGGCGAGCAAGAGCTCACGCCCGAGGAGTATGAGGGCTTCTACGCTCTGCTTGGCGCCTACCGAGGCCTGTCGGAAGCGGTGCGGGACTATGCCCAGATCGCCAGCGAGTTCGATTGGGTTCGCTGGGAGGAGACGCGGTTCCTCAACACTGGCTTGGAAGTGGGGCTGGGTCCAGCGCCTCCGGAGATAGCAAGATGATCGATTTGCTGCCCGTTCCGGCGGAGGTCTCGACCTTCGGTGTCTATTGGCCGCCCCTGCTGCTCGCCGCGATCCTCGGCTGCATCGCGGCGGTGGTGACGCTCAGAGTGCTCAATCGCCACCGCTTGTCCCGCTTCTTCGTGTTGCCGGAGTTCGTGATGCTGTCGATGATCGCGATCTACACCGTCATCATAGGCACCTTCCTGGTCCCGATTTGAGAATGGAAACATACCCATGAGAACACTTGTTGCCATCGGGGTCGTGGTCATCGCTGTCGGCGTAGTTGCCTTCCGCTACTGGGATTACCTGTTCAACCCTTGGACCCGCAACGGTCAGGTCATGGCTCAGGTGATTCAGATCACGCCGCGCGTGACAGGCACGATCGTGGAGCTGCCGATCATCGACAATCAGTTCGTCAAGAAGGGCGACCTGTTGTTCCAAATTGACCCGCGCACCTATGAATCGACGCTGCATGGGATGGAAGGTCTGCTGGCCGAGACCGAAGACGAGATCGAGGCGCTGGCAGCGCAGGTCGAGGCCACAACAAACAAGGTCGTACGGTTCGAGGCTGCCATCAAGCGGGCCGAACAGAAGCTGAGGGGCAAAGCGGCTCGAGTGGAGGATTTCCGGGCCCAGCTCCGGCGCTATGAAGAGCTTGTGAAGACGGGCGCCGCCTCGCAGGAACGCCTTGACCGAGCCCTTGCCGATTTCATCGACTCCGAGGCCGTGCTCGAAGGTGCCGAGGCGGAGTTGCTGGCGGCGGTGGCCCAGAAACTCGAGGCGGAGGCCGACCTTGCCAGAGACAAAGCCAACCTAGGTGCTGAAGGAGCGTTGAACGCCCGCCGGCGCACGGCCAAGGCGCGGGTCCACTCGGCGCACCTAAACCTCGAGTTCACCACAGTGCGGGCCCCGGTCGATGGTTATGTGACCAACCTGGACCTGGAAGTCGGCGACCATGCCACCGCAAACAAAGCGGCCATGGCGCTGGTCGACGTCAGCAGCTACTGGATCTACGGCTTCTTTCGAGAGAGCAAACTGCAGGGTATAGGCCGGGGCGACCGGGCGGTCGTTACCTTGATGAGCCACCCGGACAAGCCGATCGAGGGCCACGTCTCGGGCCGGGCCTGGGGAGTATGGCAGAAGGACGGCAGCACGGCGCAGCAGTTGCTGCCGGCCATCAGTGAGTCCTTCGAGTGGATACGCCTGGCCCAGCGCGTGCCGGTTCGAATCGAAATCGACGAGGTGCCGGAGGGCGTCGAGCTGGTCGTCGGCACCACAGGTACAGTCCTGGTTCTTTCCGGTACGGCCGGAACCGACAGCACCAAGTCGGTGCCCGCCGCACCGGAGTTGCTCCAATGATGCAACGGCCATGCCATGACTGAACCCGAGACAACGCCGGTAAGCAATCGGGTGCGCTATTCGCTGACTGCGGCGGTCATCTTGCTCGCCGTCGTTCTGGTCGGCTTGAAGTGGTGGCAGTACCAGGTCAATCCCTGGACCCGCAACGGTGCCGTCTATGCCCAGGTCATCCAAGTGACACCGCGCGTCGAGGGCACGATCGTCGAGCTGCCGATCGTCGACAACCAGTTCGTCAACAAGGGTGACTTGCTGTTCCAGATTGACCCGCGCACCTACGAGTCGACCCTTCACGGGATGGAAGGAAGGCTGGCTGAGACGGAAGACCAGATCGAGGCGCTGACGGCTCAGGTCGAGGCCACGGCGCAGACCATCCAGATCTTTGATGCCGCCATCGCCCGGGCCAAACGAAAGGTGAATGGAAAGACGGCTCGGGTGGCGGACTTCCAGGCACAGCTCAGACGTTATACAGCGCTGCTGGAGGACGACGCCGTTTCGAAGGAACGCTACGATCGAGCCGTCGCCGATGTCGCCGACTCCGAGGCAGAACTGGAAGGCGCCCGCGCGGAACTCACAGCCGCGGAGGCGGCAAAGCTCGAAGCGGAAGCCGACCTTGCAAGAGACAAAGCCAACCGGGGCGCCGAAGGGCCCGAGAACGCCCGCCGGCGTACGGCGAAGGCGCGGGTCCATACCGCGGAGCTGCAACTCGGGTTTACCACCAAACGGGCGCTGGTCGACGGCTACGTGACCAACTTGGATATACGTGTCGGTGATCAGGCCGTTCCCAACAGGCCAATTCTGGCGCTGGTCGACGTCAACAGCTATTGGGTCTACGGCTTCTTCAAGGAGCACTACATCGGGCGGATGCAGATCGGCGACCGGGCCCAGGTCACGCTTATGAGCCATCCGGATACGCCGGTCGAAGGCCGCGTCGCGGGCTGGGGCTGGGGCGTTTTCCAATCCGACGGCGCCACAGCCCAGCAGCTGCTGCCGCAAGTCAGCGCAACCTACACCTGGATCCGCATGCCTCAGCGCGTGCCCATCCGGGTCGAGCTCGATGGGTTACCAGAAGGCGTGGAGCTGGTCGTCGGCACCAGGGCCTCGGTCCGGGTCTTTACCGGGACGGCCGAGAGCGCCGGCGCCAAGACTGTGGCTTCCGCGGCGACGCAGTAGCGCCAAGCAGCAGCGGCACGCCCCGCGTTCTGCCAAGCGCGTGCGAGACGGCCAGCTGCCCAAACTTCACACCGTTGTCATCCCTTAGGGGTCAGAGTTAACCTCAGGCTTTATAGGGGGTCTGCGCGCTCAAGCCTGTACAAGTCGCTTCCTTGTTTCTCGGCAGATTTGCGAGGGGGGTACGGCATAAATGAGCATGTCGAAGAAGGCTATCATAAGCCTCGCCGTCATCTTGGTCGTGGGCGGCGCACTCGCCGTTCGGTACTGGGACTATCTGTTCAACCCGTGGACGCGCAGCGGCCAGGTGCGGGCCCAAGTGGTCCAAATCACGCCACGCGTCTCCGGCACGATCGTCGAGCTGCCGATCATCGACAACCAGTTCGTCAAGAAGGGCGACCTCCTCTTTCAGATCGACCCGCGGACCTTCGAATCGACGCTCGAAGGCATGCGCGGTCTGTTGGCTGAGACGGAAGACGAGATCGATGCGCTGGCAGCCCAGGTCGTGGCCACGTCGAAGACGATCAAGCAGTACCAAGCCGCCATCGATCGCGCCAAGCAGCAGGTCAGGGGAAGAGAAGCCCGGCTGGTGGACTACGAGGCCCAGTACAAGCGCTATACGGAGCTTGTGAAGACGGGCGCTGCCCCCGTAGAGCGGCTCGACCGGGCTCAAGCCGACGTCATCGACGCTGAGGCCCTCCTCGAGGGTGCCCTGGCGGAGCTGCTGGGGGCGGAGGCCAAGAAGCTTCAGTCTGAAGCCGATCTTGCCCGGGACGTCGCCAACTTGGGCGCCGACGGGCCGGCGAACGCACGCCGGCGCACGGCCAAGGCACGGGTCCACTCAGCCGAACTGCAGCTCGAGTTCACCACGGTCGTGGCGCCGGTCGACGGCTACGTCACCAACCTGAACCTGGAACTCGGCGACCACGCCACCGCCAACAAGGCGGCTCTCGCGCTGGTCGACGTCAACAGCTACTGGGTCTACGGCTACTTCAAGGAAAATGCGATGCGGGACATCAGCCAAGGCGACCGAGCGATCGTCACCTTGATGTCCTACCCAGACAACCCAATCGAGGGCCGTGTCTCGGGTAAGGCCTGGGGCGTCTTCCAGAAAGACGGCGCCACGGCGCAGGAGCTCTTGCCTGCGATCAGCCCGACCTTCGACTGGATCCGGCTGGCCCAGCGCATACCGGTGAGGATCGAGATCGAAAAGGTGCCGGAGGGCGTCGATTTGGTGGTCGGCACCACGGGGACTGTCCTGGTCCTGAAGGACACGGCCGGGACCGAGAGCACGGCCGCCGCTACCCCGGCGCCGACCGCGCTGCAATGACGAGGGCAGGCTCCGAGGACCCCAAGGCGCGAAGCAACACATAGAGCCAATCCGAAAGAGCGAGCGATGATCCCGATCACCAACCGCATGGAGGATGAGATCAGGACGGATGCGGTGAGCGCCTCTGTTCCGGGCCGGACGCCATCTCGAGGCGTCGTTCGACCTCGCCCCACGCGTCGCGTTCATCGGCTGGCCGGTGCAGCATGTGCCGCCGATTCGAGAGCGCACTCGGAGAGGGAGGGCTGCGGTGATTCGCAGTACCGGTCGGGTGGCAGCGCATGAATACGGTTCCGAAAGACATCTACTTTTGGAACGTCTATTTCCCGCCCTTGCTGCTCGCCTTCCTATTCGGGCTCGTGGCAATGATTGGGACGGTCTATCTGCTTAACCGCACCGGCCTCTCCCGCTTCTTTATGTATCCGATGATCGTCATGTCGGCGATCTGGTCCATCTACACTGTCATCCTGGGCACATTCGTGTTTCCGACATGACCCTGCCAAGCCCAGCCAAGACGAGCCCTCGCAACGTCCCCCGTGGTCGCGGCGGCCCGGCTTGCCTTCGGATGGAGTCGGGCGAGAGCTTATGAGCGGGAAATACGACCCTCTCCTCGATCGCATCATCGAATCGGCCAAGCCGGCCGTCGCGATCGTGATCATCTATGCGATCGCCTTCTACATGGGCTGGGACAAACCCTATTGGGCCGCGGTCAGCGCCGCCTCAGTGAATCTGCTGACGCACGGCATGACGCTCTACAGGGGCTTGATCCGTGTGGCAGGTACGATCGTGGGGGGCTTTACGGGGTTGGCAATCATCGCCCTCTTTCCCCAGGAGCGCTGGGCCTATCAGATCGCCGCGATGATACCGATCATCATCTTCGGCTACGGCTGCTGCGGCAAGAACGATTACTTCTACGTCGTCTGCGGCATCACCTTCATGGTGGTTATGGCCGTGGCCTGGACAGTGCCCGATTGGAGTTCGGAGGACGCCCACCAGATCGTGATGCTCCGGGTCACCCAGACCTGGATGGGTTCCCTGATCATGGTCTTGATCAACGTCTTCGTCTGGCCGAAGAGCCACCTGCGCGATTTCGAGCACCTCGCCCGCGCGGGCTGGGAGAACCAGCAACAAATCTTCGATGCTCTTCGCCGGGCGATGTCCAGCGAGGACACGGGCGCGCAAGCGCAAGAGCTGAGGCTGCAGGACGTCGAAATTCAAGAACAGATCCACTTCGTGCTGCATATGGCGGAGCATGACAGCTTCGAAATCATCGAGACCGGCCATGACTGGCACGACTTCCTCCATATGCAAGCCGACCAACTGGGGGCCCTGGAGAGCATTCGCGAGGGCCTACCCGACGTCCAGGGGCTCGAATTGACCACGTTCCTGCCCAATCTCGACGAGCTTTGTTCCGAGCTGGAGCAGCGCTACGAACAGACCAAGCTGCTGCTGGCCAGAGAGACCCCGAGTTCCGAACCGCGGCCTGTCATCGTGATGGTCGACGAGGCCAAGCTCCAAGCTTTGCCAGCCTTTCAGCAGGCGGCGGTGACAGCGATCAAGAGCCGGCTTGAGGATCTCGAGGCACTGAGCCGATCGCTCTTCGACTGCATGGCCAGAATAAGACTATGGGGACCGGTGGCTGATCAACATGGCGCCCAGGATGCACACAACGGGCACGGCGCGCACCACGGGCTCGGTGGACACGGATCCCATGGGCCCTGGCTGGTGATCGACCCGGACCGGGCTCTCTCCGCCACAGCGAATGTGGTGACGATCTGGATTGCCTTCTTCTGCTGGATCTACATCAACGACATTCCGCTCGGCCCTCTCCACTGGGCGATGACGGGCATCTTCACCTTCATCATGGGATACCGCGGCGAGGTCACCTGGAAAGAGTATCACTGGTCATGGGCCGTCGGCACCATAGTGGCAGGTATCTGCTACGTCTTCCTCATGCAGGAAGCCACCAGCTACGTGGAATTGAGCGTCATCATCTTCTTCTCCTGCTTCATTATGTTCTTTGTGCTCTATCCCTTGCCTCACCCGGTCGGCAGGATGTTCGCGCTGATCTCCTACACGATCGTCCTCAGCGCCGAGAACGAGCAGAGCTATAGCTTGGAGCACTTTATCATCTATGTGCTTTGGCTATTTTTTGTGATCTCGCTCTCCCTCGCCGTCAGAGCCTGTTTCTTCTACCCGCGCGCCGAAAAGAACTTCCTGCGCCTCTACGACCGCTTCTTCCGTCACGCCCATTTGCTGGTCTCGGCGCACGGTCCCAACGGACCGCGCCAGCAGGGCTTTTTTGACCGTTTGAGAATGGTCTTCTACGGCTTCGATCTGACCGAGTCGCCTCGTAAGTGCGCGTTGTACGCCAGCGGTATGGACGCGAAAATGCTGATGACGGGGCGGGGAACGATCGACTACAGCGGGCTTGGGACGCCACCGGAGAAGACGCAGGAACTGGTGTTGAGCCTTTACTTGCTCGCCTACCGGGTGAAGGAGCTGGTCGCGGCCCGTGAACTTCCCCGTATGGATGTGGTGGAGGACCAGCTGCGGGATGAGAAGCAGGATTGGCTGCAGCTCATCGAGGACTGGTTTCGGCACAAGGCCGACAATCCCGAAGCGGTGATGGACCTTACCGCCGATTTGCCGGCGCGGCTAACCGAGTTGGAGCCGCGCATCGAAGAGGCCTTTGCCTCGGTCGACCAGCGGGCGTTCAGCGCGCAAGACAGCGAGAACTTCTATCGGCTGCTGAGCAGCTATCGAGGCCTGTCCGAGGCGGTGGTCAACTTTGCCCAAATCGCCAATACGTTTGACTTCGCAAGGTGGCGGGCGACGCGCTTTTAAAACCGGACACAGAAAAGGGCGCCTGCGCCCACGCGAGACTGTGACATGAGAGACTTACTTCCAGTTCCGGCCGAGGTCAGCATCTTGGGCGCCTACTACCCACCGAGCCTGGTGGCCGCCATCCTTGGTGCAATGGCAATGGCACTGACGACCTGGTTGCTGAACCGCCGGCGCTTGTTCCGCTACGTCTACTTCCCAAACCTGATAACCCTGGCGATGTTTGCCATCTACACTGTCCTCATCAGCACATTCGTGTTTCCGGCATGACCCTCCCAAGCAAAGCAACCAGGATCACCGTGACCTCCGCCGTGGTCCTGCTCGCCGTCGTGATGGTCACCTGGAAGCTCTGGGACTACCTTCAGAACCCATGGACCCGCAACGGCCGGGTCATGGCCCAGGTGGTCCAGATCACGCCGCGCGTCTCGGGCTGGCTCGTCGACCTGCCGATCGTCGACACCCAGTTCGTCAACAAGGGCGACCTGCTTTTCCAGATCGACCCGCGAACCTTCGAGTCCACGCTCCACGGCATGGAGGGCCTGCTGGCCGAGACGGAAGACGAAATCGAGGCGCTGGCGGCACAGGTCGAGGCCACGGCGAAAACCATCGATCAATACGAAGCCGCCATCAAACGGGCTCAGCAGACGGTGATCGGAAAACAAGCCCGTCTGGCGGACTTCGAGGCCCAGCTAAGGCGCTATAAGGAGTTGATAAAGACGGGTGCCGCGCCGCAGGAAAGGCTCGACCGTGCCATTGCCGATGCCGAGGACTCTCAGGCCGTGCTTGATGCGGCCTTCGCAGAACTGCAGGCGGCGGAGGCACTCAAGCTCCAGGCGGAAGCCAATCTGGCCAGAGACAAGGCCAATCTGGGCGAGGAAGGGCCCTTGAACGCGCGCCGGCGCACGGCCAAGGCGCGGGTCCATTCGGCGGAGCTGAAGCTCGAGTTCACCACGGTGCGGGCACCGGTCGACGGCTACATCACTAACCTCAACTTGCGCCTCGGCGACCAGGCCGTCGAAAACAAGCCGATCCTGGCGCTGGTCGACGTCAGCACCTACTGGATCTACGGCTACTTCAAGGAATTCCACACCGGAAACATCCAAATAGGCGACCGGGCGAACGTGGTTTTGATGGGCTATCCGGACACGCCGCTCACCGGCCGTGTCACCGGCAAGGGATGGGGCATTTTCCGCAAGGACGGCAGCACCGCGCAGCAGCTGCTGCCGCAGATCAGCGCCACATACCAGTGGATCCGCCAGCCCCGGCGTGTGCCGGTCCGGGTCGAGCTGGACGAGGTGCCGCAGGGCATCGATCTGGTGGTTGGCGCCACGGCGACGGTCCAGATCAGGACCGGAACGGCCGAGGAGGTCAGCGCAAAAGAGATGGCCTCGGCGGCAACGCAGTAGCGCCCGGCAGCCGCGAGGCACGCTGCGTACTGCAGAGCGCGCGCGAGACGACCAGCCACCGAAACTTCACACCGCTGTCATTGAGATACCGACAGACTGAGCTGCGCGATTGCCCTTCGTGTCTCACTAAGACATCCTGCTGAGGGCAAGAGAACGAATAACAGCAAGCAGCCAACGCAAGATCAGGTCGATCAATTTATGCACAGGGTTCAGTAGGCATGGCGGTGGAAGCGGACAGGTACGTGCAAGCGTACGTGGACCAGAATCAGTCGGACCTCTTCGAGCGCATCATGGAGGCGGCCAAACCTGCGCTCGCCTGCGTGATCATCTACTACATCTCGTTCTACTTCGGCTGGGACAGGCCCTACTGGGCTACGGTCAG
>JAAUXZ010156779.1_pt1 | contig 10055 bp, 9 predicted proteins | sample 7278131 | NCBI WGS metagenome assembly JAAUXZ01 (sample SAMN14350119, study PRJNA611818) | marine sediment metagenome | isolation source: surface marine sediment (3m) | place: French Polynesia: Moorea | collected 2018-08
CCGGGCCCGAGCCCCACGGCGTCGCGCTCCGCCGCCAGCGCCACGAGCGCCAAGCTGGTGCGTGCGCTCGCGCCCCGCCTCGAGCGGCCGCTCGCGCTCGATGCCGACGGCCTGCACGCCTTCGCCAGCGATCCCGCGGCGCTCCGCGCGCGGCCGGCGCCGACCGTGCTGACACCCCACCCGGGCGAGGCCGCCGCGCTGCTGGGAGGGCGGCCGGCAGAGCTCAATCGCGACCGCCCGGGCGCGGCGCGCCGGCTCGCCGAGCTCAGCGGCTGCGTGGTGCTGCTCAAGGGCGCGGGCACGGTCGTGGCGGATCCGGACGGCCGCATCGCGGTCAACCCCACCGGCGGTCCCGCGCTCGGCTCGGGAGGCACCGGCGATGTGCTGCTCGGCATGGTGGCGGGGCTGCTCGCCCAGGGGCAGGACGCAGCCGAGGCCGCGGCCCTGGCGGCCTTCTGGCACGGGCGGGCGGCCGATCGTATCGCCGCGCGTCGCGGCCCCTCGGGCCTGCTCGCAGCGGAGCTGGCCCATGAGCTCCCCGCCGCCGCCGAGGAGCTGCGGGCGGCCGCGGCCTCCGCCGCCGGAGCCGATCTTGCGCCTCCCTTCCCCGGGGCCTGAGGCCACCCGAGCCGCCGCCCGCCTGCTCGGCGAGTGCCTGGCCGGGCCGGCGGGTGGGAGAGAGGGTGGGAGAGAGCAGGGGCCGGTCGTGCTGGCGCTCGTGGGTCCGTTGGGGGCCGGCAAGACGGCCTTCGTGCAGGGCCTCGCCGCGGGCCTCGGCATCGAATCGGGGCTGGTCGCGAGCCCCACCTTCGTGATCGCCAGCGAGTACGACGGCCCCGCCCTGCGCCTGGCCCATGTCGACCTCTACCGGGTGGAGAGCGTGGGCGAACTCGAGGCGGCGGGCTTCCTGGATCTGCTGGAGCCCGGCGTCGTGGTCGCGGTGGAGTGGGCCGACCGCTTTCCGGACGCCCTCCCGGCCGACCGGCTGGAGGTGCGCCTGGAGCGGCCCGACGCAGCGGCCGATCCCCGGCTCCGTGTGCTACACGCCAAGGGCTCGGGGGCGCGGAGCGAGGCCCTTCTCGCGGACTGGCGGGCCGCGCTGGCGGCGCGCCCCGACTTCACGCCCGGCTGAGACCTCATGCTCATCGTCCAGAAATACGGCGGCACCAGCGTCGGCGACCTCGACCGGATCCGGAACGTGGCGCGCCGCGCGGTGGCCACGCTCGAGGCCGGCCATCAGGTGGCCGTGGTGGTGTCGGCGATGGCGGGCGAGACCGACGGCCTGGTGGCCGCCGCCCGCGAGATCGGCGGCGACCAGCCCGACCCGCGCGAGTACGACGTGCTGGTGTCGACGGGGGAGCAGAAGACCATCGCGCTGCTGGCCATGGCGATCCAGCGCCTGGGACACGGGGCCCGCTCGTTCACGGGCGGACAGATGGGGATGCGCACGGACACCGCCCACACGCGGGCGCGGATCGCCAGCATCGATGCCCAACGCCTGCGCGCGGTGCTGGACGCGGGCCGGGTCGCCGTGATCGCGGGCTTCCAGGGCATCGACGACGAGGGCAACATCACGACGCTCGGCCGGGGCGGCTCGGACACCTCGGCCGTCGCGGTGGCCGCGGCCCTCGAGGCCGACGTCTGCGAGATCTACACCGACGTCGACGGGGTGTTCACCACCGACCCCCGGCTCGTGCCCGCCGCGCGCAAGCTCGGTCGCATCAGCTACGACGAGATGATCGAGATGGCGAGCCTCGGCGCGAAGGTGCTCCAGATCCGTTCGGTACGCTTCGCCATGCGCTACGGCGTGCCGCTGCACGTGCGCTCGTCCTTCAAGCCCGACGAGGGCACCTGGGTGGTGCCCGAGGAGAAGATCATGGAAGGCCTGTTCGTCTCGGGGGTGACCTACAACCGCGACGAGGCGAAGATCCGCGTCCGCGGCGTGAAGGACCAGCCGGGGGTCGCCTCCCGGATCTTCACGCCGCTCTCCGATGCGGGCATCGTCGTCGACATGATCGTCCAGAACCTCTCCCAGGACGGCAGCACGGACGTCACCTTCACGGTGTCGCGGGGTGACTTCCGCCGCGCCGTCGAGATCGCCGAGCGGGTGGGGGGCCAGATCGGCGCCGCGGCCATCGACGCCGACGACGCGATCGCGAAGGTCTCGGTGGTGGGGCTGGGCATGAAGGACCACGCCGGTGTGGCCAGCCGCATGTTCCAGGTGCTCGGCGACCACGGCATCAACATCCAGCTCATCTCGACCAGTGAGATCAAGGTGTCGGTGGTGCTCGAGGAGGGGCGCACGGACGATGCCGTGCGGCTCCTGCACGCGGCCTTCGTGGAGGCCGGAGCCGCGGAGCCGCGTCCCGAGGCCTGAGGAGGCCGAGCGTGGCGCGAGCCCGCGCGCGGGAGGAGGGCGTCGCGACGGCCGGCCTGGCTCTCGCCGCCGCACTCGCGCTCCTGGCCGCCCGGCCGCTCCCTGCGGCCGGGCCCGCCGGCAGCGAGCCGGTGCCCTGCGCCCAGCCGGCCCGCCTGGCCGCGGTGTCTCCCGGCGGCGTGCCGGTGGGCTGCGGCGGCGGTCCTGCGCTGCGCGGACCCGAGCGCCTGCTCTTCGGCCTGCGGCTGGATGCCAACCGGGCCGAGCCGGGTGCGCTGGAGGCGCTCCCCGGCATCGGGCCGGCGCGCGCCGCGGCGATCGCGGCCGAGCGCTGCCGACGCCCCTTTGCGTCGCTGGCCGAGCTGGAGCGCGTTCCGGGCATCGGGCCCCGCACCCGGGCGGCCCTCCAGCCCTGGCTCGAGGTCGCCGATCCAGACCAGGCTCGCTGCGGCGCGCTTCAGTAGACTCGGCCCGGGAGCTGGGGGCCCCAGACTTGGACTTCCTCGCCAGGGACGCACAGGCATGGTTCGAGAAGGCCCGGGTCTTCCTGGCCGAGGGCATGTGGCGGGCCGAGCTCGAGCCCGCCACGTGGACGGCGCGCGGCGTCCGGCTGCTGCAGTTCGCCGTCATGGTCGGCGAGGGCTTCGTCCGCGACAGGCTCCTGCTGCGGGCGTCGGCGCTCACCTACTTCACGGTGCTCGCGATGGTCCCCATGCTCGCGATCGTGAGCTCGGTGGTGACCGCGCTCGGCGTCACCGAGAACGTGGTGGGCGCGGTGATCGACCAGATCGCGGCCGCCTCGCCCGAAGCCGCCGAGAAGATCCGCGAGTTCGTGGCCGGCGCGAACATCGCCGGGCTCGGCACCCTGGGCGCCATCACGCTCTTCCTCACCACCGTGCTCGGCATCAGCAACATCGAGCGCGCGCTCAACCACATCTGGGGCGTTCAGCAGGACCGTCCCTGGGCGCGGCGGCTGCCCGACTACCTGGCCGTGCTGATCGTGGCGCCGCTGCTGCTCGGCGCGGGGCTCTCGATGGCCACCACGGTGAAGAGCCAGTACATCGTGCAGCGGCTGCTCGAGATCCAGGCCTTTCAGCTGCTCTACGACATCGGCCTCAAGCAGCTCCCGACCATCGTCCTCGCCGGCGCCTTCACCTTCCTCTACTGGTTCATGCCCAACACGACGGTGCGGCCCTTCGCGGCGCTGCTCGGCGGGATCTTCTCGGCGGTCGCCGTGAACGCGGCCCTGGGCGTCTACGTGGGGCTCAGTGTGGGCGCCGCGCGGGCCAACGCGCTCTACGGCGGCTTCGCCCAGCTCCCGCTCTTCTTCGTGTGGACCTACTTCTTCTGGGCCATCGTGCTGCTGGGCGCCGAGATCGCCTTCGCCTACCAGAACCTCGAGCTCTACCGGCGCGAGGTGCGCGGCGAGAAGGCGGGTTCGGCCGAGCGCGAGGCGATCGGCCTGCGCATCGTGCTCGAGATCGGGCGCGCCTTCCGCGACGGCTCGGTGCCGTGGAGCCCCGACGCCCTGTCCGACGCGCTGCGGGTTCCCGTGCGGACGGTGCGAGACGTGCTCGCTGCGCTCGGGCAGGCCCGGATCGTGGCTGCGGTGGACGATCCGCGTCAGCCCGAGGGCTTCCTGCTCGGTCGACCCGCCGAGCGCATCCTGGTGACCGACGTCCTGCGCGCGCTGCGCGGCGGGCGTGAGCCGGTGGCCGGCGACGCCCAGGTCACGACCGCGGCCGAGGAGATCCTGGCCGAGCTCCAGGAGAGCGAGGCCAAGGCGGCGGGCGGCCGCTCGCTGGCCGAGGTGCTGGAGCAGGTCCCGGCGCGCAGCGCCTGAACCGGCTGCTCGATCGGGGCGGAATGGCGCGAGCGCCAGGTCCGGACGATCCTTGGACCGTGCGGATCTATCTCGACCACAACGCCACGACACCGCTGCGCAGCGAGGTCGTGGAGGCCATGACCGGCGTGCTGCGCGACGGCTTCGGGAACCCGTCGAGCACCCACGAGGAAGGTGCGGCGGCCCGCGGCCGGGTCGAGGAGGCACGGGCTGCGGTGGCCTGCCTGCTGGGCTGCGCGCCGGGCGAGGTGCTCTTCACGAGCGGTGCCACCGAGGCCAACAACATGGCGATCCTCGCTCTGCTCCACAGGGGTGACCCCGGGCACGTCGTCACCTCGAGCGTCGAGCACCCCTCGGTGGAGGCGCCGCTCGAGCTCCTGGAGGCGCGCGGCTGGAGGGTGACGCGGGTGCCGGTGGGCGCCGGCGGCCGGGTGGCCCCCGAGGCCGTCGAGGCGGCCCTCCAGCCGGACACGGCGCTGGTCTCGCTCATCTGGGCGAACAACGAGACCGGCGTGATCCAGCCGGTGGAGCGCCTGGCCGAGCGGCTCCGGGCGCGCGGCATCCCCCTGCACGTGGACGCCACGCAGCGCGTGGGCAAGCTCCCCGTCGACCTGCGGCGCGTGCCGATCGACCTGCTGGGGCTGTCGGCCCACAAGCTCAACGGCCCCAAGGGCAGCGGCGCCCTCTTCGTCCGGCAGGGCACGGACGTGCCGCCGCTGCTCCGCGGCGGCCCCCAGGAGGCGCGGCGCCGCGGCGGCACCGAGAACGTGGCAGGCATCGTCGGCCTCGGCGTCGCCTGCGCCCTCGCGGAGCGGGAGCTCGCGGAGCGCGAGGCGCGGGCCCGTTCGCTGCGCGATCGCCTCTGGGAGGGGATCCGCGCCAAGGTGCCCCGGGTGCTGCGCAACGGCGACGAGAGCCACGTGCTCCCCAACACGCTCAACGTGCGCTTCGAGGACACGGCCGGCGAGCTGCTGCTCCAGGCCCTCGATCTCGAGGGCGTGGCCGCCTCGGCCGGCGCCGCCTGTGCCTCCGGGTCGATCGAGCCGTCGGCCGTGCTCACGGCCATGGGCCTGAGCCCGGCCCAGGCACGCGGCTCGCTCCGTCTCAGCGTCGGCCTCGGCAACGACGAGGCGCAGATCGACCGCGTGCTGGCCATCCTCCCCGACCTCGTGGAGCGGGTGCGCGCAGCGGGAGACGTGTGATGTCGACCGCCCTGCGCGAGGCGGCTCCGGGACGCGTCGTGGTGGCGATGTCGGGTGGGGTCGATTCGTCGGTGGCAGCGGCGCTCGTCGCCGAAGAGGGCGGCGAGGTCATCGGCGTCACCCTCCATCTGGCCGGCAGCGCGTCGCGCTGCTGCTCCCTGGCCGATGCCGACGACGCGCGCCGCGTGGCCGAGCGGCTCGGCATCCGCTTCTTCGTGGCCAACTACCGCGAGCGCTTCCGCGAGGAGGTGCAGGAGGCCTTCGCCGACGCCTATCTCTCGGGCCGCACACCGATTCCCTGCGTCACCTGCAACTCGCGGTTCAAGTTCGAGTACCTGCTGGAACGCGCCCGCGTCTTCGGGGCCCCGGTGGTGGCCTCGGGACACTACGCGCGCGTGGACGTCGATCCGGACACCGGGCTGCGACGCCTGCGCCGGGCCGTCGACGCGCACAAGGACCAGACCTACTTCCTCTTCGAGCTGACGCAGGAGCAGCTGGCGGCCGTCCGCTTCCCGCTGGGCGAGCTCACGAAGGCCCAGGTGCGGGAGCGCGCGCGGACGCTCTCGCTGGTGACGGCCGAGAAGGCCGAGAGCCAGGAGATCTGCTTCGTGCCCGACGGCGACGTCGCGGGCGCCGTGGAGCGGATCCGGCCCGACGCGCTGCCGGGCGAGGGCGAGATCGTCGACCTCGCGGGACGGGTGCTGGGCCGCCACGGCGGGGTCCACCGCTTCACGGTGGGGCAGCGGCGTGGGCTCCGGCTGGCGGCCGGGCAGCGTCTCTACGTGACCGAGGTCGACGCCGCGCGAAACCGCGTGGTGGTGGGTGGCCGTGACGACCTGCTGGCGCCCGGCGCGCGGCTCGAGCGGGTGAACTGGATCGCCGGCTCGCCTCCGGCCGAGCCGCTGCGCGCCCGGGTTCGGGTCCGCTACCGGCACGAAGGCGGGGAGGCCTGGGTGGCGCCCGAGCCGGGCGGCGGGGCCCGGGTGCACTTCGACGAGCCCGTGGCCGCTGTGTCGCCGGGGCAGGCGGCGGTCTTCGAGGTGGGCGACGTCGTGCTGGGCGGCGGCTGGATCGCGGCGCCGCTCCGGGCGTCGTGAGCCAACGCGGGAGGCACGCCGGCCTCGAGGCGCTCGAGGAGCTGCTCGGTCATCGCTTCGCGGATCGCGAGCTCCTGACCACGGCGCTGGCCCACGCCTCCCACGCCCACGAGGCCGGCGAGGGCCGCGGCAACGAGCGGCTCGAGTTCCTCGGCGACGCCGTGCTCGATCTGGTGGTGGCCGAGCTCCTCTACCACGCGCACCCCGACTGGCCGGAGGGCGATCTCACGCGGGCGCGCGCGGCGCTGGTGAACCGGGATGCCCTCGCGGCCTGCGCCCGGCTCCTCGACCTGGGGCGCTTCATCAAGCTCGGCCGCACGGAGCAGCTCTCGGCCGGCGCGGACAAGCCCTCGATCCTCGCCGACTGCTTCGAGGCGCTGGTGGGGGCGCTCTACCTCGATGCCGGTCTCGGGCCGGTGGCAACCCTCGCGCGGCGGCTCTTCGCCGACTCCACCGCGGGCGCCGCCGCGCGCGATCCGAAGACCGAGTTCCAGGAGTGGGCGCACGCCACGCGCCGCGCGACGCCGAGCTACGCCACCACCGGCGATTCGGGCATCGAAGACGACGACGGCCGCTTCACGGTGGAGGTCCGCGTGGGGGACGAGGTCTGGGGGGCGGGCACGGGGCGCAGCAAGCGGGCCGCGGAGCGCTCGGCAGCCCGGGTGGCGCTCGAGCGCGTGGCCGGGGCAGGGCCGGGCGGTGGTTGATCCGGGCCGGGGCCTGCCGGCGGGGCGGGGAGATGGCTGAGCCCGGCCACCGCAGCGGCGTCGTGGCCCTGCTGGGCCGCCCCAACGCCGGCAAGTCCACCCTCCTCAACCGACTCGTGGGCGAGAAGCTCGCGATCGTGACGGCGAAGCCGCAGACCACCCGCAGCCGCATCCTCGGCATCCTCACCCGCGAGGACGCGCAGCTCCTGCTGGTGGACACCCCCGGGCGCCACGCGCACCCGAAGGCGCTCAACGTGGCGCTGAACGAGCTGGTGGACGAGGCGGCCGACGACTGCGACGTGGCCGTGCTGCTGGTGGATCCCCGCGAGGGCTGGTTGGAGGAGCACGCGGCGCTGGTCGCGGGGCTCCGCGAGCGCGGCACGCCGGTTCTGGCCGTGGCGACGAAGCTCGACCTGGCCGCTGCGCGCGAGGCGCCCTGGCCACCGCCGGGCGCGCCGGCGCTGGAGAGCGCGCTGCGGATCTCGGCGCGCACCGGGGAAGGGCTCGAGGCGTTGCTTCACGAGATCGTCGCGCGGCTCCCCGAGGCTCCGGCCCTCTATCCGGAGGACCAGCTCAGTGACCGTCCGCTGCGCTTCCTCGTGGCCGAGCTGGTGCGGGAGGCGGCCTTCGAGGAGCTGGCCCAGGAGATCCCGTACGCCCTGGCGGTCGAGGTGATCGAGTTCGACGAGAGCCGCGCCGACCGGGTGCGCATCCGGGCCAATCTGATCGTCGAGCGCGCCAGTCAGAAGCAGATCGTGATCGGCTCCGGCGGCTCGGTGGTCAAGCGCATCGGCACGCGGGCGCGCCGGGAGATCGAGAACCTGCTCGGCTGCCGGGCTCATCTGGAGCTCTGGGTCAAGGTCGAGCCGCGTTGGGCAAAACGTCCCAAGCGTCTGAAATCACTGGGCTATCGGTGACTCCGCGTCACCCTCTGCCGGTTTGACGGCACAGTCAAAGGTGGGTTAGGGTCGCCTCGATTCCTCGGCGTCCGCCTCCCGTCTCCGCCTGCGGCCCGCACCGCAGGGTGCGGGGGCCGCGTGCCGACGCCTCCGGCCTACACGAAGGAGCAGGGACCGCATGACGTCGAGCAAGCCGCTCTCTCCCGCGCAGCTGCGCAAGCTGGCCTCCAGTCGAGCCCTCGAACGGGTCGTGGTGCTCGGAGCCAACGGCACGATGGGCTACGGGAGCGCGGCGCTGTTCACGCAGGCCGTCCCGCACGTGACCTTCCTCGCTCGCACCAAGGCCAAGGCCGAGGAGGGCCTCGGCTCGGCCATCAAGCAGGTGCGCTCGCCCACGGTGGCCTCGCGCTCCGCGGTCGGCGACTACGAGCACGACCTCGAGGCCGCCGTGGCCGAGGCCGACCTCGTCTTCGAGGCCCTCACCGAGGACCTCGCGGTCAAGAAGGAGATGTTCGATCGCGTCGAGAAGCACCGCCGCGAGGACTCGATCGTGGCGACGGTGACCTCCGGCCTCTCGATCAACGCCCTGGCCGAGGGGCGCAGCGACTCGTTCCGGAGGAACTTCCTGGGGCTCCACTTCTTCAACCCGCCGAACGTGATCGTCGGCACCGAGCTGATCGCCGGCAGCGACACCGACCCGGAGGTCCTCGACTTCGTCGAGGCCTTCTCGCGCTTCCGGCTCGGGCGCGAGATGATCCGCACGGCCGACACGCCGGCCTTCGCGGGCAACCGCGTGGGCTTCAAGGTGTTGAACGAGGCCGCGCAGCTCGCCGAGGAGCTCGGCCCGGTGCTCGTGGATCGCCTGGTGGGCCCCTACACGGGCCGGGCGCTCACGCCGCTCGCGACCATCGACCTGGTGGGCTGGGACATCCACCGCGCCATCGTCGACAACGTCTACGAGAACACGAACGACGAGGCCCACGACACGCTGCGCCTGCCCCAGTACATGGACAAGCTCATGGAGCGCGGGGTGCTCGGCAACAAGACCGGCCGCGGCTTCTTCTGGAAGGACGAGAACAAGCAGCGGCACGCGCTCGACCCGGTGAGCGGCGACTACAAGCCCGAGGCCGAGTTCACGCTGCCCGACCTCTCCTACATCGACGACGTGTCGAAGCTGCACAACGAGGGCCGCTACACCGAGGCGCTCCAGATCTTCCTGGCCGCCGAGGGCCCCGAGGCGGACGTCGCCCGCCGCGTGATCGCCGGCTACGTGAGCTACGCCTTCCACCGCGTGGGCGAGGTGACCGAGAGCCTGGACGGCATCGACCGGATCATGGGCATGGGCTTCAACTGGGCCCCGCCGGGCGTTCTGGTGGACACGATGGGCGCGAAGGCGACCGTGGAGCTCATCGAGCGCGCCGGGCTGCCCGTGCCCGAGCTCCTCGCCGAGGCCGCCCGGACGGGCGAGCCCCGGCGTTTCTTCGAACACCCCCACATCAACGTGGGCCGCTTCTTCGTCGCGGGCTGAGGAAAGCGCTGAGGAACGGAAAGCGCAGAGGAAAGGACAGGAGGATCCCATGGCTGCCGGCTCCGATGTGTACGTGCTCGGTGGATATCAGACGGACTTCGCCCGCAACTGGACGAAGGAGAACAAGCACTTCGCCGCGCTGATGCGCGAGGCCGTGCTCGGCGCGCTCGAGGCCTGCGACATCGCTCCCGAGGAGATCGAGAGCGCCCACGTCGGGAACTTCGCGGCCGAGCTCTACTGCATGCAGGGACACCTCGGGGCCTTCTTCACCGAGGTGCATCCGGCCTTCAGCGGCCTGCCCACCGGTCGTCACGAGGCGGCCTGCGCGTCGGGGAGCATCGCGCTGCTCGCCGCCTCGGCCGAGATCGAGGCGGGTCGCTACGACCTCCAGGCCGTGGTAGG
>JAAUXZ010101286.1_pt1 | contig 10054 bp, 7 predicted proteins | sample 7278131 | NCBI WGS metagenome assembly JAAUXZ01 (sample SAMN14350119, study PRJNA611818) | marine sediment metagenome | isolation source: surface marine sediment (3m) | place: French Polynesia: Moorea | collected 2018-08
CTTTCTATCGCGAAGGGGAATCACCCAGCGCCGCTTTCACCATCAAGGCTGGCGTCATTAAACTCCTCAAAGAACTGCCAAATGGCAAGACTCAGATTGTCCGCCTGCTAACTACCGGCGATATCTTCGGCTTCGAAGGATTGATGGATACTCGCTATCACCATACTGCGGTTGCCCTTAACGAGGCACATGTCTGCCGTCTGAAACTGGCCGACCTGGTCAAGGTCAGCCATGAAAATCCCCATGTCCATGAGGCCATACTGCACCGATGGGCTCAGGCCCTTCAGCAAACAGAAGCACTCGTGATCGAGCTTGGCACCAAAAAAGCACATGAACGCGTTGCCAGCTTCCTGATGAACTGGTGCACCCATAGCGGTATTGATGGATGGACTCCCCTGCCTTTGACCCGCCAGGAGCTGGCTGAATTACTCGGCCTGACGGTAGAAACGGTGAGTCGCATCCTGGCCGAATGGAAACGCAAGGGCATGATTGAAGAGAAGAAAGGCTCAGTTAGAATCTCCCCCGAGACAGACCTGTATACCACCTCCTGAATCCCATTTGGCAGTTTTGTCATAATTGTCACACCATCTGTCAGGGAGTCATGACATTCTCAGCCGGACACCAATCCTATCTGATTGTTTTTTAACATGATTTAATCGGCATATTAATTGCTAGAATGGCTTGTCTTAAATAAAAACGATTTAACTACCGCTTACTCAGGAGCCCACAGCCATGGCACATATCGTGATTCTCGGCGCAGGTACAGGTGGCATGCCAGCCGCTTATGAAATGCGCGAAGCACTTGGCAAAGAACATGAAGTCACAGTCATCAATTCCCAGGATTATTTTCAGTTCACCCCATCAAACCCATGGGTTGCTGTAGGCTGGAGAAATCGCGACGACATCACCTTCCCTATCCGCCCCTACCTGGAACGTAAAGGCATTAACTTTGTTGCAGGTACTGTTACCAATATTGATCCGGAGGGTAACAAGGTCAGTATCGATAATGGTGATACAGTCAGCTATGACTACCTGGTCATTATTACCGGCCCTAAACTGGCCTTTGAAGAAATTGAAGGTTCTGGACCTCACGGCGGATTCACCGATTCAGTCTGTACCATCGATCATGCTGAGCATGCCTATGACAAGTATCTGAAGTTTGTTGAAGATCCCGGTCACGTGGTTGTCGGTGCCATGCCATTTGCCAGCTGCTTCGGCCCTGCCTATGAATTTGCCATGATCATGGATACCGACCTGCGTAAACGTAAGCTGCGCGATAAGGTGCCCATGACCTTCGTGACCTCTGAGCCCTATATCGGCCACCTGGGTCTTGGCGGCGTTGGCGATTCGAAAGGCATGCTTGAGTCAGAGATGCGTAACCGCCACATCAAGTGGATCACCAATGCCAAGACCACAAAAGTGGAAGACGGCAAGATGTTCGTTGAGGAATACAACGATGCCGGTGAAAAGATCAAGGATCACGAGATTGAATACAAGTTCAGCATGATGCTTCCTGCATTCAAAGGCGTTGATGCCGTTGCGGCCGTTGATGGCCTGTGTAATCCACGCGGCTTCGTCATGATCGATGACAAGCAGCGTAATCCTAAATATCCCAATATCTACTCAGCAGGTGTCTGTGTTGCCATCCCACCGGTTGAAGGCACACCCGTACCCACTGGTGCCCCTAAGACCGGCTATATGATCGAGTCCATGGTGACAGCCATTGTGCATAACATCGAGGAAGAGCTGGAGGGCAAAGAGCCATCGCACAAGGGCACCTGGAACGCTGTCTGCCTTGCTGACATGGGCGATACCGGCGCGGCCTTTGTTGCCCTGCCCCAGATCCCACCGCGCAATGTGAACTGGTTTGCCAAGGGCAAATGGGTGCATATGGCCAAGATTGCCTTCGAAAAATACTTTATCCGCAAGATGAAGAAAGGGACCTCTGAGCCTCTGTACGAAAAGTACATCTTCAAGGCACTAGGTATAGAGCGCGTTGAAAAGTAAGCTCAAGGCTGCAGGTAAGAGGGAAGCCCGTCTTTGACGGGCTTTTTCTTTTTTAAGGCGCAGACAGCGTGACAGGCGACCTGTCAGTGAAGCGTTACCTGGCTATTATGAAAGACGCCGGATATCTGAATAAAGGCATTGAGTTCAGTAACAGCCTTAGCCTCCAGATGATAAAAGCTAACCCAGAAGTTAAGCACCTGGACCAACAGGGCCGTAGCGAGAAGAAACCTGGGCTGAGGATGAGATGCGCGTACCACGCGTACAAACCTGGGTACCCAGAGGCAAAGATGTTCCAGCAACCAGTTCAGATCCTGCTGCCTAGCCTCATCATTTCGTAACAGCAAGGCCAGCAATCTGAGTTCAGCAACCAGGTGGTCCGCTTGCAGATTATGACCATCTTGCTCATCTGAACCATAGCGAGCATACAGTTGATCAAGCTTTTCCAGCTCAGAACGCATCAGGTGCTGATCTGCCTCCAGCCAGAACGAGGCATTCATCGGGGCAAGAATCTTGTCCTCACTGGCAATAAACAGCCGGCTGAAATCAATAACATCGCTCTCGCCCGGGTCTTTATGGTTACAGAGCTCCTGAATCTGCAGAAGTATTGAACGCATTTCAGCCGTCTGCGCATCGAGCATATCCTGAACCTCAAGACAGATAGCGCGATCGCGCTCTGGATCAGGCTGAAGAAAAAGATCGGCCAGCAGATGAATACTGGACAAACTGTGCTCGGACATCGTTACCCCTGAAGCGCATTTTTTGAATATGCACATCATGTCCCGATCATCTGTGGCGTGCCTTGATAGATATCAATACGTACTGTGGGGAATTTAAGGACCTACTGGATTCTGGTTTTTCCTCATCATCCCGGGTTTCTGGCCGACGAAAAAAAACCCCGGAGGACCGGGGTTTTCTTAATGGATCAGACAAAACAGAATCAGGCCGACTCTTCCGACGTTGATTCAGGTTTCTCACCACCTTCGACGACAGCCTTCATACTCAGACGAACACGGCCCTGCTTATCGATTTCCAGTACTTTTACCTTAACCATTTCACCTTCGGAGAGCTTGTCACTGACGTTCTCTACACGCTCTTCAGAGATCTGTGAAATATGTACCAGGCCATCTTTACCTGGCAGCACGGTAACAAAGGCACCGAAGTCCATGATCTTGGCAACCTTGCCTTCATAGATCTTACCCACTTCGATATCAGCGGTGATTTCATCGATACGCTTACGCGCCTCTTCACCTGCCGCCTTATCAACAGAGGCAATCTTGATCGATCCATCATCTTCAATATCAATCGAGGCACCGGTCTCCTCGGTGATCGAACGGATGGTTGCCCCACCCTTACCGATGACATCACGGATCTTGTCTGGATTGATTTTCATGGTGATGTAACGAGGTGCAAACTCAGACAGGTCTTCACGCGGCTTGTCGATGACCTTGGCCATCTCACCGAGGATGAACAGACGTCCTTCCTTGGCCTGCTCAAGAGCAGCATGCATGATTTCTTTCGTGATGCCCTGGATCTTGATGTCCATCTGCAGGGCAGATACACCCTCGTTTGAACCGGCAACCTTAAAGTCCATGTCACCCAGATGATCTTCGTCACCGAGGATATCTGAAAGTACCGCGAAACGGTTCTCTTCCTTGATCAGACCCATGGCAATACCCGCTACAGGCGCCTTAAGTGGCACACCGGCATCCATCAGTGAGAGGCTGGTACCACAGACTGAGGCCATGGAGCTTGAGCCATTGGATTCAGTGATCTCAGAGACCACACGCAGTGAGTACGGGTACTCTGCCGGATTAGGCATAACCGCCAGAACACCACGCTTGGCAAGACGACCATGGCCAATCTCGCGACGCTTTGGAGAACCCACAAAACCGGTTTCACCAACACAGAATGGTGGGAAGTTGTAATGCAGCATAAAGGCATCTTTACGCTCGCCTTCAAGTGCATCAATGATCTGTGCATCACGCTGGGTGCCCAGAGTTGTCACAACAATGGCCTGCGTCTCACCACGGGTAAACAGGGCAGAACCATGCGTGCGTGGCAGAACACCGACGCGTACAGAAATCGGACGTACGCTACGGGTATCGCGACCATCAATACGGAGCTCACCAGCAAGGATGCGACCACGTACGGTGTTTTTCTCCAGCTTGCTGAATACCCCTTTTACTTCCTCAACTGAAGGTGCGCCTTCAGCATCAGTCGCAAAATGGCCAACGACCTGATCACGGAGTTCTCCAACCCGTGTATAGCGGGCCATCTTCTCAGGAATCTGGTAAGCCTCTGACAGGCTGTCACCGATATGTGCAGAAACGGCATCAATCAGAGTTGTATTCTCTTCAGGTGCAGTCCATTCCCAGGCAGGCTTGCCAGCTTCAGCAGCCAGTTCCCTGATAGCCTGAATGGCGATCTGCATCTGCTCGTGACCGAAGATAACGGCATCGAGCATGGTATCTTCAGGTAGCAGGTCAGCTTCTGATTCAACCATCAGTACGGCATCCTCAGTACCCGCAACGACCAGGTCCAGACGAGATTCCTCAAGCTGGCTGAAGGTAGGGTTGAGGACAAGCTGTCCATCAACATGACCAACACGTGCAGCACCGATAGGACCCTGGAAAGGCATGCCTGAAATTGCAAGGGCTGCAGAAGCACCAAGCAAGGCAGGAATATCAGGATCAATCTCAGGATCGACAGACTTAACGGTCGCAATTACCTGGACTTCATTGGTGAAGCCTTTGGGAAAAAGCGGGCGCAGGGGGCGGTCGATCAGGCGCGAGGTCAGTGTTTCCTTCTCTGAAGGACGACCTTCACGCTTAAAAAAACCGCCGGGTATACGACCGGCGGCATAAACACGTTCCTGGTAGTTGACGGTAAGCGGGGAGAAGTCACGACCTGGGTCTGCTTCTTTCTGGCCTACTGCGGTAACCAGCAGGGTGGTATCACCCATGCTGATGAGTACTGCACCATCGGCCTGACGGGCAATTTCACCCGTCTGCATGGTGACGGTATGCTCACCGAACTGAAAACTCTTTTTAATGATGGTCACTTGTTTTTCCTGTCTGGATTAGCGGCGTAGACCAAGGCTCTCAATCAAAGTCTGATAACGACCCTGATCCTTGCTTTTCAGGTAATCCAGCAGCTTGCGGCGGGAGTTAACCATTTTCAGCAGACCACGACGTGAGTGGTGATCGTGCTTGTGATTTGCGAAGTGCGAGGTCAGATCGTTGATACGAGCAGTCAGCAGGGCTACCTGTACCTCCGGTGACCCGGTATCCGATGCACCTCGCTGATACTGTTTGACAATTTCTGCCTTCTGTTCAGCGTTAATAGACATCTTCTCTCCAAAGTTCCAGATTTAAGTTTAAAAAAAACGCCCCGCATTGGCGGGGAGTCGGTAATAAGGGGCGGCATTCTAACACGGGAAACGACTGATTATCCATTAGAAATCAGCCGTTTCGGCTTAATCTGATGTCCGTTTTCTGCTTCGCCCAGACCAATAAAGCGATTTTCAGAATCATACAATCGATACAGGGATGGTCCTGGCGCTTCCTCAAGATCCACTACGCGTCCGCAAAGCATATCAAGTGACTGTTTTTCATTAAGTTTTAGTGCCGGATATGCTGACAGGGCCGTATCAACCGGGATCAGGCAGTCATCCAGTTCCATCTGCGATGCCTCAGCCTTTTCAGTCAGGGCATCCAGTGTCCACATCTCAGGATCGGTATACGGACTGACACCCGTGCGCCTCAACACCTCGACATAGGCCCCACAACCGAGTGCCTCACCGATGTCCTCGACCAGGCTACGGATATAGGTTCCCTTGGAGCAGGAAACGGAAAGGTGAAGCCTGTCCTCACTATGTCCTGTGAGTAGCAGACGATCGATCCTGACAGGGCGAGGGGGGCGTTCTACCTCCCTGCCCTGACGGGCAAGTTCATAGAGGCGTTTGCCATCCTGCCGCAGCGCAGAGTACATAGGCGGTATCTGTTCACCTTCACCAATAAAGCCGGAAAGCACCTGTTCAATCTGTGCTGTATCGAATGATGGCACCGGACGCTGATCGATCTTCTCACCCTCAGCATCACCTGTAGTCGACCTGGCGCCCAGACGGGCTACCGTATCGTAATGTTTGTCCGCATCGAGCAGATAGGATGAATACTTTGTGGCTTCGCCAAAACATAGGGGTAATAGACCCGTGGCGAGGGGATCAAGACTACCGGTATGGCCTGCTTTACGCGCATTAAACAAGTGACGCACACGCTGCAGAGCCTGGTTGGAACTCATGCCAAGGGGCTTATCAAACAGGAGGACACCGCTGATATCACGGCCTTTTTTGCGACTACGGCCCATTAATGATTACTGGTCACCAGGCTCGTTATCGTCAACACCTTTCTCCAGGGCCTTTCTGATCAGCTGGTCCATCTCCTGCCCACGCAGCTGGGTGTCATCATAGATGAAATGTAACTGAGGCGTGATGCGCAGGCGCAGGGCATGCCCAAGCTGCCTACGCAAAAATCCACCGGCATGTTCCAGGCCTTTCTGAGTCTGCTGCACGACAGTATCTTCACCCAGCACCGAGAAGAACACGCGGGCATGGGAAAGGTCCTTGGTCACTTCCACATCGGTGATGGTGACCATGCCAACCCTGGGGTCCTTTAACTGCCGTACAAGATCGGCAAGCTCACGCTTGATCTGCTCGCCGATCCGGTAGGTTCTTGAAAAGTCCTGAGGCATGTCTTAACGGGTTCAGATCTCGCGTGCGACTTCAACGCGCTCATAGTTCTCGATCTGATCGCCCGCCTTGATGTCATTGTAGTTCTTAACCGCGATACCACACTCGGTACCTGAACGAACTTCATTAACATCATCCTTGAAGCGGCGCAGAGACTCTAGCTCGCCTTCGAAGATAACGACGTTGTCGCGCAGGACACGAATCGGATTTCCGCGTTTAACAACACCGTCTACAACGATACAACCTGCAACCGCGCCGAAGCCAGATGACTTGAAGACATCCTTGACCTCAGCCAGGCCAATAATCTCTTCTCTCACTTCAGGTGAGAGCAGACCGGAAAGGGCCTTACGCACATCATCGATCACATCATAGATAACGCTGTAGTAACGGATATCCAGCTCTTCGCTCTGCGCGACCCGCTTAGCAGCCGCTTCAGCACGAACGTTGAAGCCAATTACTGCTGCATTTGATGCAAGGGCAAGCTGAACATCAGACTCATTGATACCACCGACCGTTGATGCCACAACTTTAACGCGGGCCTCCTCGGTAGACAGTTTGTTCAACGCATCCTGCAGCGCCTCTGCACTACCCTGCACATCAGACTTAAGCAGGAGATTGACCGTAGGCACTTCGCCTTCACGCATCTGGCTAAACATGTTCTCCAGCTTGGCCGCCTGCTGGGCAGCCAGTTTGGATTCACGTAGCTTGGCCTCACGAAGGTCAGCAACCTCCCTGGCCTTACGTTCATTAGCGACGGTAATCACGTCATCACCAGCTGTTGGAACACCGGAAAGCCCGAGTATCTGTACAGGTGTAGAAGGGCCGGCCTTATCAACCTGCTCGCCTGACTCATTGAACATGGCGCGAACACGGCCAAATTCCTTACCGGTCAGGATAATGTCACCGCGATTCAGCGTTCCGCCCTGGACCAGGATAGTGGCCACTGGACCACGTCCTTTATCGAGCGAGGATTCAACGACTGTACCTGACACAGCACCTGTATCAGGTGCGCTAAGCTCCAGCAGCTCAGCCTGTAGATGGATAGACTCCAGCAGATCATCAACACCCTGGCCGCTATGTGCTGAAACAGGAACAAACTGCACATCTCCACCCCAGTCTTCAGGAATGATTTCATGCTGTGCCATATCGCCCTTAACACGCTCAGGATCAGCCTCGGGCTTATCCATCTTGTTAATTGCAACGATGATCGGTACACCAGCCGCCTTGGCGTGGTTAATCGCCTCGATGGTCTGCGGTTTTACACTATCGTCAGATGCAACAACAATGATAACGATATCGGTAACCTGCGCACCACGTGCACGCATTGAAGTAAACGCGGCATGGCCTGGGGTATCCAGGAAGGTGATTCCTCCGGGTACCGAGTCGATATGATAGGCACCAATGTGCTGGGTAATACCACCGGCCTCACCAGAGGCCACCTTGGTGGTTCGAATATAATCCAGCAGTGAGGTCTTACCATGATCTACATGACCCATGATGGTGACAACCGGTGACCGCGGTTTCCGCTCGCGATTATCATCAATAGCAGCGGTCTCATCGCTGAGCCTGGTCTCGGCATTCACTTCTTCTTTCACGTGCGCCTTATGACCCATCTCTTCAACTACGAGAATCGCTGTATCCTGGTCAAGGACCTGGTTGATGGTTGCCATCACACCCATACCCATCATGACCTTGATCACTTCATTGGCCTTAATTGCCATTTCCTTGGCAAGATCACCCACCGAGATCGTTTCCGGGATGAAGACATCCTTGATGACCGGCTCGGTAGGCATCGCGAAGCCATGTTTTGAAGTACCTGTGCTTACAGGCTCAGGCTTCTTGGCCGCACCACCCTTCTTGCGCTTACCGCGCTTTTCATTGGCAACATGCAGCTCTTTTCTACCGTAACGCGTATCCTGATCATCACCGCCGGCTTTCTTCTTGGCTTTTCCCTTCTTGGATCGAGTATCTTCCTGTGCAGCAACCTCGGTTGCGACTCTTGCCTCTCGCGCAGCCTCTTCTTCAGCCTGACGCTTTTCCTGATCCTGACGAGCAGCCTCTTCCTCAGCAACCTTTTTAGCTGCATCCTCAGCAGCCTTTTTCGCAGCCTCTTCTTCAGCAGCCTTGCGCTCGCGTTCATCCTGTTTCGCCTGTTCTTTCTCATGGCGGGAGCGTGTTTTTTCTTCAAGCGCCTTACGCTCTGCCTCTGCCTGGCGCGCCAGCTCTTCTACCTTACTGACAGGCTTGGCTACAGGTTCAGCAGGTGCTGCCGCCTGTTCGACCTCTTCAGCTGCCTGTTCATCACCAGGCTTAACAATCGTACGTTTTTTACGCACCTCTACAGTCACGGATTTAGCACGACCGCCACCGCTGGGTACTTTTATTTCAGTCGTCTTTTTCCGACGCAGGGTAATCTTTTTCTTACCAGAACCAGCCTTGCCATGGGACTCACGAAGATGGCTAAGCAGCTTCATTTTTTCTTCGTCAGTGATCATTGATTCCGAACTTTCAACGACCAGACCGGCTTCTTTCATCTGTTCAAGCAGACGATCAACCGGTGTTCCTACCACTTCGGCCAATTGTTTGACACTTACATCAGACATCGGCATTACCTCCAGTTTCGTTCCACTTATTCAGATTGCTCGGCTTCTTCAAACCAGGGAGCGCGTGCTGCCAGGATCAACTGCCCTGCAGACTCTTCATCCATACCTTCAATTTCAGTCAGATCATCTACGGATAGCTCAGCAAGGTCTTCCTGCGTGCAAACGCCCTTGCCAGCCAACACGTAAGCCAGTTCACGACTCATACCTTCGAGGTTCAGCAGGTCTTCCTGAGGCTCATTCTCTTCGAGCTTTTCTTCGGCAGCGATTGCCTGGGTCAGCAGTGCATCTCGAGCACGACCCTGGAGTTCTTCCGCAACCTCTTCATCAAACTCTTCAATATCGATGAGTTCCTGCAGGGCAACATAGGCAACTTCTTCAACCGTGGTAAAGCCTTCCTGGATAAGAATGGCTGCGATCTCTGAGTCTACGTCAAGCTGATCCATGAACAGCTGTTCAACTTCCTTGGCCTCGGCAGCGGACTTCTCAGTCGCTTCCTCAGTACTCATGACATTGAGTTCCCAGCCCGTAAGCTGACTGGCCAGCTTGATATTCTGGCCGTTACGACCGATGGCCTGAGACAGTTTGTCTTCCTCGACAGCGATATCCATGCTGTGACGTTCTTCATCGACAACAATTGACTGTACTTCTGCAGGAGACATGGCATTGATCACGAACTGTACCGGATCTTCATCCCAGA
>JAAUXZ010105643.1_pt1 | contig 10047 bp, 11 predicted proteins | sample 7278131 | NCBI WGS metagenome assembly JAAUXZ01 (sample SAMN14350119, study PRJNA611818) | marine sediment metagenome | isolation source: surface marine sediment (3m) | place: French Polynesia: Moorea | collected 2018-08
GCCTGTCGGTCGTGCACTTCTGGTCGCTGATCGCCGTCTACATGTGGGCCGGCCCGCATCACCTGCACTACACGTCGCTGCCCGACTGGGCACAGACGCTCGGCATGGTGTTCTCCGTCGTACTGCTGGCACCGTCCTGGGGCGGCATGATCAACGGCATCATGACGCTGTCCGGCGCCTGGCATAAGCTGCGCTCCGACCCGATCCTGAAGTTCATGATCGTCGCCCTGTCCTTCTACGGCATGTCGACCTTTGAAGGGCCGATGATGTCGATCAAGACGGTCAACGCGCTGTCGCACTATACCAACTGGACGATCGGGCACGTGCACTCCGGCGCGCTGGGCTGGGTCGCCATGATGACCATCGGTTCGGTGTATTGCCTGCTACCGCGGCTCTACAACCGCGAGTCCATGTACTCGACAAAGCTCATCGACGTCCACTTCTGGACGTCGACGATCGGTGTCGTGCTGTACGCGGTATCGATGTGGATCGCCGGCGTGACCGAGGGCCTGATGTGGCGCGCGGTCAATGACGACGGCACGCTGACGTACTCGTTCGTCGAGTCGCTGAAAGCCGTCGAGCCGTATCACTACCTGAGACTGCTCGGTGGCCTGATCTTCTTCACGGGCATGCTCATCATGGCCTACAACGTATGGAAGACCGTCAGCGACCGGAAACCTCAACCGGTTGCGGTCCTCGACCCGGCGTAACAGGAGACGAACACTCATGCGCCACGAAACAATCGAAAAAAGCCTGAACCTGATGATCGTGCTGATCATTGCCGCGATCAGTATCGGTGGCCTGGTTGAGATCATCCCGCTGATGATGAGTTCGGATGCCACTGAGCCGGCCGAGAACATCGAGCCCTACAGCCCGTTGCGGCTTGCCGGCCGCGACGTTTACGTCCGCGAAGGCTGCTACAACTGCCATTCGCAGATGATCCGGCCGTTCCGCTCCGAAACCGAACGCTACGGCCCGTTCACGACCGCCGGTGAGACAGTCTACGACCGGCCGTTCCAATTCGGTTCGAAGCGCACGGGCCCCGATCTCGCGCGCGTCGGCGGCCGCTACAGCGACGACTGGCAGCGCCTGCACCTGATGGACCCGAGGGCCCTCGTGCCGGAGTCCAACATGCCGGCCTACCCGTGGCTGGCCGATCGCGTAGTCGATCCGGAACTCGTTACCTCGAAGCTGAGAGTCCTGCAGCTGCTGGGCGACGGTTACAGCGATGAGCAGATCGCGGCAGCCGCGGCTGAAGTGGAAGGCCGAACCGAGCTCGACGCACTGGTTGCGTACCTCCAGGGGCTCGGCACCAACCGGCGTGCACGCAGGTAAGGCGGATGGATATCAACGACCTCCGCGGAATACTGACGGCGATCATCTTCATCGCTTTCATCGGTATCTGGGCCTGGGCCTGGAGCCATCGTCGCAAGAAAGACTTCGAAGCTTCCGCGGCTCTGCCGTTGGAAGAGGACCAACACATAAACTCTAACGAGCGGGAGAACATCTGATGCCTGCATTCTGGCACTGGTTCGTAGCTGCCGGCACGATCGTTTTCATCATCTGGTGCGTCTGGCTGGTCAGCTGGTCGGCCAAACAGGGGCCACAGAACGTATCGGACGACGATGTTGTCGGCCACAAGTGGGACGGCGACCTCGAAGAATGGAACAACCCGGCACCCAAGTGGTGGCTGTATCTTTATTTCATCACCATCGTATGGGGCATCGGTTACATGGTCGCGTACCCCGGCCTCGGCAGCTTCGCGGGCGCCCTGGGCTGGTCGCAGGAAGGCCAGTACGAGGCCGAGATGCAGGCGGCGGCAGAACGCTACGACCCGATCTACGAGCAATTCGCGGCGATGGACTTCGAAGCGCTGTCGCAGGACCCGGACGCAAACCAGCTGGGCAAGAGCCTGTACGCAAGCTATTGCACGACCTGCCACGGCTCGGACGCACGCGGTGCCGTGGGCTACCCGAACCTGACCGACGGCGACTGGCAGTGGGGCAGTTCCGAGGCGCAGATCTTCACGACGATCTACAACGGTCGCAACGCCGTGATGACGCCGTGGGCGCAGGTGCTCGGCTCGGATGAAGCCGTGACCAACATGGTGCGTTACGTACAGAGCCTATCCGGCATCGTCGACGCGGACGACAGCCTCGCGGGCGCACAGACGCAGTTCACGACCTTCTGTGCGGCCTGCCACATGCCGACCGGCACGGGTAACCCGCTCGTGGGCGCACCGAACCTCACCGATGACATCTGGCTGTACGGCAGCTCGGACGCGGCCATTCGACACGCGATCGAAAACGGCCGTAACGGCATGATGCCGGCACACGGCGAGCTGCTCGGCGAGAATCGCACCAAGATCCTGGCAGCGTACGTCTACAGCCTGACGCAGCAGTGACTGTCAGCGAAGAATATCGTGGTGCCAAACAGTGGAGCCGTAACAAGCAGGCGGTTTTCACGGTCATCTGGATCTCGTTCCTGACGGCCGCCGTTGGCACCATGGTGTTCTTCGCCGCGTTCGACCCGGTAGACCTGACCGGTATCTTCGACGAGGATCTCGACATCGATGCTAACGCCGGCTATGCGGCCGGGTTCTTCTTCTTCTGGATCCTGTGCGCAGTTTGCTCGGGACTGACGGCCTTCCTGGTGCGCACTGCGCCGAAGCGGGACGCCAAGCACCGACAACAATGAACAAGCCGCAGGGCGCCTCGATGTACGAGAGCGCCAAGAAAATCTACCCCCGGGAGATCGGTGGTCGCTTCGACCGGCTCAGCAAGCTGGCCACCGTCACACTGCTCGGGCTCTTCTACATCGTGCCCTGGATCAACTGGGACGAGCGCCAGGCAGTACTGTTCGACCTGCCGGCACGCAAATTCTACATCCTCGGCCTGACGCTGTGGCCGCAGGACTTCCCGTTCCTGGCATTGCTGCTCATCATCCTCGCCCTGTCGCTGTTCTTCTTCACGGCTCTGGCCGGGCGCCTGTGGTGCGGCTTCGCCTGTCCGCAGACGGTCTGGACCGAGGCTTTCATCTGGATGGAACAGTTGACCGAGGGCACGCGTTCACAGCGCATGAAGCTCGACAAGGCACCGTGGTCGCTGACCAAGTTCCGCAAGAAAGCATCCAAGCAGTTCCTCTGGATCACGTTCTCGATGTGGACCGGCTTCACATTCGTCGGCTATTTCACGGCGATCCGCGAACTGGGCCTCGACATTCTCGCACTCCAGGTGGGCGGCTGGACGCTTTTCTGGGGCCTGTTCTACGGCTTCGCCACCTACGGCAACGCCGGCTACATGCGCGAGCAGGTCTGCAAGTACATGTGCCCGTACGCGCGCTTCCAGAGCGCGATGTTCGACAAGGACACCCTCATCATCTCCTACGACGAGGAGCGTGGTGAGCCGCGCGGCGGCCGTAAACGCTCGGTCGACCCCAAGGAGGCGGGCCTTGGCGATTGCATCGATTGCCAGCTCTGCGTGCAGGTTTGCCCGACCGGTATCGACATCCGCGACGGCCTGCAATACGAGTGCATCGCCTGCGCCGCCTGCATCGACGCCTGCGATTCGATCATGGACAGGATGAATTACCCGCGCGGGCTGGTCCGTTACACGACCGAGCACGGGCTGCGCCACAAGACGACGCACGTCGTCCGTCCTCGCACGATTGTCTACGCGACATTGCTGCTGGTCCTGATTTCCGGCCTGGTCATGGCGATGGCAACGCGCACGCCAGTCATCCTCGACGTGATCCGTGACCGCAACCAGTTATACCGTGAGCTGCCTAACGACGTCATCGAGAACATCTACACGCTGAAAGTCATCAATCAGAGCGAGGCCGCGCGCAGCTTCGCACTTTCCGTCACTGGTCTCGAAGGGATTGCGCTCGACGGCGTCGGCGACACCGTCGATGTCGAGGGCGGTGGCGTGCTGTCGCTGCCGGTCCGGGTGCGGGTCGATCGTGCGGATACGAGGGGTATCTCGACGATCGAATTCACCGTCGTCGCGACCGACGACGATTCCGTAGCCGTCACCGAGGACAGTCGCTTCCTCGGCCCGACGCCCTGAGGCTCCCCATGGAGCGCGAGGACACACAGCCCTGGTACCGGCAGTTCTGGCCCTGGTTCATCATCGCTTTGCTGGCCTCGTCGGTGATCGCTGGCCTGACGACGGTCTGGATCTCGCTGCAGACAACCGACTCGCTGGTCGTAAAGTCGGGCGACGACATCCAGGTCGTCGCCGAACGGCGCATTACCGCCGAACGGCTGGCCACCGAGCTGGGCCTCGCTGCGCTCGTGGAAATCAACTCGCAGACGGGCACCGTCTCCGTCGCGATGCGCTCCGGCACGCTCGATCCGGTGCCCGCGACGCTGGAACTCGAAGCAGCGCACCCCGCATTCGCGGATCGCGATCTGTCGATAACGCTGCACAAGGCATTACCCGACGACAACGGCAACCCGGTATGGGCGGGCCACTTCGTCAGCGTCCCCGACGACCGCCGCTACCTGACCCTCAGGTCCGGGGACGAATGGCGCTTGTCCAGCGAGTGGCAAGGCGAAGCCAGCCTGACCCTGCGGCCTGCAGACCATGACAACGGGCGCTGACACCTGCTTCCACTGCGCGCTGCCCGTCCCTCCTGATTGCGAACTCACTGTCGACATCGAGAGCGGAAGACAACCCGTGTGTTGCCCCGGCTGCAAGGCCGTTGCCGAATTGATCCGCGACTCGGGACTCGGCAGGTATTACGAGCTGCGCGAGGCCCCGGACCCGGGCATCGGCCGGCCACTGGAAGAAGCCGGCGAGTGGCAGGTATTCGACTCGGACGACATGCTGCAGGCGTTTGCCCAGACCGACGCCGAGTTCATCGAGGCGACGGTCTACGTTGGCGCCATGTACTGTGCGGCCTGCAGCTGGCTCATCGAAACAACGCTCGGCAAGCTCGATGGCGTCGGTTCGGCCGAAGTCAACCCGGTCACGCACCGGCTGCGCGTGCGCTGGCGCAAGGGCGATATCCCTTTCTCGGGGATACTCGGCACGCTGGCCGGACTCGGCTACCAGCCGCAGCCGCTTGCACCTGAATCGGCAACGAGACCGGAGCTCATCGAGCAGCGCACGGCGCTGAAACGACTGCTGGTCGCATCGCTCGGCATGATGCAGGCGATGATGTTCGCGGTGGGCCTTTACGCTGGCGACTACCAGGGCATGGACGCCGACATGCAGCGCTTCCTGCGCCTGGTGAGCTTCTTCGTCACGACACCCGTCGTTTTCTACTCGGCGCGACCGTTCTTCACCAGCGCATGGCGCGGCCTGCGCACCCGCAAGCCCGGCATGGACCTGCCCGTATCGATTGCCGTCGGTTCGGCGTATGCGGCATCCGTGTACGCGACGTTCACGAACGGTCCGGCAGTCTGGTTCGACTCCGTCGCGATGTTCGTGTTCTTCCTGACGCTCGGTCGCTTTCTCGAGATGCGCGCGCGGCATCGTTCCATCGACCGCACCGTTGCACTGTCGTCGCTGTTGCCGAATACAGCGACACGAATATCCGACGGCGAGCGCTCGGTGGTACCCGTCAGCCAGCTGAAGACCGGTGACCGCGTGCTGATAAAGGCCGGCGACGGTATACCGGCCGACGGCGTTATCGAAAGCGGCACCACCAGCGTCGACGAGGCCCTGCTGACGGGCGAGGCGCGACCGCAGTCGAAGACCGTCGGCGACAGCGTGGCGGCAGGCAGCGTCAACGTCGACGGGCTCATCGAGGTCAGCGTGACGCGCACCGGCAACGATACGACGCTCGGTACGATCAGCCGTATGAGCGAACGCGCGCGTTACGCGCGGCCGGCGTTCGTCACACTGGCTGACCGCATCGCAAGCTACATTGTCGTTGCTCTGCTGCTCGTCGCGGTCGGCGTCGCCGGATTCTGGTACTTGGCCGCGCCGGAACGCGCGTTCGAAATCACGCTGTCGGTGCTCGTCGTGACCTGCCCCTGCGCACTTGCGTTGGCAACGCCGGCAGCATTTGCCGCCGCGGGCAGCCGGCTGTCGCAGCTACGACTGCTGGTCACCAATGGCAACGCGATCGAGGCCCTGTCTCACGCAACGCGCGTGATCTTCGACAAGACCGGCACACTGACCGTGGGAAGGCCGTCGATAACGGCGATCGTCGTGCTAGACCCGCAGTACACGGAATTCGACTGCCGCCTTGTCGCGGCCGCACTCGAGACCGCATCCTCTCACCCGCTGGCCCGGGCGTTCGCTGTCGATGAGTCCTTGCCCGACGTGACGGAGCATCACGTCGAGATCGGACAGGGTGTCCGCGGCAGGATCGACGGCCGACTGTGGCGGCTCGGTAGTGCTGAATTCGTTGGCGGTGGTGTCACATCGGAAGACAGCGCATCGACCCAGGTGTTCCTGAGTGCGGACGACGAGCCTGTCGCGTGGTTCGAGATCGAGGACGAGCTGCGCCCGCACGTTGCGGAGACGATCGCAGCCCTGCACGATCGCGGGATCGGCACAGCCCTGGTCAGCGGCGACCGGGAAGAGGCAGTACGGGAGATCGCTGCGCAGCTGGGCATGGACGAATACCACGCGGCATGCACGCCAGGTCGCAAGCTCGAGATTATCCAGGCGGCGCAACAGGAAGACGCCCGCGTCGTCATGGTCGGGGACGGCATCAACGACGCTCCGGTGCTGGCGGGTGCCGATACGTCGATCGCCCCCGCCCATGGCGCCATGCTGGCGCAGACCAGCGCCGATGTCATCATGCTGGGTCAGTCGCTCGATCCGATCGAGACCGCGTTGCGCATGTCGGCGAAGACCATGCGGATCGTACGGCAGAATCTCACCTGGGCAATCGTTTACAATGCTGCGGCACTGCCATTGGCCGCGGCCGGATTCGTTCCGCCGTGGGCCGCGGCGATCGGCATGAGCGCGAGCTCGCTGATCGTTGTGCTGAACGCCCTGCGCCTGAGTCGATTCGAGTAAACCATGTCCATCCTCTACGTGCTGATCCCGCTCGCATTGCTGCTGCTTGGCGGCGCCGTCTGGGCGTTCTTCTGGGCGGTTGGCAGCGGGCAGTTCGACGACCTGGATACGCCTGCCGTGCGCGTCATCATGGACGATGACTCGAAACCGGGAGAAGAGGACGAGTGATTAACGAATTCCTGCCGCTGCTCGGTGCGGCATTCGTTACCGGCCTGCTCGGCAGCGCCCACTGTTTCGGCATGTGTGCTGGTATATCCGGCTTGTTCGCCGTGAACGCCAGCGCGGCATCGCTGCGCCGCGACATCCCGATGGCTGTCACCTACAACGTAGGACGCGTTTTGAGTTACGCGTTCCTGGGTGCCGTGGTAGCACTCCTCGGGCAATCGGTAGTAGGTGCGGTACCCAAACTTGCGGCGCCGGTGCGCCTGTTCAGCGGATTACTGATCGTTGTCGTTGGGTTGCAGGTTGCTTTCAACTGGCGCGTTCTCGCACCGGTCGAGAAGGCCGGGGCCCGTGTATGGAACCGCATTGCGCCCGCGGCCAAGGGCCTGCTGCCGGTGACCAGTGCACCAAAAGCGCTGGGGCTGGGGCTGCTCTGGGGCTGGTTGCCGTGCGGACTGGTCTATAGCGTGCTGCTACTCGCCGCGACGACGACCAACGTCGCCGCAGGCGCGCTGGTTATGGTTTCATTTGGCCTTGGCACAATGCCCGCGATGGTGGCTACGGGCGTCAGCGCTTCGAAGCTCGCCGGATTCATGAGTCGCCGCAGGCTGGGCGCAGGCTTGTTGATCGTATTGCTGGGACTCGCGACGGTCGCAATGCCAATTTCAAGCCTGACCGGATCGAAAGGCCACATGCACCACGACGAGTCGATGCCGTCGCATGAAATGTGAGCGACCGCTGCCGCCATAGAGCGGACCTTCGGGTGCCCGATTTCAGAAGACCACGACGGTCGGCTTTCGGCCAGAAGCGGTCATTCAAACGAGCGCACGGGAGTATCGGGATCTATTTTGCACAGGATATAACTTTTAGTAGAGATTGGTGCGTGCAATCTGAACACTCCCGCGTCACCAACTATCATGGCATGAACAGAATCTGCGTTCATAATCGCTAAATAGCCGATCTGTGCCTCGTTGTTGAGTCGCTGCCCGACCCACTCGATAGCCCGGTCATTACGATCTATTGAACGACCGAAATAGACACCCGTTTCATTGCCAGCAATCGAAAAAGATACGCTAGTGTTTTCAATTGCAACCTCGCCTTCATCAATTGTCCGTACAAATTGGCGAATCGCATCAACATCAAGACTGACTAGTTCGCACCAGAGATTGAATGGACGTTGCTTGAGTAAGTACAGCTTTCGCTCGTCACTCTCATCGCCGATGATCGGGGTGAAAACCACGTCGATATGCATCTGAGCGTGGGCTGAGATTGAAGTCACGCTGATAATAAAAGCCGCTAGCACGCTTCGTACGATCATCAGCGAAAACCGCCCTAAGGAATGAAATCTCAAAATTCTGACCGGCTGCTTTGGGTCAGAAGCCGTCATTCTACCTCAGAAACCGTGGATGGCTGGTTACGGCCAGAAGCGGCCGCCCAAATCAGGTCGCCGGTTTAAGGATCAGCTTAGACGGATACTCACCGTCTTCGCCGCACTCTTTCCACGGTAGTTTCCAATAGACCTTCAGCTTTAGCTTCAGAGCACTAGCCTTTTTGCACAAAGGTCTAGAAGTCCGGCATCATGGGGGTCATGAGTCGCCCACTCGCCATGTTACTGGTTTTGGTGATTCCGCCAATTGCGGCTCCGCAGGATGCGCCAGACCAACCAGAAGTACTTTTCAACGTTCAGTCTGTTAAGGACTATGAAGTACTCCAGTTTGTACACGGGTTTTCATCGGCCGCTGTAGAAGATAAATCACGGCAGCGCACTGAGCCGGGGGAAGGAAAACTTTGTCTGCCCGATCAAGTCGGGCCGCTCGCATCAAGCCTGCTGGCTAACCTAAATAGACGATTTGGTGGCGATATAATTCAAACCTCCGATGTCGAATCAGCGTTATTAGAAGCTCTCAACAGGTACTATGTATGTGGGCGATCTACTCCCCCTGTAATCACGTACATTTCATTGACCGCGGTCGGGCTCGAAACGATTACATTGCTGGGGTCAGACGGTCTGTTCAGATGCACGTATTGGAACCATACGGGAGAAGGAGACTCTCTGAGAGATATCAATCCGGCACGTCATCGGGAATTAATTGGACAGTTTGGGCGTCTCGAACTTGAGGCTTATTTGACGAGTGGAGGTCCCTTCGCCCTTAGTGAGAATCACCAAATATCTGTGGGTCGTATCGAAGGCGGTAACTTGAAAACAGATAAGCGATACGAAGTGCCAAAGCACGAAACACCGGCACCTGTGGCGAAATGGCTAAAAGAAGTACGGCTTTGCGCAGGTCAGCCGAATAACTAACGAGATTGGGTCAGAAGCCGCCATTCTAGCCTAGGAAGCTTGGATGGCTCCTCACGGCAAAAAGCGGTCATTCAGTCTTGCCTCCGATTCTCGGAGCCTGATGGACCTTCTTCTCGCACTCCGAGCAATACAGCGGCCATGATCCCCGCGAAGATCACTACTAGAAGGTAAACGCCGAACGGCTCCTGATTCGACAGCCGAACGACGACCAAAACGGCGAACCATACTGCAATGATTGCGATAAAGGCTCCGGAAACACGGGCCATGGCAGTGAACAAGTCACCCAACTGTTCGACCGTCCGCTATCAGTCAGAAGCCGCCATTGTAGCTTGAAATCACCTAGGGGCTGGTATCGGCCATAAGCGAGCATTTCAAAAGGTCGCTTCAGTCCTCGTAAGAAATATACGGCGTCAGGGTGGAAGAATGCATGTATCCAGAACCTTTGTCGGTATCCACGAAGAACCAGTCACCGCGTTTTTCACCATTCCTAACAAGTGTGCCTTCAGCCTTCACCCCGACCTTTTGTGCATCCGAACTCGGTTCTATACGAATATTCGCGCCACCATCCGATGCCACCACATACATTTTCTGGAATGCCGCGAC
>JAAUXZ010099487.1_pt1 | contig 10044 bp, 9 predicted proteins | sample 7278131 | NCBI WGS metagenome assembly JAAUXZ01 (sample SAMN14350119, study PRJNA611818) | marine sediment metagenome | isolation source: surface marine sediment (3m) | place: French Polynesia: Moorea | collected 2018-08
CCCTATTCGAACGAGGGCTTCTATGAAGGCGGGGACCCGAACATCTCCAAGGAACAGCCGGGCAAGCTGCTGGTCCACCGCATGCAGGGCAGCCGGAAATCGAAGGTCCAGGTCGGCGATGTCAGCTATTCCGGCATCCCGTCAGAGACCTGCAACTCCTGCCACAACCGCGGCAAGCGGATCGGCGTGAGCTATCAGGGCATCATGGAGTTCCCCTACGGCAGCCCTTACAACACCGCGGGCGGCAAGCAGCCCAAGCTGCACACTAAGAACTATCTCTTCATCAAGGACGACCTGCACCACCAGGTCCAGAGCCGCGAAGGCAACCCGCGCGGCGGCCTGCTGTGCCAGGACTGCCACACGTCGATCGACATGCACGGCGACGGCAACCTGCCCGGCACCACCCTGGCGCAGGTCGAGATCGAGTGCGAGGACTGCCACGGCACGGTCGAGAGCTTCCCCTGGGAGCTGCCGCTGGGCCACGGCGAGGAGCACGCCCAGGAGCTGAGCGACGAGCCGCGCGGCCTGACCGACGAGCTGCCCGACTACATGCTCTTCGCAACCCAGTACGAGCCCGAGGACGGCTACCTGCTGACCGCGCGCGGCAACCCCTACGGCAATGTCGTGAAGAAGGGCAAGCGGGTGATCCTGCACTCGGCGACCGGCCTCGACTTCGAGGTCCCGGTGCTCAAGCAGCTCAAGCTGGACGACGCCTGGAAGTCGCCGAACGCCATGGTCGCCATGGCGGCGGTCGGCAAGCACATGGAATCCATGGAGTGCTACGCCTGCCACGCCGACTGGGCGCCGCAGTGCTACGGCTGCCACATCACGGTCGACTATTCCGAGGGCAAGACCGACGTCGACTGGATCAAGACCGCCAACGCCCGCGAGCCCAACGGCCTCTCGGCCGACTATCCGCTGGGCACCAACGGCCTGAAGAGCGAGGGCAAGGTCTCGGAGACCCGCTCCTACCTGCGCTGGGAGACGCCGACCCTGGGCGTCAACGGCGAGGGCCGGGTCAGCCCGATGATGCCGGGCTGCCAGGTCATCACCACGGTGATCGACAAGGACGGCAAGACGGTGGTCGAGAACGAGATCTGGATGACCCCGGAAGGCAAGGGCCTGGACCACGCCGCGGTGCAGCCGCACACGGCCGGTCGCAAGGCCCGCGACTGCGAGAGCTGCCACAACAATCCCAAGGCGATCGGCTACGGGATCGAGGACGGCCGCTTCCTGAACGGCTACGAAAAGGGCTTCGTGGTCGACCTGGAGACCAACCAGGGCCAGACCATCCCGAAGCAGTTCAAGACCCAGTCGCCGGCGGTGCCTGCGCTGGACCACGACCTCTCGCAGATCGTCTCCAGGGAAGGCGAGCAGCTGGTCACGGTCGGCTCGCACTGGCCGCTGACCGGGCCGCTGCCGGCCGCCATCCGCGAGAAGATGGAGCGCACCGGGCTGTGCATGGGCTGCCACCAGAACATGGTCGACGAGCAGCTCTGGGCCAAGGTCAACTCGCCGGCCTTCGTCAACAACGAGCAGCATCGCGCGGTCATGAGCAAGGCGCTGCAGTCCTACGCCCGCGAGCGGCCCTAGGACTGGAAGGGAGGATCGGATGATGATGCGAGGAAAGACCCTCCTGGCCGCCACGGCCTGCCTGCTGCTGGCAGCGGGCCAGGCGGCGGCGGACATCTCGGACTACACGGTGGCCGACCTGCTGGAGCCCTGCGTCGAAGGCGACAACGATTCCCGCGGCGGCGCGGTCCTGGAGATGGAGTGCGAGCAGTACGTCTCGGGCTTCACAGATCTCTACATCCGCGCCGGCCTGGACAAGCAGGACAAGGTCTGCCTGCCGCCCGAGGGCAATCGGGCCGATGAGGTCCGCTGGGCCTTCATGCGCTGGGCCCACGACAACTTCGACCAGCGTGGTATGCCGGCGGTCGACGGCCTGAAGGCAACCGTCCAGGCCCGCTTCAAGTGCAAGTAACGGCGCGCGCGGCGCCTGCTCCAGCGGATCGGGACACACGGCTCGGGTCGGACCGACCCGAGCCGGCCTCGATTTCGCACTGAACGCCCGACCTCCGGTCGGCTTCATCGACGCGGGACTGGCCAAGGCCTGGCCTGGCAAGCCCATTCCCGGTCATTACATAGACACTGGCAGAGAGGTTGCGGCCGGGGCAAAACTCGGCCTGGTCGCCCGCGACCGCCGGGATTGACAGCGCCGGGACGAGAGGTCTTGGTGTCCGCTCCGGCGGCGGCGCGTCGCCATCGGGAGAGATCGAAGAACGCTATGCTGCTGTGGTTTGTTTTCGCCGCGATGGCCCTCGCGGCGGCCGGGCTGCTGGTCTGGGCTTTCCTTCGCCAGCCGGCCGTGCCCGGCGCGCGGGCCGAGTACGAGCTGGAGGTCTGCCGCGCGCAGCTGCGCGAGCTGGAACGCGACCTGGAACGCGGCGTCGTCACCCGAGACGAGGTCGAGGCGGCGAAGCTGGAGATCCAACGGCGGATGCTGGCCGCCGACGCGCACCGCGAGACCAAGGCCGCGGCCGCCGCCAGCCCGCTGGACCGGGCCCTGCCGGCGGTCCTGGGCGCCCTGCTGCCGCTGGCCGCGCTCGGGCTCTACGCCTGGCTGGGCAGCCCCGGTGCGACCGGCCCCGCCCCCCGCCCGGTGGCCGAGGGCGCGGCGCCGGGTCAGGCCCAGGGCGACCTGCCCGACATCCAGACCATGATCACCCGGCTCAAGGGCCGCCTGGCCGAACAGCCCCAGGACATCGACGGCTGGATCACCCTGGGCCAGACCTACATGGCGATCGGCCGCTATCCGGAGGCGATCGACGCCCTCGACCGAGCCCTGGAGATCCGCGACGACCTGCCCTTCGTCAACGCGGCGCGCGGCGAGGCCCTGGTCTTCGCCGCCGAAGGCCGGATCACGCAAGAAGCCCGCGCCGCCTTCCAGAAGACGTTGGAATCCGATCCCGGCGAGCCCCGGGCGCGCTTCTACCTGGCGATGGCGGCGGAGCAGGACGGCGAGCCGCGCAAGGCGCTGGAAGGCCTGGCCGCGCTGCTGTCCGACGCGCCCCCTGGGGCGGATTGGGCTGAGGCCGTACGTCGCCGCGCCACGGCCCTGGCCGAAGAGCTGGGCGAGGACCCAGCCGCGGTGCTGCCCGCCGCGCCTGTGGTGGCCGCCGCGCCGGGCAGCGGCTCCGCGGCCGAGACCGCGACGGACCCGGCCGAGCTGGCCGCAAAGCTCGCCGAGAACCCGAAGGACTATCAGGGCTGGATCGCGTTGGCCCGGCTGCGTGCGGCGGCCGGCGATGCCGAGGGCGCACGGGCCGCGCTGCAGAGCGGCGCCGAGGCCTATCCCGGCGCGCCCTTCGTCCAGCAGCAGTTCCAGCAGGCCGCGGCCGAGCTCGGCCTGAACAACGGGGCGCAAACCCCACGTGGGCCGAGCGCGGAGGACATCCGAGCGGCCGAGACCATGAGCAGCGACGACCAGCAGGCGATGATCCGCGGCATGGTCGAGGGCCTTGCCGTGCGTCTGGAGAGCGAGCCCGACGACGTCGTGGGCTGGCGCATGCTGGCGCGCTCCTACGGCGTACTGGGCGAGCCCGGGAAGGCGGCCGAGGTCCACAAGAAGATCATTGCCCTGGAGCCAGAGGACGCCACAGTCCGGGTCGCCTACGCCGAGGCCCTGATCGCCGCCGGCAACCCGACCGCGCCGCCGCCGCCGGAAGCCGTGGCGGCCCTGGAGAAAGCCCTGGAGCTGGACGAGGCGAACCCCGATGCCCTGTTCCACCTGGGCGAGGCCGCCCGCCGCAAGGGCGACGCCACCAGTGCCGGCCTCTACTGGCAGCGCCTGCTCGAGCAGCTGCCGCCGGGCACCGACGAACACGCCTGGCTGCTAAAACGCATCGACGGTCTGCCGAAGGGCAAGTAGGGAGACGGTCCGGCCTGCCCTCGGCTGCTCGGCGGTCTTTGTCTTCCCCCTGGAGTTCGGCCCCGGCTCTGCCGGGCGTCTATGTGTTAGATTCCTGGGCGACAACTCATGCCGAGCGAGCCCATGAGGTTCGAACGCGACGATGGTCCTCTAACTGAATTGTTGCACGGTGCCTCGCTGCCGCGCGCCGCGAAGCGGCTGGTCCTCGCAGCGCGCCCCATGTTCTTTCCCGCTTCCGTTGTTCCGATACTTCTGGGCACGGCCTGGGGCGTTCGCATAACCGGAGAGCTGGACGCTGTCGCCTTTGTCTTGGCAACGGCAGCGATCCTGTTCGTCCATGCTGCGGTCAATGTCATCAACGACGTCTACGACGATATTTCCGGCACCGATCCCATCAACACCGGACGCGTCTATCCCTTCACCGGCGGATCGCGTTTCATTCAGAACGGCATCATGGAACGCAATGCCATGCGGCGCCTGGGATTCGTCCTGCTCGCCGTGGCCGGCCTCCTGGGGATCGCGCTGGCTGCGTTGAAGGGCGGCGTGGTGATCGGTCTTGGCCTTCTTGGCGCCGCGCTCGGCGTGGCCTACTCCGCCACGCCTCTGCAGCTCAGTGCGCGGGGCTTTGGCGAGCTCGCTGTCGGCCTTGGCTTCGGGGTGCTCCCGGTCATGGGCGCGGCCTGGCTGCAAAGCGGAGCTTTCGGGCTCGACACCCTGCTCATCTCGTTGCCGCTGAGCTGCTGGGTGTTCAACATCCTCTTGATCAACGAGATTCCGGATATCGAGGCCGATGAGGCCGTGGGCAAGCGGACCCTGCCGGTACGATTGGGACTGAACGGCACGCGGCGGCTCTATCTCGCGACCAACACGCTGGCATTGGTTGCCGTCGCGGTTGCCGTTGCCTTGGGCCTTCTGCCGATTCTTGCGATTGCGCTGCCCGGCATGCTGGTCCTGTTCGCGCTCTACGTCGCCCTAACTTTGGCGCGTAGCGCTCCCACGCGTTCGACCCTCACCAAGACGATCAAGGCGACACTCGCCATTCACGCGGCCGGCGGTGTGTGGCTGACTTTGTTCGCCTGGCTCTCCGCGACGCAAAATTGATTCCTGCGGAAGGTGTTCGGTGGGGCAACGATTCAAGCTGTCGGGGCCGCCGGTTCGATGATTTCGCATCCTGCGTTTCGTCCCGACTTTCTCAGCACTCTCAGGCAAACCCGGATATCACGGACCTTTGGTCATCAGCAAAATGGGTGGACCCATCGACACTCAGTCGGCCTGTTCGAAGACCTGAACATAGGCCACGGCCTGTTCCGGCGTCATGGACGGCCACTTGCTCAGCAAGCGGTCCACCAAACTCTGCGTCCGTTCTGCAGAATCGCTGACACCGGCATACTCGGCTTCGATATCGGCCAGGAAGGAGGTCACTTCAAAATAGCTGATCTTGTCCGTCATTGGCTCATTGCCCATTCAGTCCTTGATGCGGCTGATCGAGGTTTACACGCAGCACTAGCCAAAGGAAACCCGATGGCAGCCCCATTCAGGACCCATCGACCGAAAGCCCGAGAAATTGATCACCGCCGGCAATCCGAGCGCGCCGACGCCACCGTATGCCGCGGCGGCGCGACCTGGCCTCTACACGGCGGGGCAAATCGGCTGAAACCGATGTGTCAGCTCGACCATTTCTCTGGCCCCGATATTCTCATAGACGCGGATTGAGCCGGTCAGGTCCCTCACACAGACTTCCCTGAAGAGGCCAGGAACTTCGCTGTACAGATAGCTCTTCGGGCTCTTGGGCAGATACTGGAGGGCGATGATATAGGGGCTCGGCGAGGTGCCGGTCTCTTTCTCGCTGGCGCAACTCGCCTCCAGAACGTGCGTGAGAAGTGCGTGGTCGTCCTTGAGCGCGCGATAGACCCTTTTGACGAACGTCAATCCGGATGGTCGGTCTTCCCTGGAGTCCACGCTCTGTAGCGTCCCTTCTATTGTCGGCATTTCGTCGATGTACGTGAAATTCTCCTCGGTGCCATAGGCAGGTGAAATCGCCAGAAGAGAAAGGGCCAAGGCAATGGCCGCTCCGCCCTTGGCCGCCCGGGACTCACCGGGGACGTTACATCGACGACACGTCACCTGAGGCTCTCCTCGCAATCTTGACCTTGAGATATCCGACTTCCTTCAAGGACCTGCCGATCTCCGTGCTCGCCAAGAAGGCCTGAGCCTGCATCGCACAGGAGATCTCGTTGTTGCAGTCCGGACCGACCAGGACATGCAGCACCGTATCTTCTTGGCAATCCGGTGGCTGGATACCGGTCGCGCATACGAGGAGTATGATCTTGAGCATTTGACCCTTCCCGAGGCGAGTTCACCTCTCTCGTACCTTTGATCCACCTAATTTGGACAGATTGTCCATTTCTTATGGACAAGCGATGTGATAATTCGGACAAAGTGTCTAGCGACAGCCCCTTCAGGACTAACCTCCGCTGTCGCATAATGGTAGATTCTAACTGTGGTGGTACGGCGTTGTGCTTGCCTGGCAAGTTGCCTTCTACCCAAAGCTTCAAGACATTGGGTGGAGAGAGGGACCGCCAATGGCTGATTGCATTCGCGTTCGAGGCTTCCCAGATCACGGAAGCTAGGGGACCAGTCCGCACTCGGCGAAAAGGCACCAACCAACCACGCCAAGAAAATCAGCCACAGATTGTACTTGGAAATCAGCTAGACTGCACCAAACACTACCCCAAGATGAATAACATACCATCACCCAAAGGACAGAAGGCCGGCGATTTCGCCTCTCGACTCAAGCAGGCGCGCCACACCCTGGGCTTCACGCAAAGGGACATGGCCTTCTCCCTCGGAATCAAGCAGACACGCTACGCGAAGTACGAATCCGGCAGATCCGAAGCGCCATACGAGGTCCTCGCTCGAATTGCCCACCTAACCAACCTCTCCTTGGATGAGTTGGTGCTCGGTGAAGCCAAGAGAATACGAACAAGCGAAAGTCCCCTGGAGCAGCTGCTACAGGACTTGTTGAATGTGATTCCGATACCGGCCGTGATCTACGACGAGGAAAGCAGACTGGTCGGCCACAACGAGGCGTTTCAAGAGATGTTCTTCGAGGGCCATCCGAGCGTCATCCGGCCGGGGACGCCGCATGAGACCGTCCTGCGTACTTTTGCCTACTCGCGAGGCTACCATGAGTCGGAAACCGAGGCCTTTATCCAGGAGCGTCTGAACCGTCGCAAGAAGAGCGCCGTTCAGGAGATCCAGTTGAGATCACAGCGCGTGAGGTTCGCCGAATCCTACTACGGTCAATATTGCCTCATATTGGTCATGGACCTGACGGAGACCGGCTAGCGCCTTTCCCGATCGGACGCCTTCGCGCCTGGCCGGGACGTGCGCTAGGCCACAGCGACCCCTCAGCTGCCCTGGACCTCCTGCATGAGCGCGTAGTCGTCGCGCCGGAAGTCGGCGACCAGGGTCTCGACGTCGCTGTCCGACGCACCGATGCCGCGCAGGACGGCGGTGCCCAGCTGGATGATTCCCTCAGCCGCCTCGGGAACGGCGTGGCTGACCCCGCCCGACAGCAGAGCCGCCTTGACCTTGAAATCCTTCGCCCGTGCGTAGATCGCGGCCGAAGGGCAGAGAACGCGGACGTTGCTGATCACCCGCTCCGCCTGATGCGCGTTTTCCAGGGTCACGACGACCGCACTGGCGTCGGCCAGACCGGCCGCCTTGGAAATCTCGGGATTGGTCATGTCGCCGAAGTGCACGTTGTGCCCCAGCTTCTGGCCGAAGGCGACATTGTTGGTGTCGATGTCGAAGGCCAGGAAAGGGATGTCCTTCTTCTGGAGCATCGAGCCGATGGTGCGGCCGCCCCGGCCATAGCCGGCAATGACGACGTGGCGCTTCAAGCCCTCGGCGACCGCCTGGTCCACGGCCGCTTCGGCGGAGGCCTTGCCGAAGCGGTCCGCCAGGTGGTCGCCGGCCTTCGACAGTAGCGGCGTCAGGATCATGGTCACGGTGACCAGCATCAAGGCGAGACCGAATTCGGCATCGCTGAGCAGGCCGGTGGCCACGGCGGCGCCGAAGAGCACGAAGCCGAACTCCCCGGATTGGCCCAAGGTGAAGGCGGTTCGGATCGCAGCCGCACGGCTGAGGCCGAAGACGAGCGCCAGAACGAGCAAGGTCACGACCTTCAGCGTCATCAAGGCCGTGACGCCCTGCAAGACATCCGCCCACTGGTCGAACAGGAGCTGAAGGTCGATGGACATCCCCACGGCGATGAAGAACAAGCCGATCAAGACGCCCTTGAAGGGCTCGACGGAGGCCTCGATCTGGTGTCGGTACTCGGAGGCCGAGAACATCATACCCATCATGAAGGCCCCCAGCGCCATGGAGACGCCGACCAGCTCCATGACGTAGGCAGCGCCCAATGCCGACAGCATCGCGAAGGCCACGAAGGCTTCCTGGTTGCGGCCCTTGGCCGCCGCCGCCAGGGCGATCGGGATCAGATAGCGACCGACCAGATAGACGCCCAGGATCGCACCGACGACCATGAGGGCCTCGAGCCAGAGCGGCTGCCCCGAGGCCGCGCCGGGCGCCTCCGACAGCAGCGGCACCAGCGCCAGGAGGGGCACAATCGCCAGGTCCTGCATGATCAGGATCGCGAAGGAGGACTCGCCGTGCTCCGTGGCCATCTCGCCGCGCTCGCCGAGGAGCTGCATCACGAAGGCGGTGGACGACAGCGCAAACCCGAGCCCGAGGATGAGCGATGCCTGCCACTTGACCCCGAGCAGATAGACAACACCGCCGATGAGGACTCCGGTCAGCAGCACCTGCGCCGAACCGAGACCGAGAACGAGGCGGCGCATCGACCACAGCTTCTTCGGCTGCATCTCCAAGCCGATGAGGAACAGGAACAAGACGACGCCGAGCTCGGTGAAGTGGCGTAGCCCCTCGACATCCTCGGTGATGGTGAATCCCGAAGGTCCCAGGATCACCCCCGCCGCCAGGAAACCCAGAACCGAACCCAATCCAAGCCGCTTGAACAGCGAAACGAAGATCGCCGTCGCCGTCAGCAGGATCACGGTGGCAAGAAGAAATTCATCGAGATGCATCGTTCAGTCTTCCCCCGTCCTCCGATCGTGAGGACCTTCGCAGGACTGCCCTGGCCGAGGTGTCGAATACCTTGCAGACACGCAGGATCGAAGGCCGACAATACTTGGCAAAAAAGTGAATCTTGCCCCCGCCCCTGCAGTGACCCACCCCGACGATCGAGCCACACGCCATTTAAGACTGCCGGCGGCTCGGATTAAAGTGTTGATCGGTGGCGCGCGCCGAGCGGACGAGACAGATAGGCTCGGCGATGCCGGGGAGGGCTGGCTCCGGTTCGATTTGTCAGATGACCTGATCGCCACCAGCAACCCAGCCGCGACGGGCAGTTGCGGATGAGCCGCTGATGGCGTCGGGTCGCCCCTCTTGGGGCGGACATCCCGTCTTCAAGCACTCGCGCGAGAGGGTTCGAGACGAGACAGAACGGGACATTCTCCGTCAATCAACGACGGTGCCGGTCGCGTTGCCGGCGAAGGCTGGGCCGCCGCATTCAGCGGGCGATAGGGCCGGCGCCGCAGAGTTTCCGAAGGATACTCGCCGAAGCATTGCCGGTAGGTCGACGAGAAGCGGCTGAGGTGCTGGAACCCGCAATTCATGGCAACTCTGGTCACCGTCGTGGACCCCACATCGCCGGCGAGCAAGCGCTGGTTCGCCTGCTCGAGGCGGTGCTGGCGCACGAAAGCCATCACGGCCAGACCGAAATGCAGCTGGAATCCCAAATGCAGCGTTCGTTTGCTGACCCCCGCCACTGCGGCGATGTCGTCGAGGAGAAAAGGCTCCGCCAGGTTGGTCAGGATGAAGTCGACCGCAGAGCGCAGGTAGGCTGGCATCACCTCGCTTGGGCCCTCGATCCGGATTGCTTGCTGTTCCATGTGTCCTCCCACTCAGGACGACTACGCCATAAAGCCTTCACACACTTGCCATTTGACGCCAGGGACCGGTCGCGCGCGAGGCCATTCGCTTGGAGATCGCCATTGCAAAGGCCGAGGCGCGGTCCGCGGACAGCG
>JAAUXZ010180911.1_pt1 | contig 10040 bp, 7 predicted proteins | sample 7278131 | NCBI WGS metagenome assembly JAAUXZ01 (sample SAMN14350119, study PRJNA611818) | marine sediment metagenome | isolation source: surface marine sediment (3m) | place: French Polynesia: Moorea | collected 2018-08
CGCCCTCGTGCGCAGGGTGCGCGGCATCCGCTTCGACACGATCTCCGACGAGGCGCGCGAGACCGCCCGGCACTGCCTGCTCGACTTCCTGGGCTGCGCACTCGCGGGCGCCGGCGAGCCGCTGGTGGACGTCCTGGTGGCCGAGGTGGTGAGCGGGGAGGGCGCCTCGCAGGCGGGCCTCGTCGGGCGCCCCGAGCGCGCCACGCTCCAGACGGCCGCCCTCGTGAACGGCGCCGCCGGTCACGCCCTCGACTTCGACGACACCCACACCGCAATGGGTCACCCGTCGGTGCCCTTAATCCCCGCCCTGCTCGCCCTCGCCGAGAGGGCCCTCGCCGAGAGGGCGCTCGGCGAGAGCCGCAATGTGGAGGGCGATGCCTTCCTGGCGGCACTCGTGGCCGGCGTCGAGATGGAGTGCCGCCTGGGCCTCCTCTTCGGTCCAGGGCACTACGCCGCGGGCTTCCACTCGACGGGGACCTTCGGCACCTTCGGCGCCGCCGCGGCCTGCGCCCACCTGCTGGGGCTCGACGAGGAGGCCTGGCTCCACGCCATGGGCCTGGCCGGCACCCAGGCGGCGGGGCTCAAGTCGGGCTTCGGCACCATGGCCAAGCCCCTGCACGCGGGGCGTGCGGCCTCGGCCGGGCTGCTCTCGGCCACGCTCGCGCGCGGCGGCTTCACGGCGCAGACCGCCATCCTCGAGGTGGAGCAGGGCTTCGCGGCCACGCACGTCTGCAACGAGCCGACGGTGGCAGCGCTCGCGGCGCAGCCGGAGCACCTGCTGATCCGCGACACGCTCTTCAAGTACCATGCGGCCTGCTACCTGACCCACGCGGCGATCGAGGCGGCGCGCCTCCTGCGCGAGCAGCACGGTGTCGACCCGGAGAAGATCTCGCGGGTGGAGGTGCAGGTGAACCCGGCGCTGCTCGGCGTCTGCAACATCCAGGAGCCCGTCACCGGCCTCGAGGGCAAGTTCAGCCTGCGCGCCACCACCGCGCTCTCCTTCCTGGCGCGGGATACCGGAGACCCCGCCCTCTACAGCGACGCCACCATGGCCGATCCGGCCGTGGTGGCCCTGCGCGACCGCGTCGAGGTCGCCCCCACGGAGGGCCTCGGCGGCACCCAGTCGCGGCTGGTGGTCGAGAGCGAGAGCGGCCGCCGCGAGGAGCTCGTGGACACGGGCATCCCCGCCAAGGACCTGGCCGACCAGGGCCGGCGCCTGCGCGAGAAGTTCGGCCTGCTCGCCGCGCCGCGACTCGGCGCGGAGCGCGCCGACGCGCTCGCCGCGGCCGTCGCTTCCATCGAGGCGCCGGGGGCGCTGGCGGAGACGCTTCGCCTCGCGTGCGGAAGCGCGTGAGCAGGAGATCGAGACGACCCGGCCCAGTACGGAGATGGAGGACCCCCGAATGGCCGAACACAAGGTACGCGTGTTGGTCGCCAAGCCCGGGCTCGACGGACACGACCGCGGCGCCCGCGTGATCGCCTACGGCCTGCGCGACGCGGGCTTCGAGGTGATCTACACCGGCCTGCGCCAGTCGCCGGAGCAGATCGCCCGCGAGGCCGTGCAGGAGGACGTCGACGCCGTCGGCCTCTCGATCCTCTCCGGTGCCCACCTCGCGCTCACGAGCAAGGTGATCGAGCTGCTGCGCGAGCAGGGCGCCGGGGACATCCCGGTGCTCGTGGGCGGCCTGATCCCCGAGCAGGACAAGGACGCGCTTCGCGGAATGGGGGTCGCCGGCGTCTTCACGGCGGGCACGCCCATCAGCGAGGTCGCCGACTTCATCACGTCGCACGTGGCCGCGGCCTAGGGCCGGCCAGGAGATCGCCATGGCACGATCCAGAGACGAGATCGATCGAATCGAAGCAGCGAAGAGGACCTGGCAGGAGGAGGTGGTGGATCCCCGCGTCCAGCGCTTCAAGATCCCGAAGAGCCCGGTGCGCTTCTACACACCCGCGGACCAGCGCGACTTCGACTTCCTGGAGAAGGTGGGCTTCCCCGGGCAGTATCCGTTCACGGCCGGCAACCGCGCCTTCGAGGGCTGGCGGGCCCACGCGGAGGCGGCCGCCCGGCTGGGCGCTGGCGGCTCCTACGGGACGTCGTCGTCCGGCCGCTACAGCGGCTACGGCACCGCGGAGGACTATCGCGACTACCTGTGGGAGATGCAGGCGCTCGGGAGCCGGCGCGGCTCGAACGTGGCCTTCGACCTGGCCACCCAGTGCGGCTACGACTCCGACAGCCCCAACGCGATGGGCGAGGTCGGCCGGGTCGGCGTCGCCGTCGACTCGATCCGCGACTTCCGCACCATCTACGAGCCCTTCACGGGCGAGCTCGAAGTCGACAAGGTCGCGTCGAACTTCACGATCAACGCGCCCTGCTGCGTGATCCTGGCCATGCTCGCCGTGCTCGCCGAGGAGCGCGGCGCTCCGCTCGAGCGGATCCGGGGCACGCCCCAGAACGACATCCTGAAGGAGTTCATCGCCCGGGGCACGCAGATCTTCCCGCCGCGGCCCTCGATGCGGCTCTTCCGCGACACGCTGGTCTTCTGCAGGACGCACCTCCCCGCCATGAACGTGAACAGCATCGGCGGCTACCACATCCGCGAGGCCGGCGCGACGCGCGTGCAGGACCTGGCCTTCTCCATGGTGAACGGGATCGCCTATCTCCAGGAGGGCGTCGACGCGGGGCTCGAGGTCGACGACTTCGCCGCGAAGTTCACCTTCAACTCCTTCGGCGGCAGCATGCAGGTCTACCACGAGGTGGCCTTCCAGCGCGCCGCGCGCCGCATGTGGGCCCGCATCCTGAAGGAGCGCTTCGGGGCGACCCATCCGAAGGCGATGATCATCCGGCAGCCCATCACCGCCCACATCGGGTGCACCAGCACCACGCTCCAGCGCCCCCTCAACAACGTCGCCCGCTCCGTGGTCGGCGGCATGGCGGCGGCCATGAGCGGGGGGATGCCCTCGGCCTATCCGCCCTACGACGAGCCGCTCGGCCTCGGCCACAGCCGCGAGTCGCTCCAGCTCTCGACGGACGCCACCCGGATCATGGTCTACGAGGCGGGCCTGACGGACGTCGTGGACCCGTGGGCCGGCTCCTACTTCATGGAGTCGCTCACCGACGAGATCGAGGCGGAGGCCCAGGCGGAGATCGAGCGGATCGAGGGCATGGGCGGCGCGGTCGCTGCGATCGAGAACGCCTACATGCCGCGGGCCGTGGCGCGCAGCGCCTACGAGCGACAGCAGCGGATCGAGCGGCAGGAGGACTTCGTGGTCGGCGTCAACTGCTTCACGGGCGAGAACGAGCTGGAGCTCTCGATCGAGCACATGGCCCACGAGTTCTACGACCCGGAGCACCTGCGCACGGCGGAGGAGCGTCAGCTCGCGAAGCTCGCCGAGCTCAAGCGCGAGCGGTCCGAGAGCGCCGTCTCCCGATCGCTCGCAGCGCTGGAGATCCAGGCCAAGGATCCGGAGGCCAACGTCATGCCGACCCTGATCGAGTGCGTGAAGAGCGAGGCCACCCTCCAGGAGATGTGCGACGTCATGAGGGGCGTGTTCGGCGAAGCCGAGCCGATCAAGCTTTGAGCACGGCGTCGAGAGACGACTGGGCGGGTCTCGTGCGCGGGACGCTGGCCCGGGAGCCGCGCGCCCTGGCGCGGCTCGTCACCGGGGTCGAGAACCGCGCGTCGGGCTGGGAGGGCGCCATGAAGGCGCTCTACCCCCACACGGGAAAGGCGCGGATCCTCGGCATCACCGGCGCCCCCGGTGCGGGCAAGAGCTCGCTGACCAACCGGCTCGCGGCGGGCCTCGTCGACCGCGGCCACCGCGTGGGCATCATCGCGGTCGATCCCAGCAGTCCCTTCTCGGGGGGCGCCCTCCTCGGCGACCGCCTGCGCATGCGAGACGTGTCGACGGTCGCGGACGTCTTCATCCGCTCGATGGCCACGCGGGGAAGCCTGGGGGGGCTCTGCCAGGGGGCGCGCGACGTGGCGCGGGTGCTCGACGCCGCCGGCTACGACCTCGTGCTGATCGAGACCGTGGGCGTCGGCCAGGACGAGATCGAGATCGTGAAGGCCGCCGACGTGGTGGCGGTCATCTGCGTGCCCGGCCAGGGCGACGGCGTGCAGGCCCTCAAGGCCGGCATCATGGAGATCGCGGATCTCTTCGTGGTCAACAAGGCGGACCGCGACGGCGCCGACCAGGTCGTGGCGGACCTCGTGGCCATGCTGGCGCTCTCGGGGGAGGGCGCGCCGGAGCGCGAGATGATCTACCCGACCAACTCGCTCTCGGGGGAAGGGGTCGGCCCGCTGATCGACGCCCTGCTCGATCGGGCGGCCTGCGTGGAGCACTCCCCCGAGCGGGTGATCGAGCGGGCGCGGGAGGAGGTCCTGCTCTTGATCGAGCGGGAGCTGGCCAGGCGTGTCCGGGCCGGCCTGGCCGAGGATGGGCGTCTCGAGTCGGCCGTGGAGAGCGTGCTGACCCGTGAGAGCGACCCCTATTCCGCCGCGGAGTCGCTGCTCGGGCTCTTCGGGCGCGTGGAGGTCGGAGACCGGTGAGTGACGGAAACGAGCTGCTCTTCGAGCGGCGGGGCCACGTGGGCGTCGTCACCTTCAATCGACCCGAGCGGCGCAATGCGCTGACCCCGGCGATGCTGTTCGCGCTCCACGACGTGCTCGAAGGCTGGGCCAAGAGCGGAGAGGCGCGCGCCGTCGTGTTCACCGGGGCGGGAGGCAGGGCCTTCTCTTCGGGATTCGACATCGGGGCGATCCCGACGGACCCCGATCCCGACCTCGGCCGCAGGCTTCGCGAAGAGAACCCGCTGGAGCTCGGTCTGCGCGGCGTCAAGCGCTATCCGTTCCCGACCCTCGCGATGCTCGGCGGCCACTGCTTCGGCGCGGCGCTCCACCTCGCGCGGTGCTGCGACCTCCGCGTCGGTGCCGACGACATCGCCGTGGGGATGCCCCCGGCCCGCCTCGGGGTCGTCTACCCTCCCGAAGGCATCGCCCAGTTCGCCAGCGTCCTGGGGATGGCCCGCGCGCGGGAGCTCTTCTTCACTGGCCGCACCTACCGGGGCGACGAGGTGCGGGAGATCGGTCTGGTGGAGCGCCTCGTACCCCGGGCGGAGCTCGAGGCGACGACCTTCGCCCTCGCCGAGGAGATCGCCGCGAACGCGCCGCTCGCCGTGCGCGGCATGAAGCGGATCCTCGACCTCGTCGAGTCGGCCGGAGCCCTGTCCGACGAGGCCGAAGGCGAGGCCCGGGAGCTCGTCGCCGGGGCCATGCAGAGCGAAGACGCCCGGGAAGGCCAGAAGGCCTTCCTGGAGAAGAGAAAGCCGCGGTTCACGGGACGCTGAGACGGCCGACCGAACCGCTTCGAGGAAACGGAGGTCCCCATGAGCACGGAGAACCACGACTACATCGTCGTCGGCGCGGGCGCCGCCGGCTGCATCGTCGCCAACCGCCTCACGGCCTCGGGCCGGCACCGGGTGCTGCTCCTCGAGGCCGGCGGCCCGGACAAGAGCCCGTGGATCCGCATCCCGGCGGGCATCTCCCGCCTGCTCGCCATGCCCGAGTACCTCTGGCCGAACCCCACGACGCCCACGCCGGAGTTCGCGGGGCGCTCGATCCCGCTGATCCAGGGCAAGGGCCTCGGTGGCGGCACCTCGATCAACGGCATGATGTACGTGCGCGGCCAGAGCGAGGACTACGACGCCTGGGAGGCGGCCGGCTGCAAGGGCTGGTCGTGGAAGGACGTGCTGCCCTACTTCAAGAGGTCCGAGTGCCTGGAGGAAGGCGGCAGCGACGAGCTCCACGGCCGCAGCGGCGAGCTCAAGCTCTCCTGGATGAAGGACAACATCCACGACACGCCGAAGGCCTTCCTCCAGGCCGCCCAGGAAGCGGGTCTCCCCTTCAACCCCGACATGAACAGCGGCAACCAGGACGGCATCGGCTACCTGATGGGCTGCATCCACAAGGGGCGCCGCCAGTCCACCGCCAACACCTTCCTGAAGGCGGCCGAGGGCCGCGCGAACCTCGTGACGCGCACCGACGCCCTGGTGCGGCGGGTGGTCTTCGAGCACGGGCGGGCCGCCGGCGTCGAGCTGGAGGACGCCTCCGGCGCCGTCTCCACCGTCCGCTGCAACCGCGAGGTCATCCTGTCGGCGGGCGCGCTCGCCAGCCCCTTCATCCTCCAGCACTCGGGCGTGGGCGACGCCGAGCACCTGGGCACCCTGGGCATCCAGCCGGTGGTCGACCTGCCGCAGCTGGGCCAGAACCTCCAGGACCACCTCTTCGGCCACCTCATGTTCAAGCTGCGCGAGCCCGAGCACAGCCTGAACGCCACGCTCTCGAGCACGCCCCGCATGGCCGTCGAGGCCCTCAAGTGGCTGCTCTTCGGCACGGGCTGGCTGAACTGCACCTCCTCGCACCTCACGTCCTTCTTCAAGTCGAGCCCCGACGTGGAGCGGGCCGACGTGCAGATGTCCATGCGCCCCTTCAGCTTCTCGATGTCCCCCGCCGGCGCCATCCTCCTCCACGACTTCCCGGGCATGGCCGTCTCGGCGATCCAGACCCGCCCCTACAGCCGCGGGCAGGTGCGGATCACCTCGCCGGACCCGAAGGAGCGCGGGACCATCGACGCCAACTACCTGAGCGACCCCCGCGACGTCCAGGTGCTGACGCGGGGCATGCAGCGGATCCGCGAGATCATGCAGCAGCCCGCCATCGCCGAGCGCGTGGTGGAGGAGGTGGAGCCGGGACCGGACACGACCTCACCCGACGACTTCGAACGCTACCTGCGCTCCCACTGCGAGACCGTCTACCACCCGGTGGGCACGTGCCGCATGGGCTCCGACGCGGACGCTCCGCTCGACCCGCAGCTTCGCGTACGCGGCGTGCGCGGCCTGCGGGTGATCGACGCCTCCGTGATGCCCACGATCTGCTCCGGCAACACCGTCGCAGCCAGCATGATGATCGGCGAGAAGGGCGCCGACCTCACGCTGGCGGACGCCGACTGAGGGGGTCGCGATGCCCGGAGATGGGCGCGCGATTCGGCTCGCCGCGCCGTGAGAGGACCGCCATGCCGAGCTACGAGTACGGCGAATCGCTCCAGGTCGAGCTGAGCGGGAGCGGCGTCCTGACCGCCACCCTGAACCGGCCCGCACGCAAGAACGCCTTCGACGGCCAGCTTCGGGTCGCCATCCGCGACCTGCTGGGCGACGCGCGCGACGACGACGACGTGCGCGTGCTCGTGATCACCGGCGCGGGCGGCGCGTTCTCCTCGGGTGCCGACCTCGGCGCCGAGGACCGGCGTCCCTGGCCGACACGGGGGGCAGAGCCGATGTTCGCCTGGTGCGTCGACCTGCTCGAGATGCCGAAGCCCACCATCGCCGCGGTGGACGGCGTGGCGGCGGGCGGCGGCCTGGGCCTCGCGCTGCTCTGCGACATCCGCTTCTGCTCGAGCCGCGCGCGCCTGCTCCCGATCTGGACGAAGCGCGCGATCCATCCCGATGACCTGGTGACCTGGACGCTGCCCCGGCTGGTGGGCTACAGCCGCGCCCTCACCTGGCTCTACCTGGCCGAGGACATTCCCCTCGACGAGGCGCTGGCCACGGGCCTCGTCCGGGAGGTCTGCGCTCCCGAGGAGACGCTGCCGCGCGCGCAGGAGCTGGCCGAGCGACTGGCGGCAGGGCCCACCCACCACTACGCGCTCACCAAGCAGGCCGTCCTGCAGGGGCTGATCCGCGAGCCCAAGGACGCGGCGCTGCTGGAAGCCTGGGGTCAGGACCGCGCGCTCGCGAGCGAGGACTTCAAGGAAGGCATCCAGGCCTTCCGGGAACGCCGCGCGCCGCGCTTCCAGGGCCGCTGAGCGTAGCCCGCTTCCCGGCGAGGACGTAACCGATGGAAGCTAAGCCGCGTGCACGCGGGCGCGCCGCACGCCGCGCATGGCCGGGCGGACCTCGATGTCGCCCGAGCGGTAGCGCAGGAGCGGCGGGGCACCGGAACGCAGCCCCAGCTCGAAGAGCAGCGCAGCGGGCGCCTTGCCCGTCACCCGCAGAAGCTCCGCGTGCACGCAGCGCTGGTGGTGGTAGGCGCAGAGCGTGAGGCGATTGGTCTCCTCGTCGCCGCCCCGGCGCGAGCGGAACACCACGTGGTGGTTGTGGAGGTTGCGCCGCGACGTGCAGCCGGGGATCGCGCACTGGTAGCCGTCGCGCTCGATCACCGGGTCGGGGCGCCGCGCCTTCGGGTCGCGCAGCACCCACGAGCGGAGCGCCTCGCAGAGGATCGCCTCGAAGGCCTCGCCTTCCTGCAGCCTGCGCTCGCCGGCCCGCCAGCGGCGTTTCCGGACGGTCTCGCGCAGCGCCTGGAAGAGCGCCGCCACCGCCTGCGGCACCCGCAAGACGAGCCGCTCGGTGGCCTCGGGATCGACGTCGTGCGCACACAGTTGGCGCTCGCTCGCGGGGATCGGATCCTGCGCGCGCTCGGGGTGATACTGGCAGCGGTGGAAGGCGCGGCTGTGGCCCGCGCGCAGGAGCAGCGCGCGCTCGACGTCGCGCTCGAGCCGCCGCACCGTGACGTGCTCGGCCCAGGCCACCCAGGCCGGCCGCCACTCGCCGGGGATGTCGAGCAGCAGGAGCGGCAGCAGGCACTGGGCCTTCACCCAGGAGAGCCTCCCGCTGCGGTAGGCGGCGCGGATCTCGGGGCAGAAATCGGCCAGGCGATCGAGGCGGATCAACGCCCGCGCCTTGCTGACGGACATGCCGAGCTGGTCGGGGGCGTAGCGCGCCAGGGGCTGGTAGCGCGGGCCCCGCCACTCGTACTCGGAGCCGGTGACCACGCGCAAGAGCGGCGCCATGGCGGCGTCGAGCGTCTGCTCGAGGCGGATGAGCGCACGCAGGCGCCGGTCGAGCTCGAAGACGTCGGCATCCTCGAGCCCGTCGGCGAGCGCGGCGACCTCGGCCGGGAGCTCGCACGCGGAGGCGCGCCCGGCCGCGTCGGCGGCGTCGCCGGGCCCCGCCTTCGGCTTCGCCAGCTCGGCCACCTCCGCAGAACGGAGCGCCCGGGCCGGCGGTGGCTCGTCGAGCAGCGGCGTGAAGGCGGGGTCGATCGGAAGCGTCGAGCAGACCTCGGCCACGGCGGCCTCGAGCACCTCGGCGTCGCAGAGCTTCCGGCCCTCGACCCGCTGCGCCATCTCGCGCACGAGGCTCCACGTCTCGCGCACGGCGGGCGTGCACGGGACGGTGATCCGCGTGAGGGGCTCACCCTCGTCGGGATCCGCTGCTCCGCGAGCTCGATCGTGCTCGCGCACCTCTTCCTCGAGGCGGCGAGTCGTGACGGCCCGGGCGCGGGCGATCCAGGCGGCCTCGTCTTCCGCCGTGGCGACACGCGCCACGAGGCGCACCTTGCTCCACGGCAGCGCCTTCTCGCGGAGCGCCCGCTCCAGCGCGGGCAGCCCTTCGAGCGCGCGGTGCACGCGGGCCAGCTCCTGGAGCTGACGCCCGGAGAGGCCCAGCCGCTCGCGCGCGTAGTCGCCGAGCCGCGCGTAGCAGAGGCGATCGTGCGCCTTCGTGTCGAGCAGGCGCGCGGCGACCGCCGCGAGCACGCGCCGCAGCGCACCCGAAGCGTGCGCCAGGCTCGAGAGCCGGACCTCGGGGTGCTCCGCGCGCACCGGAGCCTCTCGCCAGCAGACTCGAAATTCCGGGTGCGCCGTCAGCAGCGGCCACGAAGCCTCGGCCGCCGAAGGCTCAGACGAGAGATCGCTCTGCTGGCCTCGGTCGGCCGAGACTTCCATCCGGGCTCTCCGCCTTGGGGCGATGCGCACGAATCGCTGGGGACTCGACGAGCAAGATAGGCGAAAACAAGACGAAAGTCAATCGCTCGAACCCTCAACCCGTGGCCAGCAGCGACGGCTGCGCCGCGCGTCAGCCCGAAGCGCATCGACGGGCGAGCCCGGCCAGACCGAGGGCCACGAGCAGCGCGGACGAGGGCTCCGGGACGGCCGTGAAGCTCAGGATGGGCGGCGACGAACCGCTGTCGAACTCGCTGAAG
>JAAUXZ010033675.1_pt1 | contig 10036 bp, 6 predicted proteins | sample 7278131 | NCBI WGS metagenome assembly JAAUXZ01 (sample SAMN14350119, study PRJNA611818) | marine sediment metagenome | isolation source: surface marine sediment (3m) | place: French Polynesia: Moorea | collected 2018-08
ATTGCAGAGGTCGCAGTTGCGGCATTAACTGAGGAAGGCCATGCCTACGAGGTGTATGAAGTCACCGGCCCCCGCCTAATGACCTTCACTGATATTGCCCGGGAAATTTCTCAGGCCTCCGGTCGCGAAGTGAATTTCCAACAGATCCCCAGGGATGATTTCAACCATGCCATCACCCGCTCGGGCGCTACGGCAGAGATTGCCTGGTTACTGAATTACCTCTTCGAAACAGTCCTCGACGGCCGCAATGCCAGCCTCTGTGATGGCGTACAGCGTGCACTGGGACGGGAGCCATCTGACTTTCGTGATTTTGCCCAACGCATCGCTGAGCGTGGTATCTGGAAATCTGATGATAAGGAGGATGCAGCATGAATCTCTTCACGATAATCACCGTCATCATGACCCTGGTCGGCTCGGCACTGGTCGCAGGAATATTCTTTGCGTTTTCCAGTTTCATTATGAAGGCGCTCGCACGCCTGCCGGCCTCACAGGGCATGGCGGCAATGCAGTCGATTAATGTCGTGGTGTTGAATCCGATATTTCTCGGCGTCTTCATGGGCACGACAGCACTATCCCTACTGCTTTCAATCATCTCGATCATGACATGGGAACAGACTTCTGCACCTTATTTCCTGATCGGGGCATTGCTGTACTTTGCGGGTACATTCCTTGTGACTGGGCTGGGCAATGTGCCATTGAACGATCGGCTGGCTGCCATCCCTGCTACGGATCCCGCTGCCAGTGATCTCTGGCAACACTATCTTGAACGCTGGACACAGCTCAACACGCTGCGCACGATTTGCGCATTGATTGCAACGGTAATGCTAATCATTGGCCTGATAGCCTATTGAATCTTCATTCAACACAGACCAGATCACATTAAGGGGGGCAGCGACTCAGGCCCGAATCGCTATCCCCCCGCGAGGCACGGCATCAATGTCATGAGCGACCGGACCCGGTTCGTAGAGAAAATTAGCTATCCCTGATATAGTGCGCGCCCTTTGCGCCCGATTCATTTGATGGATGACCGATGTTTGATCTCACCTGCCCCGGCAAGCAATGCATCAAGAATGACGTACTATCTGGCCTGACCGTCGCCCTGGCCCTGGTGCCCGAGGCCGTGGCCTTTGCCTTTGTCGCCGGCGTGGAACCCCTGGTTGGCCTCTACGCGGCCTTCATGATGGGCCTGATCGCATCTACCCTGGGTGGTCGCCCCGGCATGATCTCGGGTGCCACCGGTTCAATGGCTGTGGTGGTCGTCGCCCTGGTTGTAGAACATGGTGTTGAGTATCTGTTTGCCGCGGTAGCCCTGGCCGGGCTGTTCCAGATCCTGACCGGGGTGTTCAGGCTGGGCAAGTTCATCCGCCTGGTACCCTATCCCGTCATGCTGGGCTTTGTTAATGGCCTTGCGATTGTCATATTCCTGGCCCAGCTCAAGCAGTTCCAGGTTACTGGTCCTGAAGGGGATCTTGTCTGGATGACTGGCTCGCCTTTATGGGTCATGCTGGGACTGATTGCACTGACCATGGCAATTATTCACTTCCTGCCAAAACTCACCACTGCGGTCCCTTCAACCCTGGTTGCGATCATCGTGGTCAGCCTGATTGCCATCTTCATGCCTGATCTTGGCGCCCGCACCGTACAGGACGTGCTGGCCTCCATGACCGGCGATCCCGATGCCACCATGGCAGGCGGTCTGCCCAGCTTCCACATTCCCATGGTGCCGTTTAACCTGGAAACCCTGATGATTATCCTGCCTTATGCGCTGGTACTTGCCGGGGTAGGACTGATCGAATCGCTACTGACTCTGACCCTGATCGATGAGCTGACCGAGACCCGTGGTCGCGGCAACAAGGAATGCGTGGGCCAGGGTATTGCCAATACCGTCAATGGTTTCTTCGGCGGTATGGGTGGTTGCGCGATGATCGGCCAGAGCATGATCAATATTCAGTCAGGTGGTCGCGGTAGACTGTCCGGCATCGTGGCGGCCCTGTCTCTGCTGGCCTTTATCCTGTTTGCCTCAGGCCTGATCGAAAAGATTCCCGTGGCGGCCCTGGTTGGCGTCATGTTCATTGTGGTGATCGGTACCTTTGAATGGGCCAGCTTTAACCTGCTGGGCAAGATCCCGGTGGCAGATACCTTCGTGGGCATCCTGGTTGCCGTGATCACCGTATTCTTCGACCTGGCGGTTGCGGTGATCGTCGGTGTCATCGTTTCGGCGCTGGTGTTTGCCTGGAATCACGCCAAGCAAATGGTTGCCGACAGCTTCATCGACGACAAGGGCTCGAAGGTCTATCGCCTGAGCGGTCCGCTGTTCTTTGGCTCTATCCATACCTTCAATAATCTGTTCAATCCCAAGGAAGATCCGGATGACGTCATCATCGACTTTGCCGAGGCCCGTGTGTATGACCATTCCGGCATCGAGGCCATAGATGCCCTGGCCGAGCGTTACCTGAAATATGGTAAGACCCTGCACCTGCGTCACCTGAGCCAGGAGTGTCATGACCTGCTGGACCAGGCCGGCGACCTGGTGGAGGTGAATCGTACCGAGGATCCTAAATATCACGTTGCGGACGACCGCCTGGCCTGATCAGAATTCGGGTAGCTGGAGAGATCGGGGTGAGAACCGCCCCAGTCAGTATCTCTTCAGCCACCCCATCATTACATGCTGATTTATTGATATATCCCGAGCCCCTTCGGGAGCGTCATGAAAGTTTTTTATCACCCCCAATTAATGCTTATCGGTGGATATCTGCGCACCGATTTTGGGCATGCTGCGCAAAGCCTTTAACCACGCGGCCTGCAGCCCCGAAAGGGGCGTTTTCCACCCAGTTTATCCACAGCTTTCCCCCACCTTCCCCAGAGCCCTATACACAGCATATTGTGCTTGACGTAATCCTGAAACACATTCTATAGTGTTTCGAATGCTGGCGGGATGCAATGTCCACAGTCAGATAACAAGCTCAAGACACAATACTTAATATCAAACAGCGGATACTGTTTAGGGAGTCCAAAGAGATGCAGACCGAGAATTCCACGTCCGTGGCCGACAGCACTATTGCCTCTACTGTTAGTGGCTCAGAGGCACCGGCTATTGAGACACCAGCCCCGGCACTGGGCGAATACCGGGTTATCCGTCGTAATGGCAAGGTAACCAGTTTTGACAAGACCAAGATCACCGTAGCCATGACCAAGGCCTTCCTGGCCGTGGAAGGGAATACCGCAGCCGCCTCCTCACGCGTCCATGACACCGTAGGGCGACTGACTGACGAGATCGAGCAATGCCTGTTCCGCCGTTTGCCTGATGGCGGCACCATCCACATCGAAGACATCCAGGACCAGGTCGAGCTGGCCCTGATGCGCGCTGAAGAACAGAAGGTTGCCCGCGCCTACGTTATCTACCGCGAGCAGCAGAACCAGAAGCGTGCTGCAGAAGCAACCAAGGGCAACAAGCGCGGCCCCAAGAAGGGTCACCCCAGCCTGAATGTTGCCCTTGAAGACGGTGCGACACAGCCCCTGGACATGGCTCGCCTCGAGGCCATCGTGGCAGAGGCAACAGCCGGCCTGGATGATGTCGATGCTCAGCTGGTGATCTCTGAGACCCTGCGTAACCTGTTTGATGGCATGGCAGAAAAAGACGTTGGCCCTGCCCTGGTCATGGCCACCCGCGTGATGATCGAGCGCGAACCCAATTATGGTTTTGTTGCCTCACGCCTGCTGCTGGACACCCTGCGCCGCGAGGCCCTGTCATTCCTGGGCACCGGTACAGTAGAAGCCACCCAGGCCGAGATGAGCGAGCGTTACCCTGAATACTTCAAGGCCTATATCAATAAGGCTGCAGACCTGGAGCTGCTGGATACCGAGCTGACCCGTTACGATCTCGAAAAGCTGGGTGCAGCGATCAAACCTGAGCGCGACCTGGACTTCACCTACCTTGGCCTGCAGACCCTCTACGACCGCTACTTCATCCACAGCAAGGACACCCGCTTTGAACTGCCCCAGGCATTCTTCATGCGTGTAGCCATGGGTCTGGCGATCAATGAGATTGACCGCGAAACACGTGCCATCGAGTTCTACAACCTGCTGTCCAGCTTTGACTTCATGAGCTCGACGCCAACCCTGTTCAATTCGGGCACACTGCGTCCCCAGCTGTCTTCCTGCTACCTGACGACAGTCCCCGACCACCTGGACGGTATCTACGGCGCCATCAAGGACAATGCCCTGCTCTCCAAGTATGCCGGCGGCCTGGGCAATGACTGGACCCGCGTACGCGGCATGGGCGCTCACATCAAGGGCACCAATGGTAAGTCACAGGGTGTCGTACCCTTCCTCAAGGTTGCAAACGACACGGCCGTTGCGGTTAACCAGGGCGGTAAGCGCAAGGGCGCGGTCTGTGCCTATCTCGAGACCTGGCACATTGATGTCGAGGACTTCCTGGAGCTGCGCAAGAACACCGGTGATGAGCGTCGTCGTACCCATGACATGAATACCGCCAACTGGATCCCTGATCTGTTCATGCAGCGCGTTGCCGAAGATGGCGACTGGACCCTGTTCTCACCCGATGACACTCCGGATCTGCATGACCTCTACGGTACGGCCTTTAAGGAACGCTACGAGGACTACGAAGCCCGGGCTGCACGTGGTGACATGAGTGTCTTCCGGACAGTTAAGGCCACCGAACTGTGGCGCAAGATGCTGTCCATGCTGTTTGAGACCGGTCACCCCTGGATCACCTTCAAGGATCCATGCAACCTGCGTTCGCCACAGCAGCATATTGGTGTCGTGCATTCATCTAACCTGTGTACCGAGATTACCCTCAACACCAATGATGAAGAGATCGCGGTCTGTAACCTGGGTTCCGTCAACATGGCCCAGCATGTTGATGAAAACGGCATCAACATGGAGAAACTCGAACAGACCATCAGCACCGCGATGCGCATGCTCGACAACGTCATTGATTACAACTACTACTCCGTACCACAGGCGCGTCGTTCTAACCTGCGTCACCGTCCTGTTGGCCTGGGCCTGATGGGTTTCCAGGATGCGCTGTACAAGCAGGCAATGGCCTACACCTCGGAAGAGGCCGTTGAGTTTGCTGACCGCTCTATGGAGGCCGTCTCCTACTATGCCATTAAGGCTTCCAGCGACCTGGCCGAAGAGCGTGGTACCTACAAGTCATTCGAAGGTTCACTATGGAGCAAGGGCATCCTGCCAATTGACTCTATCACCAGGCTGGAAGAGAGCCGCGGTGAATACCTGCAGGTGGATCGTTCACAGACCTTTGACTGGGATAGCCTGCGTGACCGCGTACAGGAAGTCGGCCTGCGCAACTCTAACACCATGGCGATTGCCCCAACGGCGACCATCTCTAATATCTGCGGCGTTTCACAGAGTATCGAACCTACCTACCAGAACATGTTCGTTAAATCGAACCTCTCGGGTGAGTTCACCGTGGTCAATCCTTACCTGGTTCAGGATCTGAAGGAACGCGGCCTCTGGGATGAGGTCATGGTCAACGACCTGAAATACTACGATGGCTCAGTACAGCCCATCGACCGTATCCCACCCGAACTGAAGGCACGCTACACCACTGCCTTCGAGATGGATGCACGCTGGCTGGTTGAAGCAGCCTCACGTCGCCAGAAGTGGATCGACCAGGCCCAGTCCCTGAACCTGTATATGGCTGAGCCGTCAGGCAAGAAACTGGACAACCTGTACAAGCTGGCCTGGGTTCGCGGTCTGAAGACCACCTATTACCTGCGCTCCATGGGGGCAACCGGTGTTGAAAAGACCTCTGCGCCAACCAGTAATGAAGGCAACAAGGTCTCTGCATCTGCGGGTGGTTTTGTTTCAGCCGGTGCTGAGGCACCCAAGGCCTGTTCCATCCTGGACCCTGATTGCGAGGCCTGCCAGTAAGGCATGGCCATGGCCCGTTACGTCGCACACAGGCGCGTCAACGGGCCAGCTTTCAGAAGCGAAATCCAGGCGAACAAATACAACATCGCTGCGATGACGGCGAATAGCAAAAACATGGAGATTAATCATGCTGAACTGGGATGACCCATTAAGCACTCAGGCCCCTGCAGCTCCCCAGCCCGCGGTTGCACCAGCCGACCCTGCCCATGCGCCCGCTGTGGATGCAGAGCAGCTGTCTGGCGAGACTGTCAGCGCTGAAACCTCTGCGCCCGTCGCTGAAATGCCAAATTTCAGCGTCGAGCCGGTCAATGCCGATGACAAGCGTGTACTCAACGGCAAGACGGATATCAATCAGCTGGCACCGTTCAAGTACCCCTGGGCATGGGAATACTTCCTGAATGCCAACAAGAACCACTGGACGCCGCTGGATATCAACATGACCCAGGATGTGCATGACTACCAGCACAAGCTGACCCTGGAAGAACGCCATGTCTATACCAATGTGCTGTCATACCTGACCACCTCCGACATCCTCGCCATGCGCAATATCGGCCTCGCGGTGATGGAAAAGATGTCTGCACCCGAACTGCAGATCTACCAGGCACGTCAGGTCTATGAGGAGTCCCTGCATACCTGGACCTACCAGCACTGTATCGAGACCATTGGACTGGATCAGGGTGAGGTCTATAACCGTTACCGCGTGGTTCCGGCCATTAATGCCAAGATTCAGATCGCTAACCGTCGCCTGAACTCCATCATGCGCCCGGACATCGATTTTGATGACCCTGCAGAGCTGCAGAACTTCGTCATGGCCTACACCTTCTTTGCCTGTATCTTCGAAGGCTGCTGGTTCTATAACGGCTTCTCACCCATCTTCGCCCTGCAACGCCGCGGGCTGATGAAGGGTACCGCAGAACAACTGCAGTACATCATGCGTGATGAGGTCATGCATGCCTCCTTCGGTATCAAGGTGGTACGCCAGATCCTCAAGGAAGAGAACATCACCCTGGATCCGCAGGCCATGCGTGAGATGTGGGATGAGGCCTATGAGGCTGAAAAAGGCTACGCCAATTACATCCTGCAGGACCCAATCCTGGGCTATTCCGCAGAGGATCATACCGAGCAGTTCAAGTTCATGGCCAACCGTCGTGCACGTCAGCTCGGCCTTGAGGAAGAACCCTTCCCAGGTGCAGAAAATGCCCTGCCCTGGCTGGACGAACAGGCCAATATGCGTAAGGAAAAGAACTTCTTTGAAACGCGCGTTACTGAATACCAGACCGGTGGTGCACTGAGCTGGGATTAACGATTAATAACTCAGGATTGACGGGTACACTCCACAGCCGGAAAATCCGCAATAAGAAGAGATTACGGCGCTGCTTTCAGCGCCGTTTTTTTATCCTGAACAAGCAAGGTATATGTACGTAACAGATCAGCACACATCAAAGGGTTTCACCCTGGTTGAACTCATCGTGGTCATCGTGATCCTTGGCATTATCGGTATAGCTGCCACGGCCAAATTCCAGGAGCTGGACCGCGAAACCCGCATCGCCTTCCTGCAGGGGGTACAGGCCTCGATGACCTCGGCCTCAAACATGGTTTTTGCCCAGGCAGCCATCAATGGTCAGCTCAACGGCGCTGACAGTATGAGTTACGCCGGCACCAACATCAGCATCCACTCAGGCTATCCCGAAGGTCACTGGAACAATACCTGGCGCTACATACTGATCACTGATAGCAAGGGTTCATACACCCCCGCAGGCCAACTCTGCACAGGCTACCCCATGTGTGGTGTGGGCAACCGGACCAACATACGCTCGGTCAGTGGTACCAGCGGTGGGCGAGGCATCTATATCTGGCTTGATGGTTATCGGATCAACGAAGACTGCTTTGCTTATTACTACAATCGCCATGACGGTGGCGCGCCAATGATTGGTACCGTGATCTCGGGCTGCTGATCAAAGACTATTGTAGTGACTCGCAACGTCGCTGCGCATAAGCCAGCGCAGCAGATGAGCCACTGAGACTGAATCGAATAGTCTGCTCTTTGGCAGATACCCCGACCTTATTTCCTGCCTTGAGGTCTTTGAGAATCTTATCCGCATCCTCGGTGAATGAGACCAGTAACTGTTCATCAAGACGGCTCAGCGCCGAACTGGGATACTGTTTACGTTGATCAACCTGCAAGACCAGAGATTCATCGGAGGTTTTAAACACCGTCGCATCCATTCTTACGATCACCTCCGGGCCGCACTGATTACCAAAGGCGAAATCAACCATCATACGTGCCGAGCCTTCTCTCGCATCGGTATAGGCTATATGTGCCGTGAGGTTTGCCTCGTTACCCCAGGCGCCTGCGAAAGCTGGCGATGCACTAAGGAGCATCGCCATAATGAACATGATCTTACCCATCACTACCAGCCACCTTTTTCGTTAATCAAAGATCATAGCCCTGTCAGCCGTCTAACTAAACCAGAACTGACAGGTGTTAGCGGAATCAGGCAACTTTCTTCATGACAGGAAACAAAGCAACCCAGGGGCTGGAGGTGGTCATTCTGGAGGTGTTGATTTAGCCCCTGACACCAGCCCTGAATAAATATGAACTAAAGTTCAATAAATGCGCATAAGCCTGCAAAAATTGAGAAAAATCAATCCTGTGTAATAAAACTACGTGATAGTTTACGCCAACCGTCGAGGCGGATAGATATGACCATTATCAGAAAAAAGACCGAATATCCGGGAAAGGTCTTAATGAGTCATACGTAAATAGACTGAAACGTCTATAAATACAGATAACTATTACTAGCCAAAGTGCATGATAGACAGAACCGTACCCAACGAGCAGTTTCAAAAGGAACTTGAGGCCCGGGTCAGGACCGACCTGCTGGATCATGTGTTTCGGGCCCTTCCTATTTCTCTCCTGGCCGTTATTATTGCGAGCCTCGTCCTTGCATGGGCGCACCAGGACAGTACCGATCCTGCCAGCACCCTGATCTGGCTTGGTTTTATCCTGGTCATCAGTACCGGCCGATGGATACTGCTACGCTATTACCTGACGGCCAAGCTTGAGCCCTCCTTCCATATCGAACGCTGGGAGTTCTTTGCCTCCGTCGGGGCCATTCTGTCAGGTGTGACCTGGGGCATGGCGAGCATCGTTTTTTTTGATGAACACAACATTGCACATCAGGCCTTTCTCGCCTTCATCATCGCAGGCATGTCTGCAGGCGCAGTCACCACCCTGTCGGCCCAGTTGCTGACCGCTCTCTCCTTTGTCCTGCTAAGCAATCTGCCGCTCGCACTCAGGTTTGCCATGGCCAGTCACGAGATGGCAACAGAGATGGCCATCATGATGATGTTCTTCGTGTCCATGCTGATCCCCATCTCCCTGCGCTTTCATCACAGCCTCAAGCAGCAACTGACAGAACACTTTGAAAGGAATCATGCGGAAGAACGCCTGAGTAAGAGTGAGAGCAAGTTTGAAAGCATCTTCCAGGGAGCGCCAATGGGTATTGGTGCGGCGGATCTTAAGGGACGTATCCTGGATGCCAACCAGTTATTCTGCGACCTGCTCGGCTATACCCGTCAGGAGATGCTGACCAAGTCCTTCTCGGATTTCACCCACCCCGATGACCAGCCCAGTAGCAAGATGAAATTCATGCAGCTTTTGCAGGGCCGGAGCACCTCCTATCGTGTCGAGAAACGCTATATTCGCAAGGATGGCCTGACCATATGGGCGCGAACCCATGTACGCGGCATCTACGACAAGAATGGTGATCTCGACTACATCGTGGGTATGATCGAGGATATCTCCGATCAGGTCCGCGCAGAACGAGAGATGGGCCAGTTAATGGGCCACCTTCAGGTCATCTATGACTCCACTCCGGATATGATCTTCCTGCATGACGAAAATGGAAGACTCGTCTATGCCAATGACAAGGCCTGCAATTTTCTTGGCTACGATCTTGGTGAATTACTGATCATCCCACTCGGGCAGATCATGGGCAGGGATTATTCCTTCGAGAAGGCCATGGAAAAGATTAACCAGGCCCTGACAGGAGAAAACATCGAATTTGAATGGGTCGTGAGAACGCGTGAAGGTAATGAATTCCCCGTAGAGGTACGA
>JAAUXZ010093481.1_pt1 | contig 10025 bp, 2 predicted proteins | sample 7278131 | NCBI WGS metagenome assembly JAAUXZ01 (sample SAMN14350119, study PRJNA611818) | marine sediment metagenome | isolation source: surface marine sediment (3m) | place: French Polynesia: Moorea | collected 2018-08
CTGATAACTGATAACTGATAACTGAAATGACCACTTACTTATTTACTAATATAATTTTAGATCAACTGAGAAAAAGGTTAACATATAAAATTACAGAATTACTTAACTGAAACTAAAATCTATCCAGGAATGAGATTTGATTTTAAATGCTTTAGATAGAGTCAGAATAAGGAGTGGGTATTAAGTAAGTGATCGGGTACTTTTTGACTAATATCACTAGTAAGCATTTCCTGCGGAATGCTGCGAAACAGCTATTAGCTGTTAGCTCTTCCTGGGTCATGCTACGCAAACGGAATGGTACGCAAACATGTCGGCGACAGCCGAAAACAGCTTTTTGATCAATGATATCATGTCCGCTGGTATCGTTTGTGTAAAAGTTGGGGAAATATTTACCTAATTTAAGGTTTTTCCTTTTCTTCTTCCTTCTTCCTTCTTCCTTCTTCCTTCTTCCTTACCTTCTCTATACAATACCGATGCTACCGGACATGATATGAAGTAAGCATTCGCTTAACTTCTACTACATTTTCAACTAGAGAATTGAAGTGCAAGAACGACCAGCTTGAGTTGTCAACTAAAGGTAATAAAGCTGAATGCTGAATGCTTACTGTCACTGTAACAAGATTTTTGGCAATTTAATTTATAGTTATATATAGTTATATATATTTAGATGTTAGATGAATAGTATTTTTTCTCAATCAGCCCCCCCTGAAGAACAAAAACCCCAAATAGCAAAAATCCTAGTCGTTGATGATGAAATTGAGCTTCAACGGCTAATCAAACAGCGCTGCCGGAAAAATATTCGAGCCAAGGAATTTGATTTTGTGTTTGTGCAAAATGGGGTAGAAGCCTTAAATAAACTCAAGCAGAAATGCCAGATTGATGTTATTATAACCGATCTTAATATGCCAGAAATGGATGGGTTAACTCTACTAGGTGAGCTATCTAATATCGATGACAACATTAAAGCAGTTGTACTTTCTGCCTATGGGGATCTTGCTAATATTAGAACTGCAATGAATCGAGGAGCATTTGACTTCCTAACCAAACCCATTGATTTTCAAGACTTAGAAACCACGATCAAAAAAACTTTAGAGTTTGTCCAAAAGATGCGAAAGAAGCAGCAACAAATTGAAACAATGTATGCTCAACTCGAATACGATGCAGTTCATGATTCCCTCACAGGATTACCGAATCGAATCTTTTTAGATAATTTGTTACAGCATAATATTTCCTATGCTCAACGCTACTCTAACTATTTATATGCTGTTTTGTTTATTGACTTAGACCGCTTCAAAGTTGTCAATGACAGTCTGGGGCACTCTGTGGGAGATAGTCTTCTTGCAGCAGTTGCAGAACGATTAAAAGTTTCTGTTCGAGCTTCAGACACAGTTGCTCGTTTTGGTGGAGATGAATTTGTCATTCTACTTGAAGAACTCAATGATGTCCATGAAGTGGTCTACATCACCCAAAGGATTCAGGAACAGTTCAACCAATCCTTCTTACTCAATGAATATGAAGTTCATCTCGGAGCTAGTATTGGGATTGCTCTCAGCACTAGACAATATCAGAAATCAGACGAGTTGCTCCGAGATGCTGATGCTGCCATGTATTGTGCCAAAGCCAAAGGCCAAAATCAGTATGTCATTTTTGATCCGACCATCCAAGCAAGTGCGATGGAACGATTACACATGGAAAATAAACTCCGACAAGCAATTGAGCGGGAAGATTTTTCTCTGTATTATCAACCAATTATTGAAGTGGGTACAGGTTGTTTGAATGGCTTTGAAGTATTGATTCGCTGGTTTACTTCTGATGGAAGCATCTGTCCAACTAAGTTTATTCCTCTTGCTGAAGAAACTGGATTGATTTCTCCTTTGGGATGGTGGGTATTTCAAGAAGCTTGTCATCAGCTACAATATTGGCAAAATAAATTCCCTCAACAGCAATCCCTAATGTTGAATATTAATATCTCAACTATCCAGCTTAAGCAAAGTGATTTACTGGAGAATATTCAAGCTATTCTAGATGCTACTGAGTTACCCGGAAGTAGCCTGAAACTGGAAATTACTGAAAGTTGTCTTTTAGAAAATTCCGAGGCTCAAATTCAGGTGCTACAACAATTGAAAGACTTAGGAATTAATATCTGTATTGATGACTTTGGTATAGGTTACTCCTCACTCAGTCGCCTCCATGAATTTCCAATTGACACTTTAAAAATTGACCGCTCATTCGTGACGCGGATGGAGGCTAATTCAGGTGGTTTAGAAATGGTCAAGATGATTATTGCACTCGCCCATAGTCTGAACATGAATGTTGTAGCAGAAGGAGTGGAAACAGAAACTCAACTACAACAATTGAAAGCTTTAGGATGTGAATTTGTCCAAGGATATCTCCTAGCAAAGCCTTTGGATAAAGTTGCGGCTGAGGAGTTTCTCGAGCAAAATCTGCCCTGAGAAATAATTAATAACAATTTGATCTAGTTCCAGTTCTATTGATGAGGGTTAGAATATTTGGTTAGCTCAAGTCCGTTTAATTAGTAGTAATAAAAAACCTTCTTCTCTCTATGATATGCTGAATTCTCCCCTTTGTTTACCTGGTTATCAACAAACAAACCAAATATATACCGGAAAACACACCTTAGTCTATCGGGCAATCCGCCAGAGCGATCGCCGTCGAGTAGTGATCAAAGTTCTCCGTAATCCCTTTCCCCGCTTCAACGACCTAGTACGGTTCCGCAACCAATACATCATTACCCGCCACCTGGAACATCCTGCCATTGTGCGGTCTGTTGCTCTAGAACGCTACGGCAATGGTTATGCCATGGTGATGCCCGATTCAGGAGCGATCACTCTTTCTGACTATTGGCCAAACTCCGACCAAACCCTGAGGGAATTTCTCACCCTGGCCATTAAACTGGCTGACGCCCTCCACTATCTCACTCAGCAACGGATCATCCACAAAGACATCAAACCGAGTAACATTCTCATCCACCCCGAAACCAAACAAGTCCAACTCATCGACTTCAGTATCTCCAGCTTGCTGTCCAAAGAACAGCAACAACTCATCAACCCTAATGTTCTGGAAGGAAGCCTACCCTACATGTCCCCGGAACAAACGGGACGGATGAACCGGGGTCTTGATTACCGCACAGACTTCTATTCCCTGGGGGTGACCTTTTTTCAGCTCCTGACTGGACAATTGCCCTTTGGCACGAGGGACTCGATGGAGTTGGTACATTGTCATCTTGTCCAGAAAGTAAAGTTTCCAGTAGACAGCGGCCAGGGGACAGTGCCGGAGGCATTGCAGGGGATTGTCCTCAAATTGATGGCCAAGAATGGGGAAGAACGCTATCAGAGTGCCCTGGGGTTGAAACATGACTTGGAGCGATGTTGGCAGCAGTGGGAAGCAACAGAAACAATTATCCCCTTTAAGCTGGGAGAGCGGGATGTATGCGATCGCTTCTTGATTCCCGAAAAGCTCTACGGTCGAGAGGAGGAAGTGCAAAACCTGCTGGATGCCTTTGAGCGAGTGGCAGATGGCAATAGTGAGATGATGCTGGTGGCTGGGTTTTCAGGCATCGGTAAAACTGCTGTGGTCAACGAAGTCCACAAGCCCATCGTCAAACAACGGGGCTACTTTATCAAAGGCAAATTCGACCAATTCAATCGCAATATCCCCTTCTCTGCGTTCGTCCAAGCCTTCCGAGACTTGATGGAGCAATTGCTGGGGGAATCCGATGCCGAGTTAGCCACTTGGAAAGCCCAAATCCTAGCAGGGGTAGGAGAAAGTGGTCAGGTGCTCATCAACGTAATTCCTGAACTGGAAAAGATTATCGGACAACAGCCTCCTGTCTCGGAACTGTCAGGAACAGCAGCCCAAAATCGCTTTAACCTGTTGTTCGGCAAATTCGTGCGCGTCTTCACCACCAAAGAGCATCCCCTGGTCATATTTCTCGACGACTTGCAGTGGGTCGATTCAGCTTCATTGAACCTGCTGAAGCTGTTGATGAATGAATCAGAAGTTGGATATTTACTAGTCCTCGGAGCCTATCGGGATAACGAGGTATTTCCCGCCCATCCCTTGATGCTAACTCTGGCTGAAATTGAGAAACAACGGGCGAACCTGAATATTCTCACCCTAGCTCCTTTAGGCGAGATAAATATCACCCATTTGGTTGCTGATACCTTAGTGTGTTCAGAAGAACTGGCTGCCCCCTTAGCCCAATTGGTGTATCAGAAGACGGGAGGAAATCCCTTCTTTGCCACCCAGTTTTTGCAGAGTTTGTATAAGGATGCCTATATTGTCTTTGACCCCGAGGGGGGGTACTGGCAGTGCGATCTGACCCAGATGAAGCAGTTGGCCTTAACGGAGGATGTAGTGCAATTTATGGCAGGTCGTCTGTATAAGTTACCGGATGGCACCCAAGACATCCTGAAATTAGCAGCGTGCATTGGCAACCAGTTTGACCTAGAGACCTTGATGATCGTCTCAGAGCAGTCCTCGGAGGATGTAGCGACGAATCTTTGGGGGGCATTGCAAGAGGGTTTGGTGTTGCCCGTCAGTGAATCTTATAAATTTTTCCAAGGTGGGACTGTAGATGAAGCAGAAACGGCAGCCCCCTCGGTGGGCTACCGCTTCCTGCATGATCGCGTCCAACAAGCAGCCTATTCTTTAATTCCCGAAGCCCAAAAACAACAAACGCACCTGAGTATTGGGCGACTGCTATTACAACAAACTCCCCAGTCCGAACAAGAAAATGCTCTCTTTAGTATTGTTGGTCAGTTGAATCTCGGCACCAAGTTAATGACATCCCCATCTGAACGGGAAAACCTCGCTGAACTCAATTGGCGTGCAGCCCAGAAAGCTAAAAATGCCACAGCCTATAGTGCCACATTCAATTACTGTCAACAAGGCTATCAATTATTGGGAGCAGAAGCCTGGTGTGATCGCTATCAATTAACCCTGAAATTAGCCACAACTGCAACCGAAGCAGCTTTTTTACAAGCTGAATTTGAGACCATGGATGATTGGCTCGAAACCAGTATGACTCAGGCAGTAACTTTACTGGATCGAGTCAAGCTCTATGAAATCAAAATTCAGTCATTCATGGCGAAAAATCAACCTTTAAAATCGGTACAAACCGCATTAGAAGTGTTAGCATTATTAGGAGTAGAGTTTCCCGAATCGCCTAGTCCCCGTGACATTGAGCAAGCATTACAACAAACAGCAGAGCGATTTCAGAACTATACCATGACCGAGCTACTCAATCTGTCCCCCATGAGCGAGCCGCACAAGATTGCCGCCTTGAGAATATTGTCCTTGATGATTCCCCCCACATTCATTGCGGCTCCGGTTTTGTTTCCGTTAATCGTGACCCAACAGATAGCCCTGTGTTTGCAGTATGGCAACAGTGATTTTTCGGCCTATGCTTATGTGAATTATGGCTTTATGCTCTGTGGCGTGACGGGAGAGCTAGTCCAAGGCTATCAATTTGGTCAGCTCGCGCTCCAACTGTTAGCCAAGGAGCACAAGCCTACCCTCAAAGCTAAAATTCTGATGACGTTTTATGGCTTTATAAATTTTTGGCAAGACCATCTCCGAGAAGGTCTCGAACCACTTAAGGAAGGATATCATGCGGGTTTAGAAGCGGGAGATTTGGAGTTTGCTGCTTACGCATCCGTGCATTATTGCTTCGATTTATTGTTCCTTGGGCATCCCCTCGCAGAAGTAGAGTCAGAGATTAAGATTTACACGGATTTCTACCGTCAGATCAAATTAGAACCCATCGTTGTCAAACAGGAAATACTCCATCAACTGACGTTGAACTTGATGGGTGAATCTTCACAGCCCCATTGTTTAACTGGAGCCGTCTACGATCGAGAGGTCAGATTACCCCAACACCACGAATCTCAAGATGGTGCATCGATCGCTTTTTTCCACGTTTTACAAATGTGGCTTGATGTTTTGTTTGGGCATCCTCAAGAAGCGATCGCCCATGCTGATGCCACCGAACCCTATCTAAAGACTTTGCTCTCGACTCAGTTTATTCCCTTATTCTACTATTATGACTCTCTAGCTCGCCTGGCAGTCTGGGAGAGTTCAGATCGACTTACCCGACAAACCATTGAAGAACGGGTGCAAGCCAATCAAGCAAAAATGCGAAACTGGGCGAATCATGCGCCGATGAACTTTCAACATCAATGGGAATTAGTCGAAGCGAAAAAGTATCATGTGCAAGGAGATATCATAGCAGCGATCAACTTGTATGATCGCGCAATTGCTGGAGCCCAAGCCAACGAATACATCCAAGAAGAAGCTCTCGCCAACGAACTGGCAGCCAAATTCTATCTAGAATGGGGCAAAGAGAAAATAGCCGCCACCTACATGATTGAAGCCTACTACTGCTATACCCGTTGGGGAGCTCAAGCCAAAACCGACCAACTCGAAACACAATACCCCCTACTTTTGAGTCCAATTCTCAAACAACGACTGGTCAAAAATTTTCATCCTGGTGAAACTCTGACCTCAACATTCACATCAAATACACAGAGCAACAGCACAGAACTCTCGGAAACCTTAGACTTAGCCTCCATCTTACAAGCCAATCAAGCTATATCCAGCACCATTGAACTTGACCAACTATTGAGCGATATCGTACAAATTATTATCACCAATGCAGGAGCTCAAAAAACAGCATTACTCATTCCTCAAACAGAGCAATGGCAAATCCTGGCCATGGCTGAAGTCATAACTGATGGCACAGTCAAAACCTCTACCACATCACTTCCCTTGACCACAGAAAGTCCAGTTCCCATTCGTTTAATTCAATATGTCAAAAATACCCAGGAATCAGTCCTGATCAACGAAGCTCAAACAGATATTCCTGGTATTCTCCCTGGCTATTTACTCCAATATCAACCCCAAAGCATACTCTGTTTGCCATTGCTACATCAAGGGAACTTAGTTGCAATTTTGTACCTGGAACATTCCACCACCAAAGGAGTTTTTACCCCCTACCGTCAGACCATAGTACAATTTCTCTGTACTCAAGCTGCTATTTCCCTGCAAAACGCTCAACTCTACCAGCAAGCAACTCAAGCACTCCAAGATTTAAAACAAGCCCAACTGCAAATAGTACAAAGTGAAAAAATGTCAGCATTAGGGAACTTAATGGCAGGAGTAGCCCATGAAATTAACAATCCCACAGGGTTTTTAGAAGGCAATATTCTGCCAGCGGAAGAATATGTGCAAGATTTACTGAGTTTAATAGACTTGTATCAATCAGAATATCCTCAACCAACAGAAGTAATAGCAGAAGAAATAGAAGCCATAGAACTAGAATTTCTGCGTGAAGATTTACCAAAATTGTTAGGTTCGATGAATGTGGGAGTAGAGCGGATTCGTAATATTAGTAGTAGTCTGCGAACTTTTGCTCGCAAGGATCAGGAACATAAGACAACATTTAATATCCATGAAGGAATTGATAGCACATTACTGATTCTCAAACACCGCACCAAAGCCAGCGACAAACGTCCAGAAATTGAAATTCTGAGAAAGTATGGAGATGTGCCACAGGTGGAATGTTTTCCGGGGCAATTGAATCAGGTATTTATGAATATTTTGGCAAATGCGATAGATGCTTTTGATGCAGCCAATATGGGTAAAACATTAGCTCAGATTAAGGAAAATCAAAATCGGATAACGATTAAGACTTGTGTAGTCGAGTCGAATCAAGTGCAGATAGAGATAGAAGATAATGGTAGTGGGATGAAACCAGAGACCAAAGAGAGAATATTTGAACAAGGATTTACAACCAAAGGAGTGGGTAAGGGAACAGGTTTAGGAATGGCGATCGCTCATCAAATTATCACAGAAAAACACGGTGGTAAAATTACCTGCGATTCTACAGTTGGGCAAGGCACAATTTTTACCATCTTCCTACCAATTGCCTAAAATCTGACTAGAGTTCAAGGAATTTTCACGATCGATGGTGAATATGCTAAATTTTAGCAATGACTTTTGACAAAAAAACAAAATAGGCGCTATAATTAACTAAAAAAAAGATTTTTTCCCTGAGATTAATCAAGGGAAAAATCAACTAGATCTTGAATTCTCTTCCTAATAATGATGCTTAACTTAACTGGTTATCAAGAAAACAAGCAAATATACTCCGGCACCCGCACCCTTGTCTATCAAGCTATCCGAGCCACTGATAGGCAACCAGTAATCATTAAAGTCCTACGCAACCCCCACCCCAATTTCAACGAGTTAGTTACCTTCCGCAACCAATACATCATCACTCGCCATCTGGAACACCAGGCTATTCTGCAACCACTGGCTTTAGAGCGCTACAACAATACCTATGCCTTAGTAATGCCAGATGAGGGAGCGAAAGCCCTTTCAGACTACTGGCAGGAATCTGACCGCCCTCTGACAGCATTCCTCACCATCGCCATTCAACTGAGTGAAGCTTTACACTATCTAATTCAACAGCGGATCATCCACAAAGACATTAAACCCAGTAATATTCTCATACACCCGGAAACCAAACAAGTCCAACTCATCGACTTTAGCATCTCTACTTTACTACCTAAAGAACAACAACAACTGATTAGTCCCAACGTTCTGGAAGGAACTCTAGCCTACATTTCCCCAGAGCAAACAGGACGGATGAACCGAGGAATTGACTATCGCACCGACTTCTATTCTCTGGGTGTGACATTTTTTGAACTCCTAACAGGAAAGTTACCCTTTGAAAGCAGCGACCCAATGGAATTAGTCCATTGTCATATTGCCCAAATGCCAACCGCATTAAGGAACAGGGAACAGCGGTGCGACCCCGCGTCGGCGACAGACGCAAGCGGTCAGATCCCGCGTCGGCGACAGACGCAAGCGTTGCGACCTCGCGACGACGACAGTCGCAAGGGAACGCGCACCAAGAGAGGGAACGCTGACCAAGAGAGGGAATGCGCACCAAGAGAGGCAACAGGGAACAGGGGAGAAATTCCTCAAGTGTTGTCGGAGATCATACTGAAATTGATGGCGAAAAATGCCGAAGACCGTTATCAGAGTGCTTTGGGTCTCAAGCATGATTTAGAGCAATGTTTGCAACAATTGAAAGCCAAAGGAGAGATTACGCAATTTGAGTTAGGTCAAAAAGACTTGTGCGATCGCTTCTTGATTCCCGAAAAACTCTATGGACGGGAAACAGAAGTACAAAGACTGTTGGATGGATTCGCTAGAGTTGCTCTAGGTATAACAGAAATGATGCTAGTGGCAGGGTTTTCGGGAATTGGGAAAACGGCGGTGGTCAATGAAGTTCATAAACCAATTGTTAAGCAAAGAGGGTATTTCATTAAAGGCAAGTTTGACCAGTTCAATCGCAATATTCCCTTCTCTGCATTTGTGCAAGCTTTCCGAGACTTGATGGGACAATTGTTAGGAGAGTCCGATACCGAACTAGCTGTATGGAAAGCCAAAATTCTGGATGCAGTGGGAGAAAACGGGCAAGTAATTATAGATGTGATTCCAGAGCTGGAAAGGATTATGGGAAAACAGCCTCCAGTACCAGATTTGTCGGGAACTGCAGCACAAAATCGCTTCAATTTACTATTTAGTAAATTCCTGCGGGTGTTCACTACAAAAGAGCATCCTTTGGTGATTTTCCTGGATGATTTACAATGGGCGGACTCGGCATCATTAAACTTGCTGAAGTTGTTGATGGATGAGTCGGAAGCAGGTTATTTATTGGTGTTGGGAGCATATAGGGATAACGAGGTGTTTCCAGCTCATCCGTTGATGTTGACCTTGGATGAAATTCAGCAAGAGGGGGCGAAACTTGAAACTCTGACTCTAGCACCTTTGAGCGAGAAAGATATTACTCGTTTGTTGGCTGAGACATTACTGTGTACGACATCTATAGCAGCACCATTATCCCAGTTAGTGTATCAGAAAACAAAGGGGAATCCATTTTTTACCACACAGTTTTTGAAAGGGTTGTATGAAGATGGGTGTATTAAATTTAA
>JAAUXZ010122534.1_pt1 | contig 10020 bp, 8 predicted proteins | sample 7278131 | NCBI WGS metagenome assembly JAAUXZ01 (sample SAMN14350119, study PRJNA611818) | marine sediment metagenome | isolation source: surface marine sediment (3m) | place: French Polynesia: Moorea | collected 2018-08
CAACCGGATTCGCACCCATTCACGCGCCAGCCGCGGGCTGGCAGAGTTCCTGCAGGGGCTGAACCATGAGCCGGTCATCAGCCTTCCGGATACCGTGCTCTATACCGATGCCGCCGAGTCAGGGCTCAGCATCTTCGACCGCCGAGACAGCCGCGCAAAGGTTCAGCAGGAGATGTGGCTACCCCTTATCGACTATGCCGAAAGGGCCGCGTCGTGACTCCCAGGAAATTCAAGCGCTGGCGGAAGCGCCTGAAGCTCTCGCAAAAGGAAGCGGCCGATGCTCTCGGTCTCAAGCCGCGCATGATCCAGTACTACGAAAAGGGCGAGCGCAATGGGGAGAAGGTCAAGATCCCCAAGACCGTGCGCCTCGCCTGCTATGCCATCGACCAGGGTGTGGAGGACTACGACGGCGGCGGGGACTAGCATAGGCCCCTTGGCGCCCGAGACGGCCAGCGGCAGGCCGACCTGAAACGTTTGCCTAATCCGTTTGCCGGGGCGGACCGGCTTGAGTATGGTCCGCGCGCCCGCCGGTCGCGCGAGCATCCGTTCAATTGGGCACCCCTTGCGCTCGTCTCAAGCGCCGCCTTTCGCGGGCGCAGTGAAGACAGGCCGGCAGTGCCAGGTGCGGCCAAATTGGCCATGCCATCAGAATCTTAAGGTGAGTGATGAAGATCAACGGCAACGCGATCCGCCCGGGCAATGTCATCGAACACAAGAGCCGCCTCTGGCGCGCCGTAAAGCTGCAGCACGTCAAGCCCGGCAAGGGTGGCGCCTTTGCCCAGGTCGAGCTCAAGGACATCCGCGACGGCACGAAGCTCAACGAGCGTTTTCGCGCCGACGAGTCCGTGGAGCGCGTGCGCTTGGACGAAGCCCAGTATCAGTATCTCTACGCCGACGGCGACATGCTGACCTTCATGAACAACGAGAACTACGAGCAGATTACCGTCCATGAGGATTTGGTCGGCGACCCCCTCCCCTTCCTGCAGGAGAGCATGACCGTCAGCGTCATGTCCTATGAGGGCGAAGTCATATCGGTGCAACTGCCGGAGCACGTCACCCTGGAAATCACCGAAGCCGACCCGGTGGTAAAGGGCCAGACCGCCTCGTCTTCCTATAAGCCGGCGCAGCTCGAAAACGGCATCAAAGTTATGGTTCCGCCCCATATCGAGGCCGGCACGCGGGTCGTGGTCAGCACGGCCGACGGCAGCTACGTCGAGCGGGCCAAAGATTGAGGCCGCAGCGAACGAGGCATCACTGCGCATGAGCAACCGCTCTCCGCTTATCAATGTCATGACCAAGGCCGCGTTCCGCGCGGCCCGTGACCTCAAGCGCGACTTCGGGGAAGTCGAAAACCTGCAGGTTTCCCGCAAGGGCCCCGCAGACTTCGTCTCGACCGCCGACCTCAAGGCCGAGAAGTCGCTGCGCGAGGATTTGGCGCACGCACGACCGGACTTCGGCTTCCTGATGGAAGAGTCCGGCGCAGCCGAGGGCCGCGACCCGCGCCGCCGCTGGATCGTCGACCCTCTGGACGGCACCACCAACTTCCTGCATGGACTGCCGCATTGGGCAATCTCCATTGCCGTAGAAGAGAATCAGGCGATCATCGCTGCCCTGGTCTACGACCCGATAAAGGACGAGCTCTTCACCGCCGAACGCGGACAGGGCTGCTTTCTGAACGACCGCCGCCTGCGCGTCTCATCCCGGCGCAAGCTATCCGAGGCGGTCTTCGCAACCGGTATTCCCTTCAAGGGCTTGGAGGGCCACGAGCCCTTCCTCGAGGAGCTCGGGGGCGTTATGGCGGTTTCGGCCGGGGTGCGCCGCTGGGGTACGGCCTCGCTCGATCTGGCCTACGTCGCCGCCGGCCGCTACGACGGGTTCTGGGAGCGTGGTCTGCAGCCCTGGGACTTCGCCGCCGGCATCCTTCTCGTGCGCGAAGCGGGCGGCATGGTCAGTGAAATGAATGGCAAGGAAATGCGGGTCGAGAGCCCCTCGTTGCTCGCCTCAAATGCGACGCTGCATGGCGACCTGCAGCGCGTGCTGAGCGGCCGGGCGAGGCAGCGCGCAGCCGCCCAAGCCTAGCCGTTTTTGCTGCCTAGCATGCTTCCGATAGGGCTTCCGCGCCCTGCCCACTTGCGTCCTTGACGGCAAGGGTCTAAGGCACACTATGACAATGGCTTATCTGCCAGGACGAATCGTACGGAGAGACCAAGAGGTCATGGTGGGCCGCACTAAGACGGTCGAGAAAATGACCTGGCGCGCAGCAGTCCTTCTCTGCGCACTTCTGCTGGGCGTTAGCCTGTTCAGCCAAGAGCTGCGCGCTCAGGGGTCCTGGGGCGGCAACAGCTCCGTCACGGTCAACGAGTCCGTCCTCGACAACTTGGGCCCAGCGAGAAGCTCTCTCGGCGCGCCCCTCCAACCTCAAGGTGGCGCTTATACGCGCTACGGCGGCGCCCTTCTGTTTCCGCCGCAGCAGGCACCGCGCAGCACCCTCACGGTACCGCCGCCTTCGGCCCAAGCGCTTCGCAACGTACCTCCGGTTCCGAGGAGTGCGCCGCGCGCGCCGGCAACCGCGCGCGCCCAGCCAGCCCGGCCGAGCCCCGCCATGCCGCCAGCAGCCCGCGCTCAACAGTTCCCGGCCCGCAGCGCGCCACAGACTGCAGCGAAGCCACCGGCTCCGGCGCCCACTCCCCTGCCGAGCCGCCAGGCCGCCGAACCGAAGCAGCAACCTGCCAAGTCCGCACCACAAGTCTTGGCACCGCCACCGCCTCCGCCACCACAACCGCCCCAGCCGGCGCAGCCGGTGGCTGCTGCCGAGCCTCCCAAGCCGCCTGAAGAGACTGAGAAGCCCAAGCCTGCTGCTCCGCAAACCGCCAGCACGGCCCCGGCCGCCACGAACGGCACCCAGAAAGCCAAGACGGGTGACAGCGACTCCCTTGAGGAGATGGATCTTCCACCGCCAGCGCCACTGCCCACGCTCAGCGAACAAGCGGAGCCGATGGTTCCCACGGTAGGCCTGGACAGCAGCGTAGCCGACGAGCCGCGCCAAACCCTTTTCACCGGCGGACCTGACCCGAGCGGCATCGTGCTAGGGGGCGCGCCGACCAAACCCGTCGCCCCCGCCGCGCCGCCGCCACCGCCGCCGACGCCCGAGCCGGTCACAGCTGACGATGCCAAGCAGGCCGCCCCCTTGGCAACCAGCACGCCAAAGCCGCAGCCCAGTGCTAACGATATCGTCGCCGCCGCGCCGCAGCCGCCGAATGCTCAGCAAACAAGCGCCTCCCCGCCGGCCGCACCCACGCAGCAGGCGGCGCTCCCGCCGGCATCAGCACCCGGCGCCGGTGAAGTGCGCGTCCCTTTCCAAGAAGCTCAGATCAACCTAGAGGATGACCAACAGGCGCTTCTGGCGCCGCTTGCCGATCAGCTGAACAACAACGAGCAATTGGCTATCCGGGTGCAGGCCTATGCTTCCGGTGACGCCAGCGACCCGAACAAGGCGCGCCGACTGTCCCTGCAGCGCGCCCTCAAGGTCCGTAAGTTCTTTATCGATCAGGGCATCCGATCGGTCCGCGTCGAAGTGCGGGCGCTCGGCATGAGCGGCCCTGACGGCTCCGTCGATCGCGTCGACGTCATCCCGGTCGAGCGCTGACCGGGCGCGGGACAGCGCCCTTGGACATCGGGCCACGCCGACGATGAGCCGACCGCTGCGCTATCTTTTGTGGATGCTGGTCTTCCTGCTGCTGGCAGGATTGGCCGCGGCTATCCTTCACCAAGAGCTGCTGGCAGCCTTCCGCGCCAACCCCGTCCTGAACGGCATGATTCTGGGCGTGCTGCTGTTTGGTCTGCTCTACAGCCTCTGGCAGGTCGTGGCGCTCAAGCGGGAAATCGACTTCGTCGAGCAGCTGCAGCGCGAGAGCACCGGCGGCCTGATCTTTCCGGGCACCATCTCCCAGCTGCCCGATACCCGCCTGCTCGGCCCCATGGCCAACATGCTGCGTGAAAAACGCGGTCGGCTGACCCTCTCAGCCGTTTCCATGCGTACCCTTCACAGCGGCATCCAGATGCGCATTGACGAGATTCACGACATCTCCCGCTACGTGATCGGCTTGCTGATTTTTCTCGGCTTGCTCGGCACCTTCTGGGGCCTCTTGGAGACGGTGCGCTCGGTGGGAGATGCCGTCGGTGTCCTGGGCAGCGAGTCCGCGGCGGACTCGGCATCCCTCTTTGCTGACTTCATACGCGGACTCGAGCGACCGATCGCCGGTATGGGCACTGCGTTCTCCTCGTCGCTGTTCGGCCTCGCCGGCTCCCTGATCGTCGGTTTTCTGGAGCTGCAATCGACTCAGGCCCACAATCGCTTTCTCAATGAGCTGGAGGAGTGGCTCTCCAGCATGACCAAACTGTCAAGCGGTGCGATCGGCGTGGGCGAAGGTGATGCATCCGTGCCTGCCTACGTTCAGGCACTGCTCGAGCAGACCGCCGACAGCCTGGACAACCTGCAGCGCACCATCGCGCGGGGCGAGGAAGACCGCACGGTGGTCAACAACAATCTGGCCACCTTGACCGACCGCCTGACGACCTTGACCGACCAGATGCGCACCGAGCAGCAGGTCCTGCGCCACCTGGCGGAAACCCAGACCCAGATGAAGTCCTTGCTCGGGCGACTCGGCGAGTCCCGACTCGAGGCTGGCCCCGGCCAAGGCCTGGACGAGGCGACGCGCGACCACATCCGCAGCATGCATCTCAACATCGCCAAGATCGCGAGCGAGATGCAAAGCGGGCGTGAGCAATCTGTCGAGCAGATTCGCAGTGAAATCAGGCTATTGGCGCGCACCATCGCAGCCTTGGCCGAGGAATCGAGCAGTTAAGGAACACGTTGGGCAGGCCCTTTGTACGGTTTCGGCAGAAGCACACGCAGCCGCAACGTCAACATCTGGCCCGGCTTTGTCGATGGGCTGGCGACCATTCTGCTGGTCGTTATCTTCGTCCTGCTGGTGTTCATCGGCGGCCAATTCTTCCTCAGCCTGCGCCTGTCTGGCAGCGAAGCTCAGCTTGAACGCCTGAACAGCCAGATCGACGAGCTGGGCGAGCTTCTCGCCCTGGAACGAGAGATCAATGCCGACCTTGGCCTTGCCGTAGGCCGCATATCGGAGGACTTGCGCAGCTCCCAGCTGGAACGCGATGCGCTAGCCGCCCGCGTGGGCGTCCTCGACGCGGAGCGCAACAGCCTGGACCGCAAGCTCAACGACGCCTTGATCAAGAACAACCGGATAAGCGAGAGCGAGGCCCGGCTTGTTGAAGAGCGCCGACAACTGCAGAGCGCGCTGGAACAGGCCGCAACCGAGCGGGATTTCCTCGATGCCGGCGTCGCGGCCTTGGAGGCTGAGCGCGAGAGCCTGCGGGTCGAGATCGAGTCCCTGAGCAGCCAGCGTCTCAGCCTTAAGCAACAGATCGAGGATCTCGACAACGAACGCGGCTTTCTGGCCAGCACCTTGGAAGCGACTGAGCAGAGGGCGCAGGACTTGAGTGACAGTCTGAATGCCGTCGGTGCGGAACGCGATTCCCTGCAGCAGGCCTTGGCCGGCAGCCGGGAAGAGATCGCGGCGCTGAGCAAGACGCGCGAGCGCCTGAGCACGTCTCTGAAGGCGGTTGAAGCGCAGCTGGCCGAGCTGCTGGAGCGCATCCGTCAGGTCCAGGAAGAGCGGGCCCGCCTCAGCGGTGAGCTGGAGCAGCTGGATCAGGTGCGGACCCAGCTGTCGAGCGCGCTGGAGACGACTCAGGCCGAGCGCGCGGGCCTCGCCGATCGGGCCGAGAATCTGGAACGCGAGCTGGCCGACAGCAAGCAGGCACGCGTCGCTTTGATGACCTCGCTGTCGGAGAGCGAGGCCGAGCGCGAAGAACAGGCGCAGCGCTTGCTGACCTTGCAGCAAGAGCGCGATCGCTTGCAGGCGGAGCTTGCAAGTATCAGTGATGAGTCGAGCGCGCTCGCCGAGCGTATCGCTGCAGTCGAGAGCGAAGCAGAGGGCCTCGCCGCAGAGCTTGGCCTCAGCCAAGGCGAAGGCGGGACCTTGGAGTCGCTGCTCGACGGCTTGCGCGGGGAACTGACCCGCCTGCGCGCCGAGCGCGAGGGTCTTTCGGGCGAGCTGTCCAAACTGACTGAAGAGAATCTGGCTAACCGAAGCGATCTGGAAGCAGCGCGCGGTCAGCTTGAGACCGACCGTCAGACAATCGAAGTACAGCTTGGCGAGATTGCCGCCCTGCAATCCCTCAAGGATGAACTGCAGGCCCGCATCACCAGTCTCGAGAAAGCACGCGATGCGGAACTTGGCGAAAAAGAAAGCCTGCGCGACCAGCTTGCAGAAAGCGGCGCCCGATCGGCTGAGTTCGAGGCGCTCTCCAAAGAAGCGGAGGCGCGCGTCGTCCTGCTCAATCAGCAGCTTGCGGCTGTGCGCCAGCAACTCGCCGATCTCAATGCGGCGCTGGAGGCAGCAGAAGCCCTCAATAAGATACAACAGGCCCAAATCGTGGACCTCGGCCGCCGGCTCAATGTCGCCCTGGCAACCAAGGTGCAGGAGCTGGCCCGCTACCGCTCCGAGTTCTTCGGACGCCTACGCGAGGTGCTCGGCGACACAGCTGGAATACGGGTCGTCGGCGATCGCTTCGTTTTTCAGTCCGAAGTTCTGTTCGACACCGCCGAGGCGGATCTGGAACCAGCCGGCCGCACGCAACTGGACCAGTTGGCGATCACTTTGATCGAGGTGTCGCAACGCATACCCGAGGATATCGACTGGGTGCTGCGGGTCGATGGCCACACCGATAGCCGGCCGATTGCAACCGAGGCTTATCCCTCGAACTGGGAGCTCTCGAGCGCCCGAGCCTTGTCCGTGGTACGCTATCTGATCGCCCAGGGGATCCCGGCCCAGCGCCTCGTCGCCGCCGGCTTCGGCGAGTATCAGCCCATCGCCTTCGGCGACGACCCGGAGTCCCTGCGCCGCAACCGGCGTATCGAGATGAAGCTCACACAGCGCTGAATGCGCTGGAGCTTGATCATGTCTGTACTGGCCCTTCCACGAACCGTTGCCTCCACGCCCAAGGAACAGCAGTGGTTCCCTCCTGCGTTGGGTTGTCCACGCAGACCGTTCAGGTCGGCTCGTCAGCTGTCTCGCTTCTAAAACGAGAAATCCAATCGCGACTTTGCGCATCTGCCAGCTTTCTCGTTCTCGGCTTTAATCTTGCTGCGATTGAATGGTCGAGACCCAGAGCCTGAAGGAGCGCAGCCAGCACAGCTTGAGGGTCTTGGGAAAGATCCTCATAGGTGATTCGCACGGGTTTGATCCGATTGCGATCAAACCACCGCAACCACTCTCTATCCTGTGAATTCAACTCTTCGATTTGACCGGCCAGCCGAGAGGCATCATAGGCGGCGCAGCCCTGGAGTTTCGTTCGCTCTCGTTCACGCCCGTCAGTGCCAACATGCCAAAGTCCAGTCTCCAAAGCCTTCAACAGCGAGACCGCTTGGGCAACTTTGTCCTGGCGCGTGAGATGAATGTACTGGACCTTTCCGAAGGCCCTGCCAAATCGATCGGCATCGGTTAGACATCCCGGATAGAGTGTACGTAGCTTTCCAGAGAGTTCCTCCACGCTATCCCACATCAAGCGAAGAGCGAACACGGAAGTTCCCCCCGCGCCTTCCTTGAGAACTGCAGCCAAGAAAGCGCGATCGAAATCGCGTTCGCTCATCTCTTCTCTGGTTGGGACACTCAGGTGGCGCACCCAGTCTGGTATGGACTCCCTGCGGAAGTAAGAGTCAGGCCGACCAGCCACGCCCGTATCGGACAAAAGGTCACAAAGAAGCGTGCTTCCACTTCGGGGAGTTGCGCAGAGGATATAGGATCGGGATGCGCGCATTGGGCCGGTAGCTTTTATGCCCATGGAAGATACTTGCTATTTCGCAGCAATGGGCGGAACCGCCGGGTCGCTGGCTGCAAGCGCGCGGCTCTGATCGAACTGCAGGGCAGCGAGGCGGGCATAGAGTCCCTTGCTTTCGGTCATCAAGGCCGCATGGCTGCCCGACTGAACGATACGGCCCTGATCGATCACCAGGATGCGATCGGCCTTCATAACCGTCGAGAGGCGATGAGCGATCACCAAGGTCGTGCGGTCGCGCATCAGCCGTTCGAGTCCGGCTTGGACCAGCCTCTCGCTCTCGGAATCGAGCGCCGATGTCGCTTCGTCGAGCAACAAGACACGGGGATCGCGGAGCAGGGCGCGGGCAATGGCGATACGCTGGCGTTGACCGCCGGAGAGCCGCACCCCCTTTTCGCCTAGGAAGGTGCGGGCGCCTTGCGGCAGGGCATCGACGAAGTCGGCGCAGCCCGCCAGCTGCAATGCCCGCCGGACCTCCTCGTCGCTCGCCTCGGGGCGGCCATAGCGAGTATTCTCCAGCACATCGTCGGAGAAGATCACCGGTTCCTGCGGCACCAGGGCGAGGACGCTGCGCAATTCGATGGGGTCGACGCGGCGCAAGTCTGTCCCCTCGATCTGCAGTCGCCCCGCCTGCGGGTCGTAGAAGCGCAGCAGCAGCTGGAAGACGGTGCTCTTGCCGGCGCCAGAGGGGCCGACTAGGGCCACGGTTTCTCCCGGCTTCACGCTGAAGGAGATTGCCTGCAACGCAGACTGGCCCGGCCGCGCGGGATAGCTGAAAGAGATCTCGTCAAAGGTGAGAGAACCGCCGCCGTCCGGCAGCGGCAGCGGATCCTCCGGCGCGGTGATCTCCGGCTCGGTCTGCAGGAGATCGATCAGCCGTTCGGCTGCGCCCGCAGCGCGCTGCAGGTCGCCCAGCACCTCACTGATCGCACCCACCGAACCTGCGACGATCACGGCATAGAAGATGAAGGCGGAGAGCTCACCAGGGCTAATCTCTCCGGCCATAACGTCGCGCCCTCCGATCCACAGGATGATCGAGATGGCACCGAAGACCAGCAACAGAACCAGCGCGGTGAGCAGCGCACGGGCGCGAATACGCTCGACGGCCGTCGTGAAAGCCTCCTCGACCCGTTGGCCGAATTGCGCGCGATCGGCCGCCTCGTGGGTAAAGGCCTGCACGGTGCGCACAGCCCCCAAGGACTCCTCGACGTAGGCGCCAACATCGGCGACCCGGTCCTGGCTGGCGCGACTGAAGCGCCGAACTCGGCGGCCAAAGATCAGAATCGGCAAGACCACCAATGGCACGACCAGCAGCACGAAGCCGGTCAGCTTGGGCGAGGTGACAATGAGCAGAGTGAGGCCGCCGAAGAAGAGCAGAGTGTTCCTTAACGCGATCGAGGCCGAGCTCCCGACCACGACCTGCAGCACGGTGGTGTCGGTGGTGAGGCGGGACAGCACCTCGCCGGTCTTGGCGAGCTCGAAGAAGGCGGGTGAGAGGCTGAGCGTGCGGCTGTAAACGGCCTTGCGGATGTCCGCCACGACACGTTCGCCTAGCCAAGAGACAAGGAAAAAGCGCGCGTAGGAGGCACCGGCCAAGACTACGACGACGCCCAGCATCACTAGGACCGCCTGGTCCAACAGCGCTGCGTCATCGGAGCGAAAGCCCTCGTCGACCAGCTTGCGCAAACCGAAGCCAAGGGTGAGCAAGGTGCCGGCGGCAATCACAAGCGCAGCACCGGCGGCCAGCATGGTGCCGCTATAGGGCTTCAGATAGGGCCAGAGATACTTGAGCGGGCGTAAATCCCGTTGCCTGGCTACTTCTTCACCGGCTGCTGGCCCAATCGCCGTGGGCCGGCCCGCCGTTCCACCGAACCGTGTCATTCCTGCCCTGTCCAGGCCCCTCAACGCTGATCGTAAACTCTTCGTAAACCGGGGCGCTCCTATCGCATAGCAGCCCCCAAGCGGCAAGCAACCGACCCCTGCCTCGAATGCTTGCCCCAAACCCTTGCCATCGCGCGCCGCTTGCGTCATAACCGCGCCTCGCGCGACGGAGACGAGCATGAAGAAGGACATTCACCCCGATTATCACGAGATCAC
>JAAUXZ010125981.1_pt1 | contig 10020 bp, 9 predicted proteins | sample 7278131 | NCBI WGS metagenome assembly JAAUXZ01 (sample SAMN14350119, study PRJNA611818) | marine sediment metagenome | isolation source: surface marine sediment (3m) | place: French Polynesia: Moorea | collected 2018-08
CGCAATAATCGGTCATATGGTGTTTCACCCCCATCGCGGTCGTCTGGCAATACATCCGGCCGGGCGATGGGGTGTATTTTGTTTGTGGTGGTGGGGGGAGGATTTGAACCTCCGAAGGCTTTGCCGGCAGATTTACAGTCTGCTCCCTTTGACCACTCGGGAACCCCACCTTGCTCACGGCCGACAGGCACTTGGCACCATCCGGCCGTAGCGAACAGTGTGGCGCTCTTTACCAGCAAAAAGTGAAAATTTCAAGGGATAATTGGGCCTTCACACGCGGCGCATTGTTGCGGCCAAAGCCGCGACGATCGCGGCCCCGAAGGCGCAACCCGACTGCATAAAGGACCGGCAGGAAGCGAGAACGCCGACCTGGATTGAAAGATGCCCCGTACTAAAGGGGGAATGGGCCGCCAGGAGGGGTAGATTTCGATCCAGGGCAAGGCCGCAGCGACCCGACGACCGCAGGCGTAGCCCGGCTACGTCGAGGACCGGCAGGGAGCGAGAACAAAAAGGGTGCTCGGCAGACTATTTTTATTTAATTCCTGAAAGTTGCCCGCAGCAAGCGGTAGATTTCGGTTTTGAGCAAGGCCGCAGCGATCGGGCGCCCGCAGGCGTGGCCTGGCCACGTCGAGGACCGACCCAGAGTGAGAACGCCGCTCAGGGCCGAAAGATGCCGCTTGCTGCGGGCAACTAGTTGAAGAAGGCCCGACACTCATCCAACGCCCGCCGCACCTCATGGGAAAGATCCTTCAGCACCAATGGTTTGAGCAACAGCCCGCTGATGCCCATCGCGCTGACATGCGCCGGGGTTACCTGCTCGCTGTAGCCTGTGCAGACGACCACGGGCAGGTGACGGCGCTGCTCTCGCAGCTTCTGCGCCAGGTGTATTCCGGTCATGTTGGGCATGGTCAGGTCGGTCACCACGATGTCCCAACGCAGTGGATCCGCGCGGAAAGCCTCCAGCGCTTCGAGCGAGCTGGTGCAGGCACGCACTTCGTAACCCAGACGCTCCAGCATGGCTTGCCCCAATTGGGCCAGTGCGGGTTCGTCGTCCACAAACAGGACCCGTTCATTCCCCCGTATGAGGGGGGCATCGAACCGATCATCACGCACAGAGCGGTTTTCAGCCACCGGGAAAAGGATTTCGAATTCCGCCCCGCCGCCCAATTGGCTGCGTACACGGACGCACCCCTTTTGACTCTTGACGATGCCATGTACCACCGCCAGACCCATCCCGGTCCCCTTGTTCATCTCCTTGGTGGTAAAATAGGGCTCGAAGATCCGGTCGATGATGGCCGGATCGATGCCGTGTCCGTTATCGCTGATCTTGAGCTGCACATGGTTGCCGGGTTGAAGCTCCGGATATTTATGGCTGTTTTCAGCCGCGACCTGCAGGGGGGCCACCACCACGTTCAAGCAGCCGTCCCCGTCATCCATGGCGTGGGCGGCATTGGTGCAGAGATTCATCAGCACCTGGTGGATCTGGGTCGGATCGGCCATGATCAGGCCGACGTCGGGCGCGATGCAGGCGTTGATCTCGATGGTGCTGGGCAGTGAGGCGCGCAGTAATTTCAGGACTTCCCTGGTGATGGGGACCAGGTCGATGAGTTCATGGTCGGCATTGCTCTTGCGGCTGAAGGCCAGGATCTGCTTTACGAGATCCCGCGCCCGGTTGCCGGCCTGGAGGACCTGGGTCATGTTGGTGCGCGCATTGGTGTCTTTTGGCAGGTCGTGCAGGGAGATTTCGGTGTAACCGATGATGGCCCCGAGGATATTGTTAAAATCATGGGCAATGCCGCCGGCCAGCGTCCCGATGGCTTCCATTTTCTGGGCCTGGAGGAGTTGACCTTCCATGCGTCGCCGCTCGGTCAGTTCTTTCTGGAGCCGGGTATAAAGATAGGCGTTGTCGATGGCGATGGCGGCAAGTTCGGCGAACTGCCGCAGAATATGAATTTCATCGGTGCCGAAATGCTGAACTTCGCGACAATGGGCAAATCCGATGACACCGCTGACACCCCGCCCTGAGCGCAGCGGCACCGCCAGGACGCAGCGGATGTCCTCCGCCACAGGCCGGTCCAGCCGGCTGTGCCAGTTGGGGTAGTCGTTCACGTCCATGACCTCCCCCGACAGGTAGACCTGGCCCACCAGACCCTGGCCCGGCACGATCTGATGGCCGATGGCGTCGACAAACGGGCCGATACCGGCTTTCAAGACCAGTGATTTCAGCTCTTTGTCGTAGAGGTACACGAAGCCGGCCGATGCACCCAGCAGCTGTCCGGCACGCTTGACCAGCGCCTGCAGGAGCTCATCCAGATCCAGTCGTCGAATGAGCCCCAGGGCCGTATCGTGCAGCGCGCCCAGGTATTCCTTCTGGCGGTGGAGCGTCGCTTCGGCCTGGCGGCGCTGCTGGATCTCATCGGAGAGGGTCTGGTTCTTTTCCGACAGCTCCAGCGTTTTGGCGCGAACATTGCGCCGCATGACGACATTGTGCAGGAGCAGTATAAAAGTAAAGACGCCGGTCCCCACCCCCAGCCACAGTACCCATTGCGGCAGGTGATATTCCGGCTGGAGATTGAGCCAGCGCGCCCGCGCCAGATGATAGGCCGAGTGTTTGCTGCGTTTCAGTTCCCAGAGATGGTTGTCGATGGTATCGATCAGACCGGGGCGGTGACCTTCTAGGGCGGCAAAGTAGAGGTCGCGCGGACTGAATACGATCGGACTTTTGTCGACGGCGAAACGTTCCCGGTGAAAATCACCGTAATATTGACTGACGATACCGGCGTCGCAGCGACCGGCATCCACCAGCATGAGAACGGTTTCGTAGTCGTCGGCTTCGACAAAGCGGCACTGCAATCCGAAACGCGCGATGACTTCCCTGAAATCCCGGTAGTGGCCGTCGCCCTTGAGGACAGCGATCTTCTTGCCCGTCAGGTCGGCAAGGGATTTGACGTCAGCCCCCGACTGGACATAAACCTGCCCCCAGGCGGTCAACAGGCTCTCGCGCCCGAACCGCAGCCGGCCGGCGTGTTCGTCGACGCGTGTTACCCCGCCCAGGACGTCGATTTCGCCCCTTTCGAGCCACTCCAGGCAGTCCGGCCAGCTGCCGCTGCGAAAGGCCACATCCCAGCCGTTGCGTTCGGCTATCGCCCGCATGACCTCGACCAGGAAACCATCCGGTCCGGCACGCTCGTCGACCATCATAAGCGGCGTCTGCTGACAGATACCAACAACAAGGGGCTTTTCGGCGCTGGCTGCCTGTGGAAAATAACCCGACAGCAGCAGCGCAAAAACCGCCCAGATCATCCTTTTCAATCGTTCTGACATTGTCCTCTTCGAATCGGCCCTGCCGATACCCGGTTATGTTTCCGTTTCCTTCTGATTATTCGGCCGCGCCACCCGTATCGCACGTGCCCGCAGGCAGGCGCGGCAATAGCGGCACCCGGCTGATGCGAGCCCTTGGGGTGGTCGTCCTGTTAGACCTTATCGGGTGGGGGAGCGGTTTTCTTGACAGAAAAACACCCGCCGGTGGCCGGCGGGTACCGGGGAAGATCGTAGAGAGATCATGACGATGTTACGCGGGAAGTCGTGTCTCAGGATTCCTCAGCGGGCCGCCCGCACTCTTTGCAGCGTCCGTCCGGACCGATCACGCCAATACAGTTGCCGTCGGGGCACAGCCGACGGTTTTCCCACGCATCGTCAGGGCTTTCCTCGTGGTTGTCGGAAGGGGTCGCCTCGGTCTCGTCGGCGCCGCTGTCTGTGGTTGGGGATTCGTAAAGCGCATCGTCGGCCGCGGGCAGATCCTCGCCGCCCGGGCGGCCGCACTCCTTGCAGCGCCCGTCCGGTCCGATCACACCGATGCAGTTGCCATCGACACACAGACGCCGGTTGTCCCACTCGGCGTCCGATATGCGCGCGCCCGAAAAGTTGTCAGGGTTTTGGGTATTGCTCATGGTTCTGTTCTCCCGGGATCACCTGTCTTGGGGCCGGTTACGTTAAGCCCCATCGAAACTTGAAACCAGCTGCGGGTTTTTATTGTAAACGTCAGCGGTGGTCAAGTCAGGGGCGCACACCGGGAGTCCAAATATCCCCATTACTTTTTTGATGTTTTGTGTTATACGGCTCATTTGAATTACATTCACAGAATACCCCCCCGAAAGGGGTTGTTTATAATATGTTGAAATAATTTATATTTTGCCGGTCCAGCCATTCGGGAAACAAAGCCTGCGGGCTAGAAGATACTACTGAACGAGAGGGGGCAATGATGTTCAACAAAAAAATGGTGATTCTGTGTGTGGCAACGTTTTTGATTACGGGCGGGACGCTGATGGCCGCCAGCCCGTGGGTCGATGGCATCGATGAGGAAGGTGAATTGACGATACCGATGGGCAATCTTGCTACCAGTGTCCCCGACGGGGTCGAACCGACGCTTCCCGATTCGCTTTTCCCGCACAACCGCCACATGACCTACAGCTGCGACACCTGTCACCATAAATGGGATTACACCGAATATCTCAGTTCCTGTACGGCCTCGGGTTGTCACGACCTGGCCGAAGCGCCCGAAAAATCAATCAAGGACGGCAAATATACCGAGGAAGGCATCCGCTATTTCAAACATGCCTATCATCAAATGTGCCGCGGCTGCCACCGCGAAATCAATGCGGAAATGCGCAGAGGCCTAAAAAGAATTGGCGCCAACTCCGAAACGATGCGCAACGGCCCTGTCAGCTGCAAGGGATGCCATCAGGAAACCGAAGAATAGACCGGCGGCAGGCGATCCCACCGGATCCTGCCTTTCAGGGCAGGGATTGAAAAACCAGGAAATGATCATCGAGGCCGATGGCGGCAGACGCCGCTATCGGCCTTCTTATGTGGCCGCGCGCAATCCCTATTCATCGGGAATGATCGGTAACCGTTCAAGCCATTGCATCGAGCGGTCCAGAATGTTCTGGTAGACGACCTCCTGGGACTGCCCGGCCGCACGCTTCACCCGAAACGAATGGTCACCATCCGCCACGATTTCCAGCGTGGCCCGCTTTCCAAGGCGTTCCACCACGGGCCGCATGTGTTCCAGATTGCAGAACGGATCGCGGGTTCCGGCCACAAACAGCATCGGTGCGGTGATGGCGTCCAGATGGGCATCCCGCAATTGGTGGGTCTTGCCGGGGGCGTGCAGCGGATAGCCCCAAAACAGGAATCCGTCCACCGCAAGGCGACCCGCCCCGCCCAGTTGGGAGGCCACCCGGGCGCCCATGGATTTGCCGCCTGCCAGGAACCCCGCCCAGCCGCTGCCAGCCTGTTCGCGGGCCCAGGCGGCCGCCGCCAGCCATGTACGCTCGAGCACCCGCTGGCTGTCCGGACGTTGACGCCCCTCGCTGCGGTAGGGGAAGTTAAACCGCAGGACCCCATGGCCCTGTGCGGCCAGCCCGCGCGCCAGGTGGGCCAGCAGGGCTTCGTGCATATCGTTGCCGGCCCCGTGGGCCATTAGGATGAAAAACCGGCTGTCCGCGGCGCCGGCTGCCGGTGTATCGACCAGTCCGTCGACGGCGCGCCCGGCTTCGATCTCAATCTTTACCGCTCGTGCTTGTGCCATGATGTGGTTTTCCCGATTCAGTTTCAGGGTGGGTAGCAGATGCAAAGCCGCCACTTGCAGCTTTCGGGCTATTCCGGGTCCGCATCTGCCTGAGCCCGCCCGTATGTCTTGAACTTTTCAATGACGATGTCCATTTCCCCATTGGACAGCAGCACCGGTGAGCCCGCACATTTGGCCTGATAAAAAATCCGGGCCACGAATTCGACCTCCTCGGCCGTATTCAGGGCCGCTCGCATGTCGGTGCCCACGGCGACCAGTCCGTGATTGGCAAGCAGAACTGCGTTGAACTGACTGCCCAGGGTTGCAACCACGCTGGCGGCCAGTTCCTCCGTACCGAAGGTGGCATAGGGCGCCAGCGGCACCTTGCGACCGGCAAAACCGACCAGATAATGGACCGCCGGCAGTTCCCAGCCCAGACAGGCCAAGGTGGTGGCATAAACCGAATGGGTGTGGACCACGGCCCCCACCGCCGGCCGCCTGTGGTAGAGGGCCAGATGAAAGCCCAGCTCGCTCGAAGGCTTGTAGGCCCCCTCAACCGTGCGTCCATCGAGATCCACCAGGGTCACGTCCTCGGGTCGCATAGCGCCATACGCCAGCCCGGAAGGACTGATCGCGATCAATCCCCTTCGCCGGCAGATCCGGCTCAAATTGCCGCCGGTCCCCGCCGTGAGACCGGCGCGCACCATGGCCTTGCCGCCATCAACCACGGTCCGACGCTCCTCTTCAAGCAGCATGGATGTTTTTCTCCTCAATGGGCTTCGAGAAAAGGTAGATTTTGGTTCGGGCCCCCAACACCCGGTGGTGGAATTTCACATCTTATTTTTAACACCGGGGTGCTCAACAAACCGCAACGCGTTTGAAACCGCAGACGCAGTGCGTCTAAGTCGAGAATTTCAAAGGCGTGAAAACGCCGGCCAGGGCCGAAAGATGCCTTTTCCCGAAGCCCATTCTTCAGGCAAATCCGCCGTTGACCGCTATGATCTGACCGGAAATCCAACGCCCCTGTGGTCCGGCCAGAAACGCCACCACACGCGCGGTATCAAGCGGCGTGCCCAACCGGCCCAGGGCCGCCATGCCGGCCAGGCTGTCAATCTGCGCTTCGGTTTTGCCATGACGGAAAAGGTCGGTGTCCGTGGGGCCCGGGGCCACCGCATTGACCGTGATCGCGCGCGCGCCCAGCTCCTTGGCCAGCACCCGCGTCAACTGCTCCAGGGCGCCCTTGGTGGCGGCATAGACACCGTAGTTGGGCAGCATGACACGGGTAACCGTCGAGGTGACATTGACGATGGCGCCGCCGTCGGCCATCTGGCGGGCGGCCAGCCGGCATGCCAGAAAGGGGCCGCGCACGTTGACGGCCATGAGGCGGTCGAAATCTTCGACGGGGTAGTCCCGAATGGGGCCGTAGCGCGCCAGGCCGGCATTGTTCACCAATATATCCAGCCGTCCGTAAGCCTCCTGCACCCCGCGGAAAAGGGCCTCGACCTGCGCGGCATCAGCAAGATCCGCCTGGAAGGCGCGGGCCCGGCCGCCATCGGCGGCAATACCATCGATCACCGCATTGGCCGCCACCTGATCGGCTACATAGTTGACAGCCACGGCAGCACCGGACAGGGCCAGTTCCTCCGCCACGGCACGGCCGATGCCGCGGGAAGCACCCGTAACCAGCGCTACTTTCCCCTTCAAATCGATTGCTTGCATCTGCCCGGCCTCCTTGTCCGTTCTTGAAATTGAAATGCCAATATAATAATGAAAGATCAACCGTAAAACCCATCGGCCGCATACGTTCAACTGCCGGGCGCCCTGTCCTTCCGCCCACCGATCAACAAGGAGAATGCCATGGCATCAACCTATTCCCTCGATTCCAAGGCCTATCAGGAGGCCCTGAAAACAGGCCGCCCGCCCAACATCACCCAGCTTTTCCCCGAGTCGCAAGCCCTCATCGTCAGCGGCAAATACATCGACCAGGCCATGCTGGCCAAAGGCAACGCCATTGCCATGGCCGCCAACGGCCGCAGCCATTTCGTGATTCGCGGTGCGCTGCTGGCGGCCCAGCAGGCCAACGCCTGTCTGATCATCGAGATCGCGCGCTCCGAGGGCGGCGCCAACGCCTACTGCGCCGTCAACTACTGGAATATTGCCCGCCAGGTCAACGCCGCCTGCAATGAACTGGGCATCACCATCCCGGTGGCCATCCACGCCGATCATTACGGGATCAAGAAAGAGGCTGATATCGAACCGGCCCGCATGGAAATACCCACGATCTTCGAGGCCGGCATGACCTCGATCGCCATCGATGCCTCGCACATGCCCGACGACCTCAACCTGCTGACCAACCTGGCCCTCAATCCGTGCGTGCCTGCCTGGGCCGGGCTCGAAACCGAGGTCGGCGAGATAAAGGGCGAACAGGGCCTGTCCTCGGCCGACGAGGCGCTCTTTCTGATCCGCGGCCTTAACGCCCACGGGATCTTCCCCAACTGGATTGCCCTTAACAACGGCTCCACCCACGGCATCGAAGCCAGCGGCCAGGGCATCCAGGTTGAACTGACCCGCGAGATCCACGAAGCGCTGACCCCTTATAAGGTATCCGGCGCCCAGCATGGCACCTCGGGCAACAATTCGGACCGGCTGCGTGATATTGCCAAACGGACCCGCACCACCAAGGCCAATGTGGCCACCGCCCTGCAGATGATCAGCTGGGGGCTTGAAGTCAATGACTACGGCAACGCCATCCTGGATGACAACGGCGACTTCATCAAGGTCAGAAACGAGGGCCTCATGGATGACGTCTGGGAGCGGATGGTGGCCCATGCGGCCGAACAGGGCTGGAAAGGCGGCAACTACAAAAAGCTGAACCTGCCGTTTGAGAATGTGCTCCTGGGCCAACCCCGGGAAATCCGGGACCGGATGGTGGACCGGGTCCGGGCGTTTGCCTACGACATGCTGGTCAATGTATTCAACGCCCAGGATACCGCCGCGCTGTGCGTGGAGGCCATTCACGCGGCCGGATCTCACGACCCCGGTCCGAAGGCGGAGCGGATTGAAGCGCCGGAAGACTGGGACGAAGCGCAGATCAGGGCCAAGGCCGCCGATATCGTGGGCGACAAGGGGCCTGAAGGCGATTTTGACGACTGAAGCATCCAGCCGGCCCCAGGAGGACGGGCGGCCGCTCAAACGGTTCTGCCCCGAATGCGGAGAGCGCCTCTACGACCGTTTCTGGGAAGGCGCTGTGCGGCGTTTCTGCCGGCAATGTCATCAGCCGGTCTATGAAAACCCGGTGCCGGCGGTCTGCGTGGTGGCCCCGGATCCCACGGGGCGCATTCTGCTGGTGCGTCGTGGGGTGGCGCCGAAAGTCGGCGACTGGTGCCTTCCGGGGGGGTTCATGGAACTGGGTGAAACACCCGAAGCGGCCGCCCTTCGCGAGCTGCGGGAAGAAACCGGGCTGGGCGGAAGGATCGATCGCCTTCTGGGGTTGCGCTCGACCCCCAGCAGGCTTTATCATACCATCTTATTGGCCGCCTATGTGGTTCACCCGGAAGGCGGGCCGCTCACGGCCGGCGACGATGCCACCCAAGCGCGCTGGTTTCCGCCGGGTGAACTGCCGGAAATCGCCTTTGACAGCCACCAGGCGTTCATCCTCTATTATCTGGACGGCCATCGTCAGACACCGGCCTGAAACGGCCCTTGGTCACACATGGAACAGCAACGCGGTAGCTTATGTTTATTCCCAATTATCAAATTCACAATATCCTGAAAGATTTCACCCAGCATCTCAAAAAACTTCGGACGGGCAGCTCGGGCGAAGCCGACCGAACGGCGACGGCCCCCACCATGGGGCCCAACCAATTGCGTCTGGCCTCGGTGGTTACCAAGGTGGCGGACGATATTATGCTCCGGATCGCCGACCTGGGCCGGGAGGCCGAAAACACACTGCCCGCAGGTCCTGAGCGGCCGCCTCGCGCCAAGGATGGCGGCATCCGAACCAATCCCGCGGCTTTCGATTACCACCTGATGGATGGGGAAAAGGGTAAGCTAAAAAAGCGTCTCGTGGTTGAAGACAGTCGCCATCTGGTCGAGCGTTTCCAGCATATGACCGCGACCGGGGCGGACAACAGTGACGATCAGGCCTGAAGCTTGCTGGCCGAGGGGCCGGCGTCGATGGCATCCATACAAATAAAGGCCGGCAACCTTCCCGCCCGCCGGCCGCACCCATTGCGTTAAATCGACGCCGGAGGTCAGGCCTCTTCATTGGAGAGCCGCGCTTTGGCCCGCTCCCAGGCGGCTTCGAGTTCATCACGGTCAACGGATTCGATATCGCGCCCCTGACGCGCGAAATAGGCTTCCATATGGCGGAACCGCCGCTCGAATTTATTGACGGCCGCCGCCAGAGCGCTTTCGGGATGAAAGCGGTCAAAACGTGCCACATTGGTCAG
>JAAUXZ010075797.1_pt1 | contig 10012 bp, 7 predicted proteins | sample 7278131 | NCBI WGS metagenome assembly JAAUXZ01 (sample SAMN14350119, study PRJNA611818) | marine sediment metagenome | isolation source: surface marine sediment (3m) | place: French Polynesia: Moorea | collected 2018-08
TAATAAATGTCACTAAGGCTATGGAAATAAAATCTTCCTGAATGTAGCGTTTTTTCTGTAAAAAAGCTGTGACAAATCCGGCAAAAACTAAAGGGATAATATGGGTAGGATAGGGAGCTGTCATGGCATCTTGAATTAATCCTAAAACTAAGCCAGCCACTAAACCTCCTATAATGGAGCTATGGCTACTCCAAGTAACTACCCAAATTAATAACCAGTTAGGTCCAATTCCTAAAATCTCCATTCCAGGAATACGAGTTAGCAATAGTAATGCACAAAGCAGTACCGAGGTAATTGTGATTAGTAATTTGAAAATTGTTTGCTGAGATAGATTAAACATCTGATTAGAAAGTACCTTTAATAATTTAATAATTTTAAATAGGTTGTCAATAAGCTAATTATTCAATTTTTGACCAGGACAAAATTTTTAGCAGAAAGGTAATTTATACTGTTACTTGCTCTGAAAGCTAAATAGGGCTTGCTGATTAACTATCAAAGCATTGACAGACAAAGGCAAGTGCCTTTTTAGGTCGAAAAAAGTTCCAGCTTTTCGGTCTCTAGAGCTGCAAGCTGAGAAAAATATTGCTGGGCAAATCTCTATAATTTATTAACAGCTTTCTCCTGACGGAGATGCTGCATTTTAATGTTTATCAAATACAATAACTAACCTCCTCAAGGGAGACAGCAAGAGAAAAATAGAAAAACTGATTGCTCATAACTGACTCCTAATTACTAATTGCTATGTTATTAATTTTCCGCTTTATTCTATTTATTTGGATAAACATTCACCCATTCCAAAATATTAAGTGGTGCAGATAACTTAACAATAGCTTCTGGAGCAGGAGTATTAGTCAAATTAATTGATTCAATTGTTCCTACAGGCAAACCCCCCGGAAACAATTGACTATAAGCAGAAGTAGATACAACATCACCAACTTTAATATCAGGAACATCATCAAAAAATTCCATCACAGCCATATCATCACCCTGACCCTTCATAAAACCCATCTGACGGCTGCGAATAATTCCCACACCAACTTTACTGGTTGGATCGCTAACTAATAACACCTGGCTAGTATGGGCTGTAACGCTAGTTATTCTACCTACTAAACCACCAGTTCCCATCACAATAAAACCCTCTTGAATACCATCTTTACTACCTCTTCCCAAGGTTACTTTTTTCCACCAATAATCTGCACTTCTACCTATCACAGGAGCTACTACTCCTTTCAACTTTTTAGTTTTTGTATAATTCAAAAGTTTTGTGAGACTATTATTTTGTTGCTCTAATTCTTGTAATTTAATTTCTAGTTCTTTGATCCGAGCATTAACTAATACTTCTTGTTGAATAGGACTAGGTTGAAATGGTAGACTGAGCCAATTATAAATTTCAAAAAATAAAGAAGCTTGAGTTTGTCTAACCCAAAAAGCTGCACTGACTGCTAAAACTAACAATGCAGCTTTTCGCATCAGTTTTAAGCCTCGACGACGCAATGTTTGCATTAGTAAAACCTTTGAAAATTGCTACTACTTTAGATTTTTTACTGCTGGTTGAGGTCAAAAGCAGGAACTTCTGTAATTGAATATTTTTCCTCAATAAATATATTTGCTAATAGCTAACATTTAATTCTGAAAAATACAATTAACCATTAGCTATTAGTAATTCCCATAAGGAGTGAAGTACAAAATTCTACGTTTTAGGGAACTAGGGAATAGAAAAGAAAAAAGACAAGTGTACCTCAAGCTTACTGAGAAATACTATATAGCAATCCTATTTAAGTTGTAATATTTTGGTGGCCGTTAGGAGTCAGGTAGGGGAGCCGTCGGATTCGCTTTTAATGTCGCGGAGCGTTAAGGGAGTTGTGCACCAGCAAAAGGACTGTCGCCGACATGAAAGGCGACATACAGGAGTCAGGAGTCATAATTTTCCAGGTTTTCAGTTCAAATTAACTCTTATAAAAATTGTCACAACCAATGGGCGGATTTCTATATTAGTAATTAATAGTCTTAGTGAACTATAGATGTATTCAGCTAGACTTAAGATAATAATCTTTAGTTTTGATCAAAAAAAACTATCCCAGAAAAACCCCTGAGTCCTTACTCAGATAACATAAGCAGACTTTAGCGAGCTAGCCCATTATTGAAAAACCGTTCTAGCTGTTTAAAATTCTCCAAAACACGGCCAGTACCCAGGACTACACAGCAAAGCGGGTCTGCGGCAATATGAGTGATAATACCAGTTTCATGGCTAATTAAAGTATCTATCCCCTTCAACAAAGCACCACCACCAGCCAACATAATACCTCGATCAATAATATCTGCTGCTAGTTCAGGAGGAGTACGTTCCAAAGTTCGCTTAACTGCCTCTACAATTATAGATAGAGGTTCAGTCATACTTTCTCGAATTTCCGCAGCTTTGACTGTGACAGTTCTAGGTAAACCAGATAATAGATGTATACCCCTAACTTCCATCGTTGTCTCATTATCATCCTGATTAGGATAAGCTGAACCCAATTTAATCTTGATATCTTCCGCAGTTCGCTCACCTATGACCAAGTTATGGACTTTTTTCATATACTGAGTAACAGCATCATTCAGTTCATCCCCAGCTACACGCACAGACTCACTCAGAACGGTACCTTGTAAACTAAGAACAGCAACTTCTGTAGTTCCTCCACCAATATCCACAATCATATTGCCAGTAGGTTCAGCCACAGGCAACCCTGCACCAATAGCTGCAGCAACAGGTTCATCAATTAACCGTACATCCCTAGCACCAGCTTGAGAAGCAGCTTCCATTACAGCTCGTCTTTCTACACCAGTTACTCCACTAGGAATACCAATAACAATTCTTGGAGATACCAAGGTTTTTCCTTCATGGACTTGCCTGATAAAATGTTTCAGCATTAATTCTGCTGTATCAAAATCAGCAATGACCCCATCCCGTAGGGGTCTCATTGCAATTACATTAGAAGGAGTTCGCCCCAGCATCTTTTTGGCTTCTTCTCCCACTGCGATAGAAGTTTTTTGCTCCTGGTCAATAGCTACTACAGATGGCTCTTGAAGAACAATACCTTTGCCAGATATATATACAAGTGTGTTCGCAGTACCTAAGTCAATTCCCATGTCCCGAGACAAGGAAAAGCGATTTATCAGACCCACTGGATTTTGACCCCCAAAATCAAATCTTAACTTTGTTTAATAATTTATAAAGAAATATAGCTGAGGTGGATTTTATGATGTTTTTTATTCCTCAGTCTAGTAGGACTGTATCAAAAATGATACAAGCAAGTTTAACTATCCTTGGTTTCTTAGTGCGACACAATAGGGACAAAATCCGGAGGAAGTATTAGATTAGGAGTTGATTGAGTAATTAGTCCTCTTAGGATATTATCGTATATTTGACATACTTTCCAGCCTAAAGGCCCGGAGATTATTCTGAAAATCTAGGATTCTTGGTTCACTGAAACTACTTATAATGAAATACTGGGGGATATCTCATCTAGAGATAGTTCTCTCCCCAGGGTTTCCCTCTATTTCCAGAGCCTATTCCCGTATGCCATATCGTACAGTTCACGCGCCGAAAAAAACTTGTTTTCTCTGTTGTTTGGTGCCTCTATGGATTATATAGCTAGGTGTTTAGAGCGGTTGATTACCTTTCCGCTTATCTCTATAATAATATTAAAGTTGCCGTACAAGGGCGAGGATTGACACCCTGTTTTTTGGTAAAATTAAAAGTTCATTAATATTATATATTGTATATGAGTTTAAATGTTGTAACTTTGGTTGGTAGGGCAGGTAGAGACCCAGAAGTTAAATATTTTGAGTCAGGTAGTGTAGTTTGTAATTTTACTTTGGCTGTAAATCGTCGCTCTAAAAAGACTGACCAACCAGACTGGTTTGATTTAGAAATGTGGGATAGAAATGCAGAGGTTGCTGCTGACTATGTTCGTAAAGGTAGCTTGATAGGGATAAAAGGCTCCTTGAAGTTTGATTATTGGCAAGACCGTAATACAGGAGCAAGTCGTTCTAAGCCAGTAATTAGAGTATACCAACTAGACTTACTCGGTTCTAAACGTGACAGCGAGCGGGCTGCTTCAGCAAGCTATGATGAATTCTAGTTTGAAAATTCAATAAAAATTCTTGTGAGTGAGTCAACTTTAGACCAAATTCTTAAAGTTGCTAGTCAAAAAGCTGAAGCTGTAGAAATTTACTATTTATCAACTCAGGATACTCCAATAAAATTTGAAAATAATCGTTTAAAATCTCTACAAACTAAAGCCAAAAAAGGGGAGAAGGGAGAAAGAGTCATAGTAGGTAGGCAAAACTACTTAAGTTATCAAAAAAAATGTACTTTTTAATACACCTTTTCTCCGACCAAAGCCTTTTAAGGGCTTATACATAACCTGTCTATAATGTCTACGTTTTATATTAAGAAAGATGTTTATAAAGCATAGCTTGAAAAGGGGGGCTAGGGGGGATCTCAATCAACATTCATACTTTTCAAACATCTTCTAAGGATAAGGAAGCGATCGCTTTAACAACTAAGAAAAAGGCTTTTTGCTAAGTTAAATAAATTAAAAGAATAGACAAAAAATTATCTATGCTGACCAGAATTAAAGAATTAGCAACTACCCTCGCACCTCGTCTGATTGAAATTCGTCGCCATATTCACTCCCACCCAGAATTAAGTGGCCAAGAATACCAAACGGCTACCTATGTTGCGGGTGTATTATCTTCCTGTGGTCTTCATGTGCGGGAGGCTATTGGTAAAACTGGGGTTCTAGGAGAACTCAAAGGTAGTAATAATAGCCATCAGTGGCTGGCCATTCGTACCGATATGGATGCTTTGCCCATCACAGAACGTACCGATTTAGATTTTGCCTCCCGTAATCTTGGCATTATGCACGCCTGTGGTCACGATGTCCATACAACAGTTGGTTTAGGTACAGCAATGGTGTTATCTGAGTTGGGAGAACCTCTACCAGGAAATGTCCGTTTTCTGTTTCAACCTGCTGAGGAAATTGCCCAAGGTGCCAGTTGGATGATTAAAGATGGGGCGCTGGAGGATGTAAAGGCAATTTTAGGAGTCCATGCTTTCCCGACTATTCCCGCAGGTTCAGTGGGTATTCGCCATGGGGTACTAACTGCTGCTGCTGATGATTTGGAATTGACAATTATTGGGGAATCTGGTCATGGTGCCCGCCCCCACGAAGCTATAGATGCTATTTGGATTGCTTCTCAGGTAATTACAAATTTACAACAGGCCATTAGTAGAACTCATAATCCTTTGAGACCTGTAGTGTTAACAATTGGTAAGATTACTGGCGGAAGAGCGCCAAATGTGATAGCAGATCAAGTAAAAATGCTGGGAACTGTGCGATCGCTCCATCCAGACACCCATAAAGAGTTACCTAGCTGGATTGAAAATATTGTGGCCAATGTTTGTAGTTCTTATGGTGCTAAGTATGAATTAAAGTATCGTCAGGGAGTGCCCTCTGTACAAAATCACCCGGAATTGACTCAATTAGTTGAGTCAGCAGCTTTAGAAGCTTGGGGTAGCGATCGGGTTAGTATTTTATCTGAGCCTTCCCTAGGTGCCGAAGACTTTTCTATGTATTTGGAGCAAGTTCCAGGTATGATGTTTCGTTTAGGAGTGGGACACAAAGAGAAACATAACTATCCCCTCCATCATCCCCAGTTTGAGGTAGATGAATCTTCTATTGTTACTTGTGTGGTGATTTTGGCTTATGCTGCCTATAAATATTGGCACAATTACCACTTAGGCCACAGTTAAAAGTCAAAAGTTAAAAGTTTTATGTTTGCGATAACTAGCTTTACTAAAGCTAGATTGTCGTAACCAAAGTTGCAACTGCTATACAAAAAAATTTACTGAAAAAATGGGTTTGAAGCTCCACCCTATAGGTCTTTTTAACGATAAATTCTCTGCTAACTATGAGCAAAAAAAGATTAAAATAGAAGTAGTAAATTGAATTAGTAATTAGGTAGAGTAGGTAGGTATAATTATTTGTTGAAAAAGTTGTAGTGGCTGGTTTTACTGAAAGGCTTGACATAAGCACAATGTAGTTTTTTAAGCCTACCCTACGCTTGTTCGTTTATTTATGCTTACTTACTTTAAGATGGGTTTAGCTGTCTAGTCATATTAACCAGATAACAGAAGTAGTAGCTTCAAGTCAATGGAGTTTTCTACTGAATTTATGCCTAATTCAATATTAGTTAATCAGGTGAATTTTAGGAAAAATATTATGCCATCAGAACAAGAAGAACGGATTAAACAATTATTCATAATGGAAGCAGAAGAACATTTAGTAACCTTAGAAAATGGGTTGGTAGATTTGAAGACTACAATGTCAGATGCTGAAACTATTAATGATATGTTTAGAGCCGCTCACTCTGTAAAAGGTGGAGCTGCTATGTTGGGAATGCACAGTGTAAAAAAGGTAGCTCACCGTTTAGAAGATTGTTTCAAAATAATTCGCGAAAATCCTGTTGATATTGACCAAACGGTAGAATCTCAATTTTTAAAAGGATATGATACTCTCAAAGACTTAGTAGAACGTCTCCAAGGTCCTTATGGTTTGAGGGAAGAAGAGGGAGAAGAAATAGTAGAAAATGCTTTGCCTGTATTTGCCGATTTAGAAGCTAATTTGAATACTTTAGTTAGTGGTGGAACTGTTACTAAATCTACTACTCTTGGTGCTGAAAAGCAGAAGGCAAAAACTAATTTTGCTCTGGCAGTCAAAGATAAATTAAAAGAAATGTTGGAGCTGTTTAAACAGGGTGACTCTCCAGATTCAAGAAAACAATTAATAGAGAGTTGTAAAGGTTTGTTGAAGTTGGATAAAAATACAGAAATTTGGCAGATCTTAGTTAATGCTTCTCAACAAGCTCTGACTAATTCTCAGTTATCTTATCAAGTTCTAGCACCTGTGATTATTAAAGAACTTAATCAGGCAGGTGAGTTAATCCAAGCAGGAAAAGTAGAGGAAATAGTACTGAGTAAAGATTTAAAAGAGATTGCAACTTCTCCTAAAGCAAAAACTTCTGAACAGAAAAAAGTAACTTTACCAAAAGACCCGAAAGAAGTGGTAAGACTAATTATTAAAAGTTTTGACCATAAGCAACAGGAGGCGATCGCTAGATTATTAGTTAAGCACGTTAAGTCGTCTAAAAATAATTGAACCAGTAGTTTTTAACAATTATAACTATCAGGAGTATCTTAATTTTAGGGAAGATGCGAGTTAGTTATCAGTTATCAGTTATCAGTTTTGTTTGGTTTCGTTCCTCAACCCAACCTACGTTCAATAATTAATAATTAATAATTAACAATTAATAATTACCTCTTCTTATAAAGAAGAGGATTGGCTAAAAGGAATTTTTTGATTTTTTCCCCATGAATGGAGAGGCTCTATACCTTAATTTTTCGGTAACTAATTAATATCTACGCTTTTTTCTTCCTTGTCGCCTTGTCCTCTTTGTCCTCCTTGTCTTGTCACAACCAGAAAGTAAAAAACCTACCCTTGTTAACCATTCCCTCCTCTCCTTCCTTCTTCGATATTTTCCTCAAGTTTATGCAAAGCTTGATTAACTTTTTCCTCTAACTTTTGAAATTTTTGTTGTCTTAAGTCGCTCCACTCTGGCAATTTATTAATAAACTGTTGTAAATCAATAATCACACTTGTTAAATCATTAATTTGTTGCAATTCTGGTCGTTGTTTAAACTGCTGAGAAGCCAAATCTAATTCTGCTTGCAATAGCTTTATAGTTTGTTCCTGAATCTCTAAGCGATTTAACAAACTTTTAATCGTTTCCATCAAAGGTTTAACTTTACCTTCTCCCTGATTATCTCCTAATGCTTGAGCCGTAGACTCAAAAGAATTTATACTATCTTTTAACTGAGAAATAATCTGAGAAATTGACTCTTGATATTCGTCTAATTTTCTAGTATTATCAAATTTAATGGCTTGAGTTTCTGCTGTTAATTTTCGTCTGTTAAACAGATTTAAAAATAAAGATATAAAAATAAATACTACTGGATAAATAACTGGTTGCTCAAACATATAATTAGCAAAAATTCCGACGGCAGAAGCAGCAAGAAAAATATATTCAAGGATTTCTAAAAGACGCAGGCGGTGCAACATATTTATTGAATTATAATTTTGTTTGTTAATATAGCAATCCTAATTTAAGTTGTAATATTTTGGTGGTAGGGGCGATTCGTGAATCGGCCGTACAGGAGTCAGGAGTCATAATTTTCAAGGTTTTCAGTTAAAATTAAGGGTTTCAATAATAGAATTTAATCTAGGGACCGACACAACTAATTTTGCGCATTAGGGCGGGTTTATATAAATCTTAGAGTAAGCATGAAAATTCTGGTTAAAACCAGCCCCTACTATTGGAACATTTTAGGTTTGTCACGTCACTACAATATTATTATAATTATTCACCTCCTTCTTCCTTCTTTCTTCTTCCTTCCATTATATTTCCAAAAGCAAAACAGCTAAAGCAAAATAAATTAATACACCTAAAATATCAACAGCAGTAGTAATAAAAGGAGCAGACATTAACGCAGGATCTAATTTTAATAATCGAAAGATAAATGGTAAAGCTGCACCAGCAATAGAAGCAATAATTGTAATGGCAAATAAACTAATACCTACCACAAAAGCTATAGCTAAATTTTGTTGCAAAATATAAGCCCAAATTATTGCAACTATCCCCAACATTAAACCTAGCAAACTACCAGCAATTCCTTCCCGAATAATCACCTGTAAATTTCCCATTCCTCGCATTTCATCAGTGCTAAAACCACGAATTATGACAGTAGATGACTGGGAACCAACATTACCACCAGTATCATTAAGCAGAGGAATAAATGCAGCTAAACCTACCACTTTTTCCAAAACTTCTTCCTGAGAAGTAATAATTTTACTTGTGAAAGTATTAGTCAGAAGTAATATTAATAACCAAAAGACTCGCTTCTTAGTAACAGCCAACAAATTAACCTGAAAATAATCATCACCTTCAGACTCTACCCCACTTAATTTATAAATATCTTCGGTAGTTTCCTCCTGCACAATATCAATAGCATCATCAACAGTAATAATTCCCACCAGTCGCCTTTCCCGATCTACAACTGGAACCGCAATTAAATCATAATGTTGGATAACTCGGACTACCTCTTCTTGGTCAGTGTTGGTTTGAACGGAGACCACATCACGATTCATTATTTCACCAATAGTTTGTTCCAGGGAAGCAGTAACTAACTCTCGTAACGACAGTATTCCCACTAAATGTTGTTGGGCATCAGTAATATATAAATAATAGATAGTTTCAGAAACATCAGCTAAAGAACGTATTCTTTCTAAACTCTGAGCTACAGTATCATCAGACTCTAGACTAACATATTCTGGAGTCATTATTCGTCCAGCGGTATCTGGTTGATAACCTAACAACAGCGATGTAGCTGCCCTTTCGCGGGGACTAAGTTCAGAGTTGAGACGTTGCAACAATTTGGGAGGTAACTCATCGAACAGTTGGGCGCGGTCATCAGGTGACATTTTATTGACAATATCTCTGATTTCTTGATGGCGAAACTGTTGAGATAAAGATTTTTGTGTAGAGGGGTCAAATTGTTCATAAACAGCGATCGCCTTTTCTGTTGGGAGTAGTCGAAAAACTACAAGCTGTATATCTTCGGGTAAAAGTTCTATAGCTTCAGCAATATCGGTTGGTTGTACAGGTGCTAAGAGATTTTTTACTTCAGCTAGGTTATCCTCTGCGATTAAGTTTTGAAGTTGCGTTCGGACTTCATAAACAGTTCTTTGGGAAGATAGACGACTTGTATACATTATTTTTTTCCTTGGGATAGAAAAAATTAACAGTGGAAGTATTATAACTGGTTTTGCATAACCAAATGCTTCCCTAACTTTCATTAAGCTTCCGGTTAAACCCGCCCAAACAATATATCTGACTATAGACTCCTCAAAAA
>JAAUXZ010062033.1_pt1 | contig 10008 bp, 11 predicted proteins | sample 7278131 | NCBI WGS metagenome assembly JAAUXZ01 (sample SAMN14350119, study PRJNA611818) | marine sediment metagenome | isolation source: surface marine sediment (3m) | place: French Polynesia: Moorea | collected 2018-08
ATCGCGTCCTCCACCTCGTTCCGTCTTTGCAGATAACCAGACTAAAGGAGAGCTGGGGAAGAAGCGAGACCGGGCCGCGGATGCAGCGCCGCTGTCAAGCGCCCCCGCAGTGCCCGGCAGTTGGGGGGAAAACACGGACTGGCCATCTCTCGGGCCAATCGTGGACAATAACAGGTCACGCGTGGCAACAGCCCCCTCCCGCGGTCCTCACCGCCATGGACGACGGCAGCCAGATGGACGATTTCCCGAGATGCGCTCCGAGCGCGACACCGAGCGATTCGAAATGAAAGCAGTCGTGATGACGGCCCCGGGAGGTCCCGAGGTCTTGAAGGTAGCGGATATTCCCGAGCCCGGCCTGCCCGCAGGGCGGCAAATTCTGGTGCGCATCAAGGCGGCAGGCGTTAATCCCGTGGACACGAAGCTGCGCAGCCGGGGCACCTACTACCCGGACAACCTGCCGTGCGTGCTCGGCTGCGACGGTGCAGGCATCGTGGAGGCAGTCGGCGACGAGGTGAGCCGTTTCAAGCCCGGCCACGAGGTCTATTTCTGCAACGGCGGCATCGGGGGCGAGCCCGGCAACTATACAGAATACGCCGTCGTGGACGAACGCTTTGCGTCCAAGAAGCCGGAGTCCATCGGCTTCGCCGAAGCCGCGGCGGCACCCCTTATCCTCATCACCGCCTGGGAGTCTCTCCATGACCGGGCGTGCGTACAGCCACGCCAGAACGTGCTTGTGCATGCCGGCGCAGGTGGCGTCGGCCACGTGGCCATCCAGCTCGCCAAGCACACCCATTGTCGCGTTTGCACTACGGTCAGCTCACCTGAGAAAGCCGCACTGGTCGGCGAGTTGGGCGCCGATGAGGTGATCGACTACAGAACCACGGACTTCGCCGACGCCACCCTGGCCTGGACAGACGGCGTGGGTGTGGACATCGGATTCGACACCGTGGGCGGAGATACCTTCGTCAAGAGCTTCGAGACCGTGCGCCACTACGGGGACCTGGTGACCATCCTCGAGCCGCCGGCGCACACGGACTGGAAGGTGGCCCGGATCCGCAATCTGCGGGTCAGCCTGGAGCTCATGCTCACGCCCATGTACGACGGACTGCCTGATGCACGACACCACCAGAGCCGAATCCTGGACGAGTGCACCCACCTGTTCAACCAGGACCAGCTGCACGTGCACCTCAGTCACACGCTGCCGTTGGAAGACGCGGCGGAAGCCCACCGTCTGCTCGAGCAGGGCGGCATGCTGGGCAAGATAGCATTGACTGTTGACTAAGGGTCGAGCCAGCCGGACCGCGTCCTGGAGCATGTTGTGGTCGCTGCTATCCGTGGTCGGAGCCGGTTACCTGATACTCGCCGCGTTTCTTTTCGTCTTTCAGGCCAATTACGTGTTCTTCCCTTCGCGCGTCATGGGCGCGACACCCGCCGACGCCGCGCTAGAGTATGAGGATGTCAGCCTCCAGACCGAAGACGGCGAGTCGCTGCACGGCTGGTTCATCCCCGCCGCCGAAGCCGACCTGACGCTGCTTTTCCTGCACGGCAACGCTGGCAATATCTCGCACCGTCTCGAGTCTCTGCGCATCTTCCACGAGCTGGGCCTCAACAGCCTGATCGTCGACTATCGGGGCTACGGACGCAGCACCGGCAAGCCGTCGGAGCAGGGCACCTACCGGGACGCCCAGGCCGCCTGGCAACACCTGGTGGAACACCGCGGGACGCCACCCGACCGGATCGTCATTTTCGGCCGCTCTCTCGGTGGAAGCGTCGCCGTATGGCTTGCTGCGCAACAGGCCGCAGGCGGGCTCATCATCGAGTCCACGCCCACTTCGATCCCCGACGTGGGAGCCAAGATCTATCCGTTCCTACCGGTTCGCCTGCTGGCCCGCATCCACTACGACGCTGTGGGGCTGATAGGCGAGATCCAGTCGCCGGTGCTGGTCGTCCACAGTCGAGAGGACGAGATCATTCCGTACACGCACGGTGAGCGCCTTTTCCAGGCGGCCCGGGAACCCAAGACCATGCTTCCCATCCGCGGCGACCACAATGCCGGATTCTTGATATCGGGGCAGGATTACGTGCAAGGCCTGCAAGAATTCCTCGACCGCCTGCCGGAGCCCTCGGACGCAGCGGACCGCGGGTCAGCGACGCCCGACCCGGAACAGCCAAAGGGCGAAGGCGGCGAACAGGGCAACCCCCAGCAGCTGTGAAACGCTCTCCAGGCCCTCGGGCAGCACCCGTAGAGCGTCAGTTCGCTGTGCCAGGGCAAAGGGGATAGCCAGGAGAATACCGGCAATGGCCTCGCCAGCAACCAGTCCGGACGCGAACAACACGCCGTTCTGGTCGCGGGGTGCCGTCCGGCCATGCCGCCGGTGAGCCAGGTGGGCCGTGACCCCGCCCACGAAAATGGCTGCGGCCAGCTGCACCGGCAGATAAATGCCCACGGCCACGGCAAGTACAGGCGTGCGGAACGCGGCCTGGCGGCGCCGCAATTGCCAGTCGAGAAGGATGACCAGCGCAGCGATGACAGCACCGATACTCACCATGCCCCACTCCAGCTGCCGGCTGAATACTCCCATGGCCACCGCCTGCATGAGCGTCGCCTGGGGAGCGGCCAGGGTCTGGGCCGGATCCATGCCGGGCCGCGGGAAGGAGCCGCCCAGGCCGTAGGCGTTATACAGCAGGCTGAGCACCGGAGCGAGCGTCAGCGCGGCCGCCAGAACCCCCACCAGCTGCATAACCTGCTGCTTGTAGGGAGTGGCACCCAGAAGCCGGCCCGACTTCAGGTCTTGCATGGTGTCACCCGAGATGGCCGCCGCGCAGCACACCACGGCCCCTACGAGTACGGCAACCGCCGCAGCCGCAGCGGCGCGTTCACCATCCACGGCCACCGTCGAGCCTAGCCCTGCGCCGAGGACCGCGGCCAGCAGGAGCGAGCTGCTGAGGACAGTCGCGATGGTAACCCCGGATACGGGGTTGTTGGACGATCCCACCAGACCCGACATGTACCCGGCCACCGCCGAGAAGACGAACCCGGCAAGCAGAGCGAACAGCACGCTGCCCGCCACGACCGCCCAGTAAATGCCGGGCGAAGCTTGCAGAGCGGCGGCGTCGATCACCAAGCGGTAAGTGAGAAACAGCGGAACGGCGAGGGCCAGGGTCCCTGGAATCACCACACGCAGGGACAGATCACGCTCGCTCGGCGGCGGCACGTGGCCCGGCCCGGAGTGGGCGAGCCGTGTTGCCCGCATACCGGCACGCAGCGGCTGGAGAACCGCCAGAAGCGCCCAGACGCCACCCACAAGCATGGCGCCCACGCCGATGTAACGTATTTTCGTGCTCCAGATCTGAAAAGCCGCCTCGAGCCCCACCAGGGGGACGCCATCCGCACCCAGCGGCAGGCCCGCCCACACGGTGTAGGCGGGGATGGCCACCAGCCAGGCGAAGGCACCACCCGCGAAGACCAGGAACGCAATATTCGGCCCGACGATATACCCCACCCCCAGCAACGCCACCGAAAGCTCGCTGCCGAACGCGATAACCGTCTTGCCAGCCGTGAACCCGCCCGCCACCGAGCCGGCCCCCGCCTGCAGTCCGGTCTGGAGAAACTTGAGGACCGCCGCGGCCAACCCGGCGCTGACGATCAACCGCACCCGCCCCTCGGCGGCTTCACCGACTTTGAGGACCGTCGCCGTGGCCACGCCTTCCGGAAAACTCAGCTCGGCATGTCCCAGGAGTACCCGTCGCAGCGGAACGGCGAAGAGCACGCCCAACACCCCGCCCAGAGCCCCGATGACCGCGGTTTCCGCATACTGGAACTGCGCCCAGTAGCCCATGAGCACCAGTGCGGGCAAGGTGAAGATGACCCCTGCGGCCAGAGCCTCCCCCGCGGAGGCGGCCGTCTGCACAATGTTGCTCTCGAGGATGCTGCGCTCCCGGAACAGGCGCAGCGTGGCCATGGCGATGACAGCCGCCGGTATGGAGGCGGACACGGTCATGCCCACCTTGAGTCCCAGGTAGGCATTGGCCGCCGCCAGCAGGATGGCCAGGGCTACTGACAGCATGACGGTACGGGCAGTGATTTCGCGACGGGCCGGGCGGACAGGTTGGTGCAAGACGGGACCTCGTTGGTGCTCTGTCAGTACCGGACTCCGCGGGACCATCGACATCGGGAACAACGCGAAGTCTGCTATCGCCCCCGGTGCCGAAGCAGCAGGATGGCGAATCGAACGCGTTCCTGGGGTCGCGCTGATGCCCTATTATGCTAGTACCCCGTCACAATGGTTCTGACGGAGTACCGGAGGTCGGTAAGGCGATGACAGTCAGCTCGTCCTGTTGCCGACCGGCGCGATGCCATGGGACTGCAGCGGGGCTGGGGCAACTCGAAGGCAGAGCATTGACTGGCCTGACGGCTCATGACAGGTTGCGGCCGCTGTCTGCAAGCACGCGGGGGACGCTCTCCACGGGCAGGCACACGGCGCCGCTGTGGCATCTCGAGGGCCTTAGAGGTGACACGCTCAAGAAGCTCCTGAACTCACGGGAGACGGCCCGCGGGCACCAGCCGAGCAAAAAAGAACGCCTTTACTGCGGTGCCTGTCGCCACCCCATCACCGACGAGACGGCCGCCACCTCCGTGGGCGGCGCCCATCAGCACCAGTTCACCAATCCCCATGGCATCAGCTTCCGCATCGGCTGCTACAGCGCCGCGCCCGGTTGCCGACCGGTTGGCGAAGCCACTGACGCGCACACCTGGTTTCCCGGTTACGCGTGGCGCGTGACCCTCTGCCGCGGCTGTCAACAGCACCTGGGCTGGGAATTCCGCGACCCCGAAGCGTCGCGTTTTTTTGGTCTGATTATGGACCGCCTGGCTCGATAGCCCTGAGTGTTCTCTGCAAGCGTGCCGGCACCTGCCCAGGCAGTTAAGCGCGACGAAGCACCCCGGGTAGCCTGATATGGATACAGCGACGACCGGCGACTAGAGGTAATACGTCGTGCGCGTCATAAGCTTTGACGTGAGCGCCATCAGCCGGCGTACCGGGACAGGCAGCCGCGTCCCGCCTGCCTCCATCGCTGTCCTCGCATGGCGGTCCTCGTCCTCGCGCATCTGCGCCAGGATGGCGCGGCTCCTGGCATCGGATTCCGGCAGGCGCTGCAGATGTCCGTCCAGGTGATCCACCACCTGATGCTCCGTTTCCGCCACGAAGCCGAGACTCCAGCGGTCGCCGACCAGACCCGCCAACGCGCCGATGGCGAAAGACCCGGCATACCACACGGGGTTGAGCAGACTGGTACGGCTCTCGAGCTCCCTGAGTCGCGTCTCGCACCAGTCCAGGTGGTCGTTCTCCTCCGCGGATGCCCCCTCCATGCGTTTCCGGACTTCCGCCGATCGCGCCGTGAGTGCCTGTCCCTGATAGAGAGCCTGGGCGCACACTTCGCCGGTGTGGTTGACCCGCATGTAGCCGGCTGCCGCTCGACGCTGGCGTTCGTCCATCTCCATGTCCGGCAGCCCGTCGGCCGGGTTGGGACGTCCGGTCACCTTCGGGCGTCCGAAGACCGTGCGCACGCTCTGGTCAAAGTTGACGATAAGCCTGTCTAGGCTGCTGAGATTCCGGTTGGTCATGACTTTTGCTGGAAAAAGATAGCCGCGACGCGGCAATGGTACGAGTCCCACCTGCGTGCGTAAAGCGCACTCCGGCGACGCCCGCGACACGGGCCGGACGGATGCTCGCCGACCCGCTCATGCCCGTTTCCGGAATTCCTCAACCCGGGCTGCCGACCAGCTGCCGGCTCAGGAACCGCGCGGCGTGCAGCACCTCCGTGCCTCGGCCTCGCGCCCGCAGTGCCGCGGCGAGATGCAGGGCACAGCCGATATTGGAAGTCACCAGGCTATCCGCCCCGATCTCCGCGACCACGTCGAGGGTGTCGAACGCGAGGGCGTCAGCGGTGGCGGGATGGGTGAGCATGTTCGTGCCGGCCGCGCCGCAGCAGCTAAGCGCGGCGGGCAGCCTCACCACGTCCAGCTCCGGGATGCGGCGAAGCAGGTCGCAAACCCCGGGTGCTGGCGCCATCGCGTGGCGCAGAGTGCAGGGCTCGTGTACGGCGACGCGTGCCGGGCGAGGTGCCAGGGACACGCCACGCGGCCACGGCTCCCCGGCGAGAAAGCGGCTGATGTCCACCACCTTGTCGGCGAGGCGGCTGGCCGCCGTACGCAATGCCGGATCCGCCCGGGCAAGCCGCGGATACTCAAGCAAGGTGGCCGCGCATCCGGTCGCCGTGGTGACAACGGCTTGCACTTCATGCCGGGCAAAGGCCTCCAGGTTGGCCAGCAGGAGTCGCTGCGCCGCCTTAGGCGCTCCATCATGAACGTAGAGCGCCCCACAGCATGCCTGGGTGGGCGGAACGTGCACCTCATATCCCCACTGGGTCAGCAGGTGGACAGCAGCACTCGCGGTTTGCTGGTCCAGATGCCGGGCGACGCAGCCCAGGAACAACGCTACCCGGCCCCGCTGAGCGCCTGCCGCCGGGTAGAAGGGCTGCCGGGCCTGGTGGCCGACAAGCTGCGGCAGGTAGTCCAGGGCCCGCCCCAGGGCCGTGCGGTTGCCGGACGTCAGCCGCGCCGGCATCCGCCCGGCCAGGGCGTTTCGAAGCGCGGCGACAGAACGAACGCCGAAGGCGGTCATCTGCTCATGCCTGACCACACCCTCCACAGCGGTCCAACGGAGCAGGCGGTGAAACAGGTGCGGCGGGCGGCGAACGGCCATTTCCGCCCTGGCGGCGTCTATCAGCCGGGCGTAGGGCACTGCGGAAGGACAGGCCGTCTCGCAGGCCCTGCACACCAGGCATCCACTCAGGTGCGCCTGAACCCGGGCGGTGGGCGACAGCCTGCCGGCCGCCAGGCCCTGGGCCAGGGCGATGCGTCCGCGAGGCGAATCACCCTCGTCCTGACTCTTGAGATAGGTCGGACAGTGGGCAAGACACAGACCGCACTTAACGCACAGGTCGGCGTCCTTAAGGATTTGCTGCGCGCGTTCAGCAGATGAGTCTGTGCGAGTATCATTGTGAATGTCGGTTTCGCGCGCCATGCGCCCCTATCCTACAACCTGGTCTCTGCCACAACCATGAACGAGCCGTACTACCGCTATCACCTGTTCTTCTGCACCAACCAGCGCGAAGAGGGGTCGGAATGCTGTCAAAATTTCGATTCTCAGGCCATGCGCGATTACGCCAAGAAACGCTCCAAAGAGCTCGGCATTGCCGGACCCGGCGGGACGCGAGTCAATACGGCAGGCTGTCTGGACCGCTGCAGTGAAGGCCCCGTATGTGTCGTCTATCCGGAGGGGGTGTGGTACACCTGGGTGGACCGGGAAGACGTGGACGAGATAATCGAAGAGCACCTGCAACACGGCCGCATAGTCGACCGCCTCCGAATTTGACGCCCTCCTGAAACGGACCTTGTGGACCGGCTGGCTCGATAGCCGTTGACAGGCCAATAAGAATATTCGACAATACTTATGGATTCGCGGCGTCCTGCTGCGGATCCACTCCTCCATCCATCCTCCTTTGGTGGTTTGGCGCGGCTTTCGCCGCGCCATTTTTTTGGGTAGACACCAGTGCCGGGCATCGTCGAACCGGCGCGCAGCGGGCTACTCGCCCGGGACGAGGCTAGCCCCGCCCTGAGCGGGCTCAGCGAAACGGAAACAGCGCGTTGACAGGCATGCAAGCGGCCGTTATCCTTCGCGGTCTTTGTCGGCGGGCTGCATCGCGACCTTATCTGCAGCAGGGGACTTGGATGAAGACTTTTAGCGCGAAACCCGAAAGCGTCGAACGCGGCTGGTTCGTCGTGGACGCGACAGATAAAGTGCTGGGTCGACTGGCCAGCGAGATCGCCCTGCGGCTCAGGGGCAAGCACAAGCCCGAGTACACCCCGCACGTGGACACCGGCGACTACATCGTCGTGGTCAACGCCGAGAAGGTCCATGTCACCGGCCGCAAGGCCAGCAACAAGATGTACCATCGCCACACCGGCTACCCGGGTGGCCTCAAATCGGAGACCTTCGACAAGCTGGTGAGTAAAGCGCCTGAGCGGGTCATCGAGACGGCGGTGAAGGACATGCTGCCGAAGGGGCCTCTGGGGCGTTCCATGTATCGCAAGCTGAAGGTTTATGCCGGCCCCGAGCACCAGCACGCGGCCCAGCAGCCCGAACCGCTGAAGATTTAACACCCAACCACGAGACGGATCGGGAGCATGCCAGACGTAACCTACAGCACCGGCCGACGCAAGTCTTCCACCGCCCGCGTCTATCTGAAAGCCGGTAACGGCAACATAACGGTCAACAACCGCCCGTTAGACGAGTACTTCGGTCGCGAAACGGGGCGGATGATCGTGCGCCAACCGCTGGAAACCGCCCAGATGACCGAGCGCTTCGATATCCGAGTCTTCGTCAGCGGCGGCGGAAACAGCGGCCAGGCAGGTGCCATACGGCATGCCATAACGCGCGCTCTGATACGCCACGACGAGTCCCTGCGCCACCCCCTGCGCCAAGCCGGCTTCGCAACTCGAGACGCCCGCACCGTCGAACGCAAAAAGGTCGGCCTGCACAAGGCGCGCAAAGCACCCCAGTACTCGAAGCGCTGACGGCCAGGGCGCTTCCCGGCATGCGTGTCCCCCACCCGGGAACGTTGCGGAGCGGTGCCAGAATCTTTAATCTTTAGCTGCAAACCCCTGGGGACTCGTCTAATGGCAGGACAGCGGACTCTGACTCCGTAAGTCGAGGTTCGAATCCTCGGTCCCCAGCCACTTTCGCCCCTGCCGACTTCCGGGCTGCTCTCCCCCACCGCCGCGTGCGTCCCACCGCGGCCAGTTCGGGTTGCACTCACTCGCGCTGCGGTTCACCCGGATAGGGAACACCCTGGAGCCGGCGGCCGGCGCTGACAGCAGCCGCCCTGTTCAGCACATCCGCGGTTTTTTCAATCTCCCGCCACCCCTGCCGCTACAGTGGCTACGGAGCATGCCCCTGACATGGGAGACCCGGATGAGCTCTAATGCTGCCACCGAGGCACGTCAAGACGATGACCGGAGAGGACAGGACCGACGGCCCACCAGCCTCACCGTGGAGATTCTCGGGCGCCAGAACGACCATGAAACCTATTGCGGTGAGCTTCTGAACTTGTCCCACGGCGGCCTCGGGCTGCGTCTCGAGCGCAGAGTGGAGCTTCAGGTGCGCTGGGCCAGCGAGACCCGCTCATCGCGTACCGTGGACGTGATGTTCCGGCTGCCTCCGGAGGTATCACGATTTCCCATCGAAGCCCGCTGCCGGGTAGTCTGGTCGAACGGGCTCGGCGAAGACCGCTCTTACGTAGGCCTGGAGGTGGTCGAGTTCCTTGGCAACGGCAGAAAAGCACTCGAGGATTTCCTCGCTGCCAATCCAAGCTGAGAACCGCGGCACCGCAGCTGACGTATCCTGCTGACCCGAGTACCCGCCCCGGCCGCGGCGCGGGCGGGGGAACCCGGCCTTGCACGAGTCCCACCGGCGACTGATCATTAGTCAACGGGCAATGCCCATGTAGTCCCTTGAGGGAGGGTGGACATGAGTGATCTTGACCGGCTCACCGCGTGCATCGACGATGCAAAAACCATCGAAGGATTGCAGACGACGACCGATCTCAAGGAATTCTTCGCCTACAGTAAAACCAACATCGGCCTGGTGTTCGGCATGTCCGCCCAACAGGTGCTCGATCGCTGGCCGGACACGGCCGACCGTATGGAGAAGGTCCGGAGCTACCTGCTGTGGGAGTATATCGCCCTGAACATCGCGGATCTGTACAAGACCTACGACGCCGGGCGCGACGACTGAACCATCTCACCGGCTCTCGTATGCGCATGAACGGTGACGGCACACACAAGTACTCTCGGACTTGAAGGTGGCGCGTAAACAGGTCGCCATCTTAATCCTGCTGTCGGCGGGCTGGCTTGGCTGCCCGACATCCGAGGCCGGTCCCCTTCAG
>JAAUXZ010153422.1_pt1 | contig 10008 bp, 7 predicted proteins | sample 7278131 | NCBI WGS metagenome assembly JAAUXZ01 (sample SAMN14350119, study PRJNA611818) | marine sediment metagenome | isolation source: surface marine sediment (3m) | place: French Polynesia: Moorea | collected 2018-08
GCATGACCAATACCCCCCCCAATCCGGACGGGCGCCCCGCGAGCATTCTCAGACGACTCGCAGCCATGTTCTACGACGGCCTGCTGCTGCTCTCGATACTGCTCCTCGCCACCCTGGCCGTACTGCCGCTGTCCGGGGGAGAGGCTATATTCGACAATCGCTTGCACCGCGCGCTCTACCAGGCTTACCTCCTGCTGATCTGTTTCTTCTACTTTGCCTGGCACTGGGTGCGGAAGGGCCAGACTCTGGGCATGCGGGCCTGGCACCTGCGGCTGGTACAGGACAGCGGCGAGCCCCTTACCTGGTGGCATGCCCTGCTGCGCTTCATGCTGGCCATCGTCTCCTTCATGCCGCTGGGACTGGGCTTTTTTTGGATCGTCGTCAACAGAGACAGGGCTACCTGGTACGACCGCGGCTCAGGAACAAAGATGGTGCTTGCCCTGCCCCGCCGGATGCGCCAGACAGGCTCGCCGACAAGTTGAGGCAGAGCTGCTCCAATCGCGCTACCGCGTAGCTTCCTGCGCTGTCTCGGGACCCGCCTGGGGGTGGCCTGCAGAGCCAGGGGCGTACACCCCGACGACTGCCGGTCGGCCGGAGACGCGTTAGAATTGGAGAATTGCCCCTGGGCGCATAGCTTTTGCGCACAAACCGCTATGTGCCTAAACTTGGCGCTGTCGTCGGGCCGGGGGTACAACAACCCGGCCCTTGCCTGGCCCACTAGCGGGAACACCAATGGAATACTCGGTCAAGAGCGGAAACGCTGAAAAGCAACGCACTGCCTGCGTAGTTGTTGGCGTGTACGACAAGCGGCGTCTGAGCGCCGCGGCAGAGCGTGTTGACTCGGCTTCGGATGGCATGCTGAGCGCTCTCATGCGGCGAGGCGATATGGACGGGAAGCTGGGGCAATGGCTGCTGCTGCACAACGTTCCTGGAACTCTCGCCGACCGCGTGTTGCTCATAGGATGCGGGCGTGAGCGGGAGCTGGCTGACGTGCAGTTTGCCAAGGTCACTGCCAACGCGATCCGCAGCCTGGAGAGCACCGGCGCCAACGAAGCGGTCAGCTACCTCACAGAGCTCGGCGTCAAGAGCCGTGACACCTATTGGCGGGTGCGGCAGGCCGTCGTAACCAGCCAGAACACCGTCTATCGTTTCGACCGCCTGAAGAGCAACCCCGAGAACACGCGGCGCCCGCTGAAACGCCTGGTGCTGGGCGTCCACGGACGCAAGAATCTTCACGATGGAGAACGGGCAGTTCGGGACGGCACTGCCCTGGCGAACGGCATCAGCGCGACCAAAGATTTGGCCAACCTGCCTGCGAATATTTGTACCCCCAGCTATCTGGCGGAGCAGGCACGCGAGCTGGCCAAGAAGAATGCTCACCTCAAGGTCGAAGTCCTGGACGAGAAGGATCTGAAGTCCCAGGGCATGGGAGCCTTTCTGGCAGTCAGCCGTGGAACGCGGGAACCGGCCAAGCTCATTGTTCTCGAGTACAGTGGCGGCGGTGATAAGCGGCCTGTGGTGCTGGTCGGGAAGGGCGTCACCTTCGATTCCGGGGGCATCTCACTAAAGCCGGCGGCCGCGATGGACGAAATGAAGTACGACATGAGCGGCGCGGCCACCGTCCTGGGCACCCTGCGGACCGTGTCCCAGCTGGAGCTGCCGGTCAACGTCGTGGGCCTGATGCCGGCCACTGAGAACCTGCCGGGAGGAAATGCCACCAAGCCAGGGGACGTGGTCACCAGTCTGTCCGGCCAGACCATCGAGATCTTGAACACGGATGCTGAAGGGCGCCTCATTCTCTGTGATGCCTTGACCTACGCTCAGCGCTTCCGACCGAAAGTCGTGATCGACATCGCCACGCTTACCGGAGCCGTGATAGTCGCCCTGGGCAATCAGGCAACAGGCTTGATGAGCAACCACAGCTCACTCGCCCACGACCTTCTGAACGCCGGCCGCTACACCGGCGATCGGGCCTGGGAGCTTCCTTTATGGGAGGAGTATCAGGAGCAGCTCAAAAGCAACTTCGCAGACATGGCAAACATCGGCGGGCGCGATGCGGGCGCCATCACCGCCGCCTCTTTCCTTGCACGCTTCACTAAAAAGTACCGATGGGCCCACCTGGACATAGCGGGCAGCGCATGGAACTCGGGAAAGAAAAAAGGCGCCACCGGCCGACCGGTACCACTGCTGGTCCAGTACATACTCGACCAGGTGGAGGCCTGATGTGGACGCGGCGTGGTATTGCAAAGCCACCAGGGCGCACCGGCCGCTGAACCATGGGCACGCCCCGGGTTGACTTCTACGTCATGCAGGATCCCTCCCCGGAGGCTTCCCTGCACCTGGCTTGTCGGGTCGTGGAAAAGGCCTGGCAGCTTGGGAACCGGGTGTTTGTGGCGACGGCCTCCGCAGAGGCGACCCGCCACATGGACGAGTTGCTATGGACCTTTCGACCAGACAGCTTTGTCCCCCATGGGCGCCATCCCCAAGAGAACGAAGAGGACCTGCCCGTCCTCGTCGGCCACGACGGGCGACCCGGAGGCGAGCCGGAAGTGCTCGTCAACCTGACCACGTCCGTGCCAGATTTTCATGTACACTTCGTTCGCATTGCTGAATTCGTCGCGGGTGAAGAGGAATCGCGCCATCGCGGACGCCAGCGCTACGCGTACTACCGGGAAAGGCACTACGATGTAAAGTACCACCGGGTTCAGTAACGCCCGCGCGCGGGCACGGTGCAGCCGTGCTCGGGCCCGCGCTGCAAGACCCCACCAGATCTGGACGGAAGCCTGTCATGACCAGCGAGCCATTGCACGGCGACGACAACGACGAGAAGCGGCAGGGAGCATCGGACAAGGGCCTGGACGGTGCCCTCGACACCCTCCAGGGAATTCTGGAAAAGCGGCACGTGGTGCCCGACCCTGCAGGCAACGAGCCAGAACCGCCGCCGCTGGGTTTCCGGGAGGACGCCGCAGAGTCTCTACCGCTACTCGATGAAGTAGTGATCCCGGGGGGCCTCCTGGACGAGGGCACGACCGGTCTCCCTGACGACCCCTCACCAGCCGAACCCCTCGAGGCCATGCCGCCCTACGCTGACCTGCTCAACCGACTCGGCAGCGAACTGGAGATCATTATCGAGAGCTGCGTCGACGAGGCGCTGACTCAGGCCAGGCAAGACCTGATGATCCAGATCAAGAATCATCTCGACATTGTCCTGCCGGAAATACTCTACCAGCTGACCCGACGCCAGTCCGAGGATCCGGACTGACCCATAAGCTGTCGCAACCGGCCAGAGCATCCTCCTGCAGCGCGCCCGCGACCGGCTGCCACGAGCCGTGCCGGAGGCGGCGTCGGATATACTTAGCGCTTATCCCCCCTTGAACAGCCCAAGCCTGCCGGGGCTCACGTAAAGGACACCATGGACAAGACCTACAGCCCCCACGCCATCGAGCAGCGCTGGTACGACATCTGGGAGTCCAGAGGCTACTTCGCGCCGTCGAACCAGGGCGAATCCTACTGCATCATGATTCCGCCGCCGAACGTTACGGGCACCCTGCACATGGGACACGCCTTCCAGGATACTATCATGGATGCACTTATCCGGTACCAGCGCATGGGTGGCCGGGATGCCCTCTGGCAGGCAGGCACCGACCATGCAGGTATAGCGACCCAGATGGTGGTGGAGCGCCAGCTCAACGCCGAAGGCAAGACGCGCCATGACCTGGGCCGGGAGGCGTTTCTGGAACGCATCTGGCAATGGCGGGAAAAGTCCGGGGGGACCATTACCCAGCAGCTGCGCCGCATGGGGGCTTCCCTGGACTGGGCCCACGAACGCTTCACCATGGACGAAGGGCTGTCCAGAGCGGTTTGCGAGGTCTTCGTACGCCTCTACGAGGAGGGGCTGGTTTATCGGGGGAAGCGGCTGGTTAACTGGGACCCGGTGCTGCACACCGCTGTGTCTGATCTGGAGGTCATTTCAGAGGAAGAGAACGGCCATCTGTGGCACATGCGCTATCCCCTGACCGATGGCTCCGGGAATCTGGTCGTGGCCACGACCCGGCCCGAGACCATGCTCGGCGACGCCGCTGTTGCCGTACACCCGGGCGACGAACGGTACAAGCACCTTATCGGCCAGCTGGCGGAGTTGCCCCTCACCGGCCGAAAGATCCCGGTCATCGCGGACGAGTATGTGGACCCGGAATTCGGTACCGGCTGCGTGAAGATAACCCCGGCCCACGATTTCAACGACTATCAGGTCTGGCTGCGCCATCGCGATACCACGCCCCTGCGAGCCGTGCCCCTGAACGGGCTGATCAACATCTTTACCGTCGATGCGCGCATCAAGGCCAACGAATACGACGATCTGAGCTGGGGCCACAAGGGCCCGGATCCGCAGGGTGCCGTGCACGCGGACGAGAACGGCCACACGGAGCAGGTGGCGGTTGCCAGCCTCATGCCGGAGGCATATCGGGGACTGGACCGATTCGAGGCCAGAGAACGCATCGTCGAGGATCTGCGCCGGACCGGTCTGCTGGAAAAGATTGAAGACCACAAGCTGGTCGTACCTCGAGGCGACCGCAGCGGCGCCGTCATCGAACCCTTCCTCACCGACCAGTGGTTCGTGCGCGCCCGGCCCCTGGCGGAGCCGGCCATCGCGGCGGTACAGGACGGTCGCATGCGATTCGTGCCGGACAACTGGAAAAACACCTTTTTCGAATGGATGCGCAACATCGAGGACTGGTGCATCAGCCGACAGATCTGGTGGGGCCACCGCATTCCCGCCTGGTATGACGTCGAGGGCAATATCTACGTGGGACCCAGCGAGGAACGCATCCGCGCGCAACACCGACTCGCGGACGATGTGGAGCTGACCCGGGATCCCGATGTGCTTGACACCTGGTTCTCCTCGGCTCTCTGGCCCTTCTCCACCTTGGGATGGCCGGAGGATACCGAACGTCTCCGGCAGCACTACCCCACCAGCGTGCTGGTCACGGGTTTCGACATTATTTTCTTCTGGGTTGCCCGCATGGTCATGATGGGGATCAAGTTCATGGGGGATGTGCCCTTCCGCCAGGTCTACATACACGGCCTCATCCGGGATGCGGAAGGCCAGAAAATGTCAAAGTCCAAGGGCAACGTGCTGGATCCCCTGGATCTGATTGACGGCATCGACCTTGACTCTCTGGTGGCAAAACGCACCGGGGACCTGATGCAGCCGCAGATGGCCAAGGCAGTGGAGAAGGCAACCCGCAAGCACTTCCCGGACGGCATCCCCGCCTTCGGCACGGATGCCCTGCGCTTCACCTTCTGCTCTCTCGCCACGACGGGACGCGACATTCGTTTCGACCTGGGTCGTATCGAGGGCTACCGCAATTTCTGCAACAAGCTCTGGAACGCCGCCCGCTATGTGCTCATGAACACGGAGGGCCAGGACAGCGGCCAGACCAGCGGCACCTATGAGCTCGGCACCGCCGACCGGTGGATCCAATCGCGCCTGCAGCAGGTAACGACACGGGTCCGGACCGCCATTGATGCCTATCGCTTTGACCTGGCGGCCCAGGCCATCTATGAATTCACCTGGAGTGAGTACTGCGACTGGTATCTGGAGCTCTCGAAACCCGTCCTGACCGGTGAGGATGCCTCCCAGGCGCAGCGGCGCGGCACCCGCCGCACGCTGGTGCGAACGCTGGAGGCACTTCTGCGCCTCGCACACCCTCTGATGCCCTTCATAACGGAAGAGATCTGGCAGCGTGTGGCGCCCCTTGCCGGTGCGCAAGGCGACACCATCATGCTTCAGCCTTATCCCCAGGCGACGCCGGACGTCGTGGACCAGCAGGCCGTCGTCGAGATGCAATGGCTCATGGATTTCGTGCTGGGGGTACGCCGCATCCGGGGTGAAATGAACATCGCTCCGGGCAAGCCCCTGTCGGTGCTTCTGCAAAACGGCACCGATACGGACCGAGTCTATCTGGAGACGCTGCGTACTGACGTGACGAAGCTGGCCCGGCTGGAGAAGATCACCTGGCTCACAACTGAGCAGGATGCGCCGGAATCCGCCGTCGCCCTGGTCGGCGAAATGAAGATTCTCATACCCATGGCGGGGCTCATAGACAAGAGCGCGGAGCTCGGCCGCTTGAGCCGTGAGATAGAAAAGCTGCATAAGGATCTGGCGCGCAGCGAGGGCAAGCTGTCGAATCCCAGCTTCGTAGACAAAGCCCCTGCTGCCGTAGTCGACAAGGAACGCAAGCGCGTCACGGAGATGCAGTCCGCCATGTCCAGACTTCTGGAGCAGCGCACGCGCATGGAAACGCTTTGAAGACGCCGGCCGCGCCCCTGGCCTGCCGGGAAGCGGAGACGCCGAGCTCCAACTGTCCATGCGCCGCCCGCCATCTGCGCCGCTCCACCAACGTCCCGTACGGACATTCTTGTAGGGTATTTCGGAGCGCCTCCAGAGCCCGAGAAGCCGTGATGAATCTCTACCTGCGTTTTCTCCTGCTAATGCTGAAAAGAATTCGCGTGTCCCGGAAGATTGGCGTCTTCGATCTGTGTCGCACGCGGTTTCGAGTTCAGCCCCTGGATCTCGATCTGAACTTTCACATGAACAACAGCCGCTACCTGTCCATTATGGACCTGGGGCGGTTCGATCTGATGATGAGGTCGGGGGTATTCTGGAAGCTCATGGCGGGTGGATACTATCCGGTCGTTGTGTCCGAAAGTATTCGATTCAGGAAGTCTCTCAAGCTGTTTGATGGTTTCGAGCTGTTCACGGCTATCGAGTCTTGGGACGACAAGGACGTGTTCATGACCCAGAGATTCGTCCACAGGGGTGAAGCTGTCGCCACCGGATTCATCAAGGGGCGCTTCCGGAAACGGGGCAGGAAGAGCTCCGTGCCGACTGCGGAGCTTTTCGAGATTACCGGCACGCCGTACCACGGCCCCCGCTTATCTGCGCTGGCACGAAGCCAAAAGACGGTTGAAGCCAACCTGCGAGCGGTGAAATAGCATTCCAGAACGGAGCACGCTCCCGCAAGGCGTTGGATGCAGTAACAAGAGGCTCCGCCGATTGCATGCGCAGACTGCCGGCCAAGAGGCACCTTAGATGACCCGTGGCATCATAAGATTTGCGGCCCTGCCCATCCTTCTGACCGCTCTCATGCTGGCGGACTCAGCTCGTGCCGGAGCTCCCGCGACCGGCACGGTCAGCGCGGCGCAGGCCTGCGCCGCCTACGTGTCCAAGAACAAACGCAGCAATCCGGGCCAGGTCAGCCTGAAAGTGGGTGAGTCGTATCAGGTCTTCGCGGCAGACCGGCCCGCAACCCCGTCCTGGTACCGGATTCGAGTGCATGGCGCACACCCGCCAGAACGCTGGGTTGCCAAGCGTTGCGTGATGGGAGACGTTCAGGTTGGCGACGGCAGCCACGGTGGAGGGCGTGCCGGGACCTGCAATACCGCGGGCCTCGCCGACAGCCACGTGCTCGCGTTGAGCTGGCAGCCTGCGTTCTGCGAAACGCATCGGGAGAAGCCGGAGTGCCGCACCGACTCCAGTGACGCCGGGCAAGCACGCCATTTCACTCTGCATGGCCTGTGGCCGAACAAGAAGGCGTGTGGAACGCATTACAACTACTGCGGCGAGATAAAGAGCCAGTCCGGTCATTTCTGCAATTATCCGATGCTGGATCTGCGTGCCGCGGTGCGCAAGGAGCTGGAAGAGATCATGCCGAGCGCGGCGGCCGGTTCCTGTTTGCAGCGCCACGAATGGTTCAAACACGGCACATGCCAAACGCGTTGGACCATCGATGGCTATTTCGAACACGCCGTAGACCTGGCGCGCCAGTTCAACGAATCGGGCATGGCGTATTTCATGTCACGCAACATGGGCCGGGAGATCAGCGAGCAGTCCTTCCATGAACGCGTGGACTGCGCGCTGGGCGCAGACGCTCACAAACGCCTGCAGCTCAGGTGCAGAGACGGCAACCTGGTGGACGTGTATGTCAATCTACCGGCAACGCTCTCCAAGGCGGAATCTCTCGGCGAGCTCATGAAACGCGCGGAACCGAAGTACAGTTCCAACTGCGGCAACAGTTTTCGGATCGATCCCGTGGGCTATGTGAACTAGGCTGCGGGCTCGGGCCTTCAGCGCGGCTTACTGTGGGGACAAGCCGAGACCCATCTGTCACTCACCGGACACAGCGTTGGCTGCTCTCAGCCAGACAGTCTCGTATGCAGCAAGCTGCCAGGTCCGGGCGCCGGCGCCCGTGCTGGGCTTTCCGGTGATCAGTTCCTCCCACTGACGGCTCCGGAAGGCACTTACGAGGCCGTCGTCCAACTGCAGCTTCCTGTGTCCAGCCGTCAGGTTGCTCACCGCCAGTATGGTCTCCGTACCGTCCGGCGAGGTACGTTCAATGCCGAACAGTCCATCACTCAAATCGAGCACGCGCTGGCCGCCGTCCGGATGAAAGCTCGGATGCTCGGCACGCAGCTTCAAAAGGCGCGAGTAAGCATGGAACACCCGGGCATGTGGCGTTCTGGGTTTCCCGAGCCGCTCCAGCAGTTCTCCCTCGTCCCAGCGTCCCCGATTTATCGCCCGCACCTGGCCGGTGCTGTTGACCCCCTCCTGGTCATTGTGGGTCGCGGTCAGACTGTGAAAGTACACGACGGGGATCCCCTGCAGGGCAAGCATTATGGCTTGAGAGCAGAGGAATCGGGCCACATGGGTGGCTGAACGGGGCTCTCCCGGATCAGCCAGTGCATCGAAATAGGAAATATTCAGCTCATAGGGTTGCTGCGAGCCATCGGGACCGGTGCGTGTTGACACATAGCCGCCCCGTTCCTTCACGGCGGCGACCAGGGCTGCGCGCTGCGCATCGGGCAGCACGCCCTCAAGGGGCGCAATCCCGATTCCATCGTGGGACGCCGTGAAGTTCAAATAAGTGCAACCGCCGGGCAAGCCGGGAAGGGATGCCAGCCAGCGCTTCAGGTAGCGGCTGCTGCCCCGGTGCAGGGCGTGCAGCAACAGCGCCGGCAGGCTGGACCGGTAGACCAGGTGCGCTTCGTCTCCCGACCCGAAATAGCTCAGCGTCTCGGCGGTCGGCATGTTGCTGTCGGTCACCAGCAGCGTACCGGGTGCCAGCATATCGAGCACGTCTCTGAGCAATTTCACGATCTCGTGGGTTTCCGGCAGATGTATGCAGGGCGTCCCCTGCTGCTTCCACAGGTAAGCCACGGCGTCCAGGCGAACGACGCGCGCGCCGCGGCTGACGTAGAAAAGCAAGATGTCGAGAAACTCGAAAAGCACATCGGGATTGCTCCATCGCAGATCCGGCTGGTCCGCGCTGAACGTGGTCCACAGATTGCGCTTCCCGCGTCGCGTCTGGGTGACGGTGAACAGAGGCGAGGAGCGAGGCCTGACCACTGCACTCAGATCGGTGTGCGGATCGATGGAAATAAAATAATGGCGGTAAGGAGCGATACCATTCACGTAATGCTTGAACCACGAGCTCTGCCGGGACACGTGATTCAACACCAGGTCGAACATCAGCCGGTATCGCTGTGCAAGGTCGGCGACATCCGCCCAGCCTCTCAGCTGATCGTTGACCGCCCGATAGTCGATGATGGAGAAGCCGTCATCGGAGCTGTACGGAAAGAAAGGCAGCAAATGGACGCAGGAAAACGCACCGTCCAGATGCTCGTCGAGGAAGCGCCGTAGAGTCACCAAGGGCGCCTCGCCTCTAGCGCGGATCATGTCGCCGTAGGTCGTGAGCAGCGCGTCGTGCTGGCTCCAGGGCGTGGTCCCGCCATCGCCCGACTCATTCTTATGCGGGTCCCCGGGGTGCTGATATCGACCGGCCAGGAGGGCCAGCCGGCTCGTCAACCGGGGCGCCCGCTGTGCCCCGTAGAGTCGCGCCAACCGGGCCCGCAGGCGCCCCATTGACTCGCTTGGAAGAATCTTCACTGCTGTCTACTCGCTTGGGGTCGACGTGATCCGCGCCTAGCCCGGACTTCTCACCGGGATTA
>JAAUXZ010034717.1_pt1 | contig 10004 bp, 9 predicted proteins | sample 7278131 | NCBI WGS metagenome assembly JAAUXZ01 (sample SAMN14350119, study PRJNA611818) | marine sediment metagenome | isolation source: surface marine sediment (3m) | place: French Polynesia: Moorea | collected 2018-08
CTGTCACTGATGTTCGGCGTGATGCGCTTCGTCAACATTGCCCATGGCGATTTCATCGTCGTCAGTGCTTACATGGCCCTTGTGCTGGCCGGCAGTTTCGCGCTGCACCCGTTGTTTTCAATTCTGATCGTTGTGCCACTGATGGGAGTGTTTGGCTATTTGGGGCAACGATTGATGCTCAATCGCGTGCTTGGCACCGATATTCTGCCGCCGATCCTGGTTACCTTCGGCCTGTCGATCATCATTCAGAACGCGTTACTGGAAACCTTCAGTGCTGATAGTCAACGCTTACCATCTGGCTGGCTCGAGGCCGCTTCGTTTTCACTCGGATCACAGGTTGCGGTCGGCGTGTTGCCACTGATGATGTTCGGCGCGGCGTTACTGATCATCGGCTTGCTGCAATACGTTTTTTACCGCACGCAAACCGGGCGCATTCTGCGCGCAACCTCTGATGACGCGCGCACTGTTAGCCTGATGGGCGCGAACAATGCGCACACCTTCGCCGTCGCTACCATGTTAGCCAGCGCAGTGGTTGCGGTCGCCGGTGTCATGTTTGCGATGAAGACCAACTTCGATCCCGCCTCGGGCCCTGTCCGTCTGTTGTTTGCCTTCGAGGCAGTCATTATCGGTGGTCTCGGCAATCTATGGGGCACCTTGATAGGAGGGATCATTCTCGGTGTGGCGCAAACCGTCGGCGCTCAAATTAACCCCGGCTGGCAAATTCTTGCAGGGCATGTCGTTTTCCTGGTGATTCTGGTGATTCGACCGACCGGCCTGTTCCCTCGCATGTGCGGATGTCAACGATGACGACTAGTAGCACCAATCGGATGAGTATCGGCACTGGCCACCGCGTTGGTCTGGCAGCCTTATTGCTTTTGGTGATAGGTCTAGCCTGCGCTCCCTGGTGGGCCGGTCGGGCTGACCTGCGCCTGCTGATGGAAATCTTCGCCTACCTCGCGCTTGCGCAAATGTGGAACCTGCTGGCAGGGTACACAGGATTACTGTCAATTGGACAACAGGCTTTCGTCGGTCTTGGCGGTTACCTGTTTTTTGCATTGGCCATGTTTTCGGGCCTGCATCCACTCATTGCCTTACCCTGCGTTGCGGTTGCCACGGCGCTGGTTGCGGTGCCAACCGGATGGATCGCGTTTCGCCTGCAAGGCGCTTACTTTGCCATTGGAACCTGGGTTATTGCAGAGGTATTCCGTCTGCTCGCGGCTCAGACCAATAGCCTTGGCGGTGGTTCCGGTATTTCGCTGCCCGTGCAAATCGTCAAGTCCATAGGTGCCAGCCGTGCGGCGCGTGAATACACCCTGTACTGGATATCGCTGGGTCTTGCTATTGTTGCGGTTGCCGGTGTTTGGCTATTGCTGCGTTCACGTTGGGGTCTGGCCTTAACTGCGATTCGTGATTCAGAAACCGCGGCTCGCAGCGTCGGAGTCAGAATTTATCGCGTTAAGTTTCTCGTCTACGTTGCCACCGCGGGATTGACTGGTCTAGCGGGTGGACTCATCTTTTTGCAGAAACTGCGTATTTCCCCAGAGGCGGCGTTCAGTGTTAACGACTGGACCGCATTTGTTATCTTCATTGTCGTCATCGGCGGCATTGGTTCGATCGAAGGTCCATTGATTGGTGTTGCCATCTTTTTCCTACTGCGTGAACTCGCATCGGACTGGGGAGCTCTCTACCTGATCCTCATGGGTAGTATCGCTGTAGCCGTGATGCTGATCGATAAGCGCGGTATCTGGGGTTTTCTGCAGGATCGAGGACTCCCAGCTTTATTCCCTACCCAGCGCGTCCTGCACGTCTCGGATTCTTCCCAAGCAGATCCTGCGCCCGCAGGTGATGAGAATCCAGCTGTTCCAAAAACCTGATATACGCGAACCCGCTGACAGGACTGCCAGGCCGCTGTTGGCCGGCAAGACCTGAAACCACTAAAAATCCAATTTAACCGAGCTGCGATGCCCAGAAAATAGCGGGACAGCCTTATCAGTAAAACTCACTTGTAATTAGTAGCAGCCGTTTCAGGTGTTGAGAGGCGCGGAGTTGCCCGCTGATGACGGCTTATATCAGGATACCTGGAAACCGCGAGGGGTGTCGGCTGCAGCCGAGGGGTAAACCCCCGGCCATGACCGTGCTGAACTATTTCCGACGAGACTTACTCGCGGATTTCTTATTCTTTTCTTCCATCTGTTCTATCAATTCCTTGCGCGAAACCTCCGCGGTTTTCCTGATGTGAGCCTCAGCCTCGCGGCAGATCGCATCGACGTCTCTGGATATTGCGGCATCGTAGATGCGCTGATGCTCGGCATGCAGGTTTCGCGGTTTTTTAACTTTCTTCGATGCACTCAAGGAAATGCTGCGATAGCGTTTATGCTGGTCGTAAAGAATTTGATAAAAACGGAATAACCAGTTTGAAGCGCAGGCTGAAATCAGGGTCTCGTGAAATTCCCGATTGCGTGCCTCCCAGGCCTCAGGATTATCGGGCGTTTTGTTCTTTTCTGCCTTGGTCAGTTGATAAAAGGCCGCCACCACCCGCGATTCCCAGTCATCGTCGCCAAGTTTCAGGCTTAGCGTTAACGCTTCTCGCTCCAGCATCACTCTGAGGTCAGTGATGTCGTCGAGGTCTTTGACCGAAATTGGTGCGGCGCGAAATCCGCGCTGACCCTCGGTCACCACAAAACCGTCGGAGCTCAGCCGGCTTAATGCCTCCCGAATCGGAGTCGCGCCAACCGCATAATGATTTTTCAATTGTTCGATTCTGAGCTTGGTTTCTGGTGCATGCTTGCCGCGAATGATGTCTTCACGGATCTGCTGATAAACCGAATCAGTCAGGGTTTTCGGCGCCAGTTCAACCGCTTGCGTTGCCTGAATCATGGTCTGCATATCTCCAATTTGTCGAATTCTCGAATTATAAGGCAAATGTGCTTATTTTTGAATATTGCAGTAAAAACTATTATTATCGATAAAATAGTTGAAAATCGATAAAATAATAGTATGCTTCATTTTTATTAAAAGAAATAAAAGGGTGCGGATCACGGTAAGCGCGTTTATCGCAAACGATTCGTCGCTTCAAGACAACGGGAAAGGACCATGATGGAAATTAAAAATTTTATTAACGGCGAGTTTGTCGGCTCAGCTTCAGGCAAAACATTCGATAACGTCAATCCTGCGACCAATGAACTTATTGGTACCGTGCACGAGGCAGGACAGGCTGAAGTAGATGCTGCTGTCAAGGCGGCTCGTGAGGCGTTACGCGGACCCTGGGGTTATCTGAAGGTTGAGGAACGTATGGCCCTGTTGCATAAAGTAGCGGACGGTATCAATGCCCGTTTTGACGAGTTTCTCGAGGCCGAATGCCTGGACACTGGTAAGCCAAAATCGATTGCCTCACATATTGATATCCCGCGCGGTGCGGCCAACTTCAAGATTTTTGCCGACCTCGTTAAAAATATTCCGACTGAAAGCTTCATGCTTGACACACCAGACGGCGAGGGTGCATTGAACTACTCGCAGCACAAGCCCAAGGGTGTGATTGCGGTGATTAGCCCGTGGAACCTGCCGTTGTTGCTGTTGACCTGGAAGGTCGGCCCGGCGTTGGCCTGCGGTAACACGGTGATCGCAAAACCTTCCGAAGAAACACCCCGCACCGCAGCGTTGCTCGCAGAGGTTATGGCAGACGTTGGTATTCCTGCAGGCGTGTTTAACGTGGTCAACGGCTTCGGTCCTGATTCCGCGGGCGCCTTTCTAACCGGTCACCCGGACATCGACGGTATTACCTTTACCGGCGAAACCCGCACTGGCGCCGCGATCATTAAAAACAGCGCCGATCACATCAGGCACTGCTCGATGGAACTGGGAGGTAAAAATCCCGCACTGGTGTTTGCCGACTGCGACATGGACAAGGCCATCGAAGGCACCCTGCGCTCGGTGTTTGCCAACTGCGGACAGGTCTGCCTTGGCACCGAACGCGTTTACGTTGAACGCCCGATTTTCGACGAGTTTGTCGCCCGCCTTAAAGAGGGTGCTGAATCGCAGGTGCTCGGTGCCTGGGATGATGCAGCTACAACTATGGGACCGCTGGTTAGCAAGGAGCACCAGCAAAAGGTACTGGACTATTACCAGAAGGCCAAAGACCTGGGCGCCACCATCGTCACTGGAGGCGGTCAGCCTGAGATGCCGGATGAGCTTGCCGGGGGTTGCTGGGTTGAACCGACAATCTGGATCGGTCAGCCAGAGGATTCGCCGCTTGTTCGCGAAGAGATCTTCGGACCCTGCTGTCATATCACACCGTTTGATACCGAGGAAGAAGCCGTGCGGCTAGCCAATGATACCGAGTACGGCCTGGCCGGTGCGGTGTGGACGGAAAACCTGGCCCGGGCCCATAGGGTCGCTGGCCAGATCGAAGCCGGTATCGTCTGGGTTAATTCCTGGTTTCTGCGCGACCTGCGCACACCATTCGGTGGTAGCAAAAACTCTGGCATCGGTCGCGAGGGCGGCGTGCATTCGATGGAGTTCTATACCGAGCTGAAGAACATCTGTATCAAACTTTAACGGGATATCGCCATGTTGAGCCAACAAAAAATCCAGGGTTTTGCCGACGAGTTATACGGTGCATTGCGCAACCAGCAAATGATCGATCCATTAACCGATCGCGAACCTGACATGACTATCGAGGATGCCTACCAGGTTTCCTCGCAACTTTTACAAAAGCGCATTGACGTCGATGGCGAGAGAGTAATCGGCAAGAAGATCGGCGTTACCAGCGCCGCTGTGATGAATATGCTCGGTGTTGATCAGCCCGATTTCGGTTACCTGACCGATGCAATGGTGGTGGAAGAGGGGCAACCCCTCTCGCTGACCGAAAAAATGATTCAGCCGCGTGCTGAGGGTGAGATTGCTTTTGTGCTGAAAAAAGATTTAGTCGGGCCGGGCATTACAGCATCTGACGTGTTGCAGGCAACGGATTTCATCGTGCCCTGTTTCGAAATTGTAGATTCACGTATTCGTGACTGGAAAATCAAGATCCAGGACACCGTCTCGGACAACGCTTCCTGTGGTTACTTCTTGCTCGGCCAGGACGCGGTCAGTCCACGCTCACTGGATCTGTCGACCTGCGGCATGGTGTTGGAATTAAATGGTCAGCTGGCGTCAACCGGTGCCGGTGCCGCCGCATTGGGTTCGTCGCCGGTGAGCTGCGTGGTGTGGCTGGCAAATACGCTTGGTCGTCTCGGTACGCCGCTTAAGGCCGGTGAAGTGATTCTTTCCGGATCCCTGGTGCCGTTGCAACCGGTGAAGGCCGGTGATTACATGTCAGTCAGTATTGGCGGTATTGGCCGCTGCTCAGTTCGATTCACCTGATTGTTTAGGAGGTAGAAATGAAAATTCGTTGCGCCCTGATCGGCTCCGGCAATATCGGCACCGATCTGATGATAAAACTGCTACGTAGCGATATCCTCGATCCTGTGTGGATGGTTGGTATCGATCCGGAATCGGATGGGCTAAAGCGTGCCGCCGCCCAGGGACTGAAAACCACGCACGAAGGCGTGGATGGCTTGCTGCCCCATATCGAAGCCGATGACATTCGCATTGCTTTTGACGCCACTTCTGCCTATGTGCATGCAGAAACCTCGCGCAAGCTGACCGCCAAAGGGGTCAAGGTTATCGACCTGACACCTGCGGCCATTGGGCCTTTCTGTGTGCCTCCGGTTAACCTGGAAGACCATCTCCGTCAGGGCGAGGAGAACGTCAATATGGTGACCTGCGGAGGTCAGGCCACTATTCCGATGGTACACGCGGTGAGCCGCGTACAAGCCGTCGAATATGGTGAAATCGTGGCAACCATCGCCTCCAAATCAGCGGGGCCTGGAACGCGCAAGAATATTGATGAATTTACCGTCACTACATCAGGAGCAATCGAAAAGATTGGTGGCGCCAACACCGGCAAGGCAATCATCATTCTGAATCCGGCAGAACCGCCGCTGATGATGCGCGACACGGTGCACTGCCTGACTGTGGACGAGCCCGATCAGGAAAAAATCACCGAGTCGATCCGGCAAATGGAAGCCGCTGTGCAGGCCTATGTGCCGGGATATCGGATCAAGGAAGGGCCAATTTTCGATGGTAACCGGGTCACCGTATTTCTCGAGGTGCGCGGCAAGGGAGATTATCTGCCCGACTACGCCGGTAACCTCGACATCATGACCGCGGCGGCGCAGAAAGCTGCCGAAATGTTCGCCGAGCAAATGCTCGACCAGGTCGCCTAGGAGAAAAACGATGAATCTACAGGGTAAAAAAATCAAACTCCATGACATGTCGTTACGCGACGGCATGCACTCAATCCGCCACCAGTTTTCGTTGCAGGATATGATCGATTTGTCGCTGGCGCTGGATGCCGCCCGCGTACCCTTGATCGAGATTACTCACGGCGACGGTCTCGCCGGTTCCTCGGTCAACTATGGTTTCGCCCGGCATAGCGACAAGGAGTATCTCGAGGCGGTCATTCCAAAACTCGAATTCAGTAAGGTTTCCGTATTATTGATCCCTGGTATCGGCACGGTCGAGGATCTGAAAATGGTCGAAGACCTCGGCGTTTCAACGGTGCGTGTTGCGACCCACTGTACCGAGGCCGATGTCGCCGAGCAGCACATCGAATATGCCGTGAAACATGGTTTTGATACGGTCGGTTTCCTGATGCTGAGCCATATGATCGATGCCGACGCCATGCTGGAGCAGGCAAAGCTGATGCATTCCTATGGCGCCAATTGTCTGTACATGGCGGATTCCGCCGGACACATGCTGCCCGACGAAGTGAAACGCAAGGTTAGCCTGCTGCGTGAGAACTTCCCCGACGAGATAGAAATTGGATTTCATGCCCACCACAACCTGGGAATGGGAGTCGCTAACGCGGTCGCCGCAGTTGAAGCCGGCGCAAATCGCATCGACGGTTCGGTGGCCGGATTCGGTGCTGGCGCGGGGAATACGCCACTGGAAGTATTTGCCGCGGTCTGTGACCTCAGCGGCATTGAAACCGGTGTCGATCTAAGCGCCCTGATGGACGCGGCCGAAGACATTGCGTTACCCATCATGGGTGAACATTTGCCACGCGTCAGTCGTGATGCTTTAACACTGGGTCACGCCGGCGCCTACTCATCGTTCTTGTTACATGCCAAGCGCGCGGAACAGAAACACGGAGTTTCTTCCCGTGAAATCCTTGCGGAGATGGGTCGACGTCGTACCGTGGGCGGTCAGGAGGACATGATCGAAGACGTCGCCCTGGAAATTTTAAGAGTAGAGGACTAAACCGATGAGCACCCTGACAGCAGAAACCATAGCCGCACTCGCCGAGCATGTCGAAAATGCCGAATTACATGCCAAGGACATCAGCAAAATCACTAATGACTATCCCGACATGGACTGGGAAGACGCCTACGATATCCAGTGGGCTATCCGTCAACGCAAATTGGATCGTGGCAATCGGGTAGTCGGGCTGAAGATGGGATTGACGTCCTATGGAAAGATGAAACAAATGGGTGTAGAGAATCCCTTATACGCTTTCCTCGCCGATTATTTCAGCGTGCCGGACGGTGGAACGATCAAGACCGAGGAATTGATTCACCCCAAGGTTGAGGCTGAAATTGCGATCGTCACCAACAAGGAATTATCCGGGCCCGGCTGTACAGTGGCGCATGTGCTTGATGCCACGGAGAGCGTGGTGCCGGCGGTTGAGATTATCGATTCACGTTACGAAAACTTTAACTTCGACCTGAAGTCGGTTATTGCCGATAACGCCTCGTCGTCTCGTTTTATTACCGGTGGCAATGTCAAACGCGCTAATGAAGTCGACATGAAAACACTCGGTGTGGTGATGGAAAAAAATGGCCAGGTGGTTGAAGTCGGTGCAGGTGCCGCGGTGCTTGGACACCCTGCCGCCGCGGTCGCCATGCTTGCCAACATGCTCGCCGAACGCGACGAAGTCATTCCGGCCGGAACATTCATCATGACCGGCGGCATTACCGCCGCATTTGCGGTGGAAGCCGGTGATAATGTCACCGTTCGATATCAGGATCTTGGTACCATTAGTGTTAATTTCGTCTGATCAAAGCGGAGTGCAAATCCATGCCATTATTACAGGCATCGATACTAGAGGGTCGTAGCCCGCAACAAATCGAAGGCTTTTGCAAAGAGATTACCGAGGTTGCCTGCAAACACCTGAATGTCAAAAGCAGCCAGGTTCGCGTCATCCTTAACGAGGTACCCGCCGAACACTGGTATATTGGTGGGGTTTCAAAGGCAGAGCTGGACGGCAAAGGCAATGGCTGACAGCAATGCTGTTCAGGAAACTGATGACGGGCAACCGGTCACCGTCAGTGTGTCACGTAAGGTCATACCCGGTAAGGAGGCAGCCTACGAAGAGTGGCTGAGCGGCATCAGCAAGGCTGGCGCCCAATACCCCGGCCACATGGGTGTTAACGTGTTAAGGCCCTGCGATGCCACGCGCGGTGAATACGTGGTCATTTACCGATTCGATAATTATGAAAATGCCCGCCGCTGGGAAGAGTCGGACGAACGAGCGTCCTGGGTCGAAAAGGTAAAACCACTGGTGGTCGGTGAAGCCAGGCGCAAGCGGGTTACCGGGCTTGAATTCTGGTTTAACCTGCCCAGCATACCGGTGACCATGACGCCGTCGAAACACAAGATGGCGCTGGTGCTGTTTGTTGTGGTTTACACGCTGGTCTTGTTGATAAGCACTCTGCTCGAACCCATTCTCGGACCGCTCCCGACATGGGGTAAGTTGCTGGTCGTGATCCCGATACAGGTGCTGTTAATGACCTATTTGGTCATGCCGCGTGTAACTTCGTTATTAAAAAACTGGATATACACGAAATCCTGATTTAGCCGCCGGCCTCTGTTAGTGTTGCAAATGACAGGCGTTCGAATCAGTAAACCAGGGTTAGGATAACCTGGGTTTACGCTAAGCATGGCCAACCGGATACTGATAACGAAAAACCGGATGGCTGCAAGACATAGTTAAAGTATAAAAATGATAAGCAAAAGTTCCCCCCGGAAAAACGATGACTAAACGAGCCAGGATTGCGGAATGTCGGGCTGTTGCTGCTGAGGTCGCCAGTTCGAATGCATGACTCATTAAAAGACAAGCTGTTTCCTCCAACCAATGATTTGAGTGAAGCCATACGGTTTGACAATGAAACCGGCACAATCTGGTTGGAACAGCAGCGAATGTTACTGACCCATGCGTCAGCGCTGGGTTCGATGCGCCAGGAGCTGATCGACTCGCTTGGCAAATCCTACGCCCGGGATGTGTTGATGCGTATGGGCTGGGCGTCTGCGCAGGCCGATGCAGAATTGGCCAGGCGAATTCGCGCAGGCCAGGATCCAATGGAAGTATTCTCCGTGGGGCCACAGTTACATACGATTGAGGGCGTGGTCCGGGTTGATCCGGTGAAGGTCGAAATCGACATTGAGAACGGCAAGTTCTACGGTGAGTTTATCTGGACCAATTCGTTCGAAGCGGACGAACACGTGCGCGAACTCGGAAGCTCGGACGAACCGGTATGCTGGCATTTGGTTGGCTACGCCAGTGGTTATACCAGTAATTTCATGGGCATCCCGATTTTCTACAAGGAACTGGAGTGCGTCGGTAAAGGCGACCACCAGTGCCGAATCGTTGGCCAACCGCTCGACGAATGGGAGGATGCGGACGAGCTCAGAAAACTGTTCGACAGCGAACCGCTGGTCGACAAATTGAATGACCTGCAGGACGAGGTGCAGCAACTGCGAACGGTGGCGGCCTTTGCCGTGGGCCTCGATCCAGACGAGATCGTAGCCAATTCGCAGGCCATTCGCGACACCATGTTCCTATTGGACAAGGCGGCCGAGACGGATGTCTCCGTCTTGATGCTCGGCGAAACCGGGGTAGGCAAGGAAGTTTTTTCGCAGGCGTTGCATCGTTCTGGCCAACGCAAGGACAACGCGTTTGTCGC
>JAAUXZ010030555.1_pt1 | contig 10003 bp, 6 predicted proteins | sample 7278131 | NCBI WGS metagenome assembly JAAUXZ01 (sample SAMN14350119, study PRJNA611818) | marine sediment metagenome | isolation source: surface marine sediment (3m) | place: French Polynesia: Moorea | collected 2018-08
GCCCAAGCGTATGCAGCAGGTTATCGGTATGCGCGCGGCCATCGAAGCCTCCGCCCGACGGCTGGCGCCCACGCGGACATACTGGGCGGCCGTGGGCAGCGGCCCCAACAAGGCCTCGGCCGACGAAATCCGCATCAAACTGAGCGAACTCTGCTATAAAACCATTTCATCGGACTATGTCGAGGACAAGAAGCATATCGATCTTTCCTCCGAGCCGCTGATTATCGTCTGTGCGGCCGGGGTGCGCGGCAGCGTCATCGGCGACATCATCAAGGATACGGCCATTTTCAAGGCCCACAAGGCCACCCCCGTGGTCATTGCCGATGCGGGCGAGAAGCGTTTTGGCCCATATGCGGAAGACGTTTTTCAGGTGCCTCCGGCGCCGGAGCACCTGGCCCCCATCCTCAACACCCTGGTGGGACATCTCTGGGGCTATTATGCCGCCCTGGCCATCAATGCGGGCTCACGGTTTCTCTACGGATTCCGGGAGGAAATCCAGACGACCATGAACGGCTACGCCGAACAGGGTCTGGATGCCTATGAAATCATGCTCGAAAAAGGCTTCCGCCATAAAGTCGCCGAATTCTACCGCGCCTTCCAGGCCCGACGCGCCCAAAACCGCTTTCCGGAAGCCATCGGCCTGGGCGCGGTCTCCGACCTGACCCTGCTGATGAAGTACCTCGCCGGCCGTCTGCCCTTCTCGGATTTCGAACTCGACTTCGGGATCAAAGGCACGGCCCGCAATATCATCGACACCTTCATGGGCATCACCTCCGAATGCATCAACAACATGTCGCGACCGATCGACGCGATTAAGCACCAGGCTAAAACCGTTACGGTCGGCACCAGCCGGATCACCGAGAAAACCGAGGGCCTGCTGTTTGAAAGCCTCGACACCCACGGCCTCAACATTTCGCAGCTGACCGGCGGGAATGTCATCGTCCTCAAGAATCTGCAGGCCATCGTGAACCGCATCCGGGGCGCCATTCTCTACCGGATCGATGGACTCGACATGCTGGGGGAGATATCGGAAACGACCACGATCGAGATTCTGCGCAAATCCGGCGAGCTCAAACCCCTGCCATCGCGGGTCGAAAAGGACCAGCGCCTCAAAGGCACCAAGGAAATTATCGTGCGGCAGGGAAACGTCTACATCGGTAAGGGCCGCAAGGACGGCCGCAGCATCCTGATCGTCCCGGCCATTTCCGAGCAGCCCGGCCGTTCCAACCTGATCGAATACCTGCTGCTGCTGAATATCGGGTTCAAAACCGATGTCGCCCTGCCGGAGAAGATCAAAGCCCTGGGCGGGAAATACACGCACATCCGCAATATCGTCCAGGAAAACAATATCCCCTGGGAAGACCGGCTCCTGGAAATGGTGGCGATGGAAGATCTATTCGGGCATTCCGCCGAAAAGATCGGGGAGCGCATCGTGGCTCGAAGCGCTTAGCGGTCTCCGTCACCCTGGCGGCCCGGTCTCGTCCTGTGGCTGGGATCGAGTTTGCATTCGAAGCGCAGGGCGGCGCCATGCGCAGGCATTATACCCCCTGTGATACCGCCCGGGGAAACCATCGTGGCCATCGCAAGGGCATCCGCCGGGCAGGCAAGCGCCCGGTGTTAGCCACCGGCCGCCGGCCCACAGAGATAGCGGATGCCACCGCGTGCCTGGCCGTGACCCTCTTGCCCCGCCCCCTCAGAGACCGCTCCCGCGGCCCCCTTGAGCCCTAATCCGCCGCGTCGTCCTGAAGCGGTTGCCGCTGCCGGGAGAATTCGAAAGCCGCACGGATGAATTCCCGGAAGAGCGGGTGCGGATTCATCGGCCGCGACTTGAATTCAGGATGGAACTGGCACCCCAGAAACCAGGGATGGTCCCGGAGCTCCACGATCTCCACCAGTTCCCCCCCCGGGGATGTGCCGCTGATAACCAGCCCGTCCGCCTCGAGTTGATCGCGAAAGGCGTTGTTGAATTCATAGCGGTGGCGATGGCGTTCGGAGATGTTTTCCTGCTGGTAGGCGCTCTGGGCGCAGGTGCCGGGCATAAGCCGGCAGGGATAGGCCCCCAGCCGCATGGTGGCCCCCTTGTCCGAGGAGGCGTCGCGGTGTTCGACCTGACCGGTCTGGTCGTTGTACCACTCGGTCATCAGATAGATGACGGGATGGGGTGTGGTTAAATCGAACTCCGAGCTGTTGGCATCCGCCAACCCGGACACATGCCGGGCGAACTCGACGACGGCCACCTGCATCCCCAGACAGATGCCGAAATAAGGAACGTTGTTTTCGCGGGCAAAGCGGGCCGTGCAGATCTTGCCCTCGATGCCCCGCGAGCCGAATCCGCCCGGTACCAGAATCCCGTCCGCCTCCAGCAGCGCCTGGCTGCAGGTGGCCTCCGTGATGGATTCCGAATCGACGTAAAGCAGTTTGACTTCACAGTCATTGGGAATGCCGCCGTGGTAGAGGGCTTCGTTGAGGCTTTTGTAGGACTCGGTCAAATCGACATATTTGCCCACGATCGCAATCTTGACCACCGGTTTGGACTGTTTCAGTTTCTGAACGAGTTCTTCCCAGATCTCCAGCCGCGGGGACCGGGTCCAGATATTGAGGTTGGTGACGATCTTGTCGTCGAGCCCTTCACTGTGAAAGTTGAGCGGCACCTCGTAGATGCAGTCCACATCCTTGGCAGTGATGACGGCATCTTCCTCGACATTCGTAAAGAGTGCGATTTTCTTCTTGATGTCCTTGCTGAGGGTGCTGCTTGTCCGGCACAGCAGGATGTCGGGCTGGATACCGATGCTGCGCAGTTCCTTGACGCTGTGCTGGGTCGGCTTGGTTTTTACTTCTCCGGCCGTATTGATGAAGGGCACCAGGGTGACATGGATGTAAAGGGTGTTTTCCTTGCCGGCATCCGCCCGGAACTGGCGGATGGCCTCCAGAAAGGGCAGGCTTTCGATGTCCCCGATCGTCCCCCCGATTTCGACGATGACGATATCGACGCTCTTGGCCGCCAGACGCACCGCATTTTTGATTTCATCCGTGATGTGCGGAATCACCTGGACGGTACCGCCGAGGTAGTCCCCCCGCCGTTCCTTGGTAATGACGGAATGGTAGATCTTGCCGGTGGTGAAGTTGTTGTTCTGTCCCAGCTTGGCATGGGTAAAGCGTTCGTAGTGGCCCAGATCGAGATCGGTTTCCGACCCGTCGTCCGTCACATAGACTTCGCCATGCTGAAAGGGGTTCATGGTACCGGGGTCTACGTTGATATAGGGGTCGAGTTTCTGAAGCGTCACGGTCAAGCCCCGGCTTTCCAGCAGGGCACCGATGGCGGCGGAGGCCAGGCCTTTGCCCAGGGACGAAAGGACGCCGCCGGTGACAAATATGAATTTGGTGTTCGCACTCATAGACACGCTCCACATTTCTGATTGGCATCGTCGGCAGGACGAGGCAATTTAAATAATATATCTAAATTACAAGAAATTAGATCGGCAATGCTGTGGTTTGCTGATTCAGAGGGGAAGGGGCTGGTGTCGGGTCGGGGGTGAGGGGTGAAAAAATGGCAATAGGTCAGCAAATACGCCATAAACGTATGCAATTGGGCTTTCTTACGGTCTTGGCATTAAAATATCGGGTTGACATGATCCAGGCCCCTGTAGAATTGGGAATGATATATTTCAAAATGTGCTCTGAAGTGCAAGAGTTTTTCGACAAGGGGGCTTAAAACTTCCGGACGCTCCGGCAGGCGGCCCGGGGTCGTCGCCGGCAGGTCATCCTGAAAACGCAAAGGGCTTTTGCGGGCAAAGGTCCTGCACCGTATAGGGGGGGTGTCTGCCGTGGCACCGCCAGACCTAGAGAGGTTGCTCCCCGGGCGGGGGCGGTGTTGTCGGCGGTGTCAAATTGGGCGCCGCCGGGCTGAGAACCGACTCCGGCACCCACATCGGCAACGTGGCCCGCAGAGCGGCCGTGTCGAAAAGCACGGGATCCTGAACGGTGTCCGCGCGCAGGTTCTCCACCCGCATCTCCCGGAACAGCTGGTGCTTGCGGTAGATCTGGATCAGCATGGGGTAGACGGCCCCCTCGATCTGCCCCCAGTCCAGAAAGCGGACTTCAAGCGGCCCTGCCTGCGGCTCGAGGGTGGAGGGGGGCAGCATCAAGCGAAGCGGCCGGAAGGTATCTTTCTGAATCCATAACTGGGCGCGGCTTTGATCCGGGTAGGCCGCCCCGATGACGAAGCAGTAGTCGTCTTCGAACCGGCCCAGGCTGGTCACGTCCAGGTCGACGCCCATCTGCAGGAGATAATCGGACATGGCCGCGCGGGTATGTTTCAGCAGAATTTCCGTGTAGGCCTCAAAGCGCTCCGGGGGCCCTGTCCGGATTTGCCCGTTGACCACCACCAGGCGGTCCTGGGGCGTGCGAATGGATATACGCTGATAATCCTCACCGCTGGTATCGGCGCGGAACCGGTCCGGGAAGTGGAAATGCAGCGTCTCGCGCAACGAGGCTGCCAGGCGGGGAGCGCCGTCGAGCGGCAGTTGGCTGACCACCTGGCGCACCTCCAGCGACTGGGGGACGGAATGCTTTTCTTCCATGAGCGCCAGCACCTGCTTGCCGGGAAGCACGTAGGCCGGCGCAACGGCGGGCAGCAGCAGAAATGCCGCCAGCAGCAGTGAAAACACGGCCAGCGGATCGGTTGGCGTTGATTTTGCGGACATCTTCACACTGTCGTCGGTCATTAGAAAGCCCCAACGCCCGCAGGGCCGGAATAGGACACGCGTCGCCGGTCCTAAGCAAACGCCGGGGCAGGCTTCAACCGTCAGAGAAGTTCCTGTGAAAAAGTGGCCGCCGGGCCCAGGTCTTCTTCGATTCTCAGCAGCTGGTTGTATTTGGCGATCCGGTCGCTGCGCGAAAGCGAACCGGTTTTGATCTGACCGCCGTTGACGCCCACGGCCAGGTCGGCAATGAAGGCGTCCTCGGTTTCGCCGGAACGGTGCGAGATCACGGTGGTGTAGCCGAACTGCTTGGCCATCTCAATCGTATCCAGGGTTTCGGTCACCGTCCCGATCTGGTTGAGCTTGACCAGAATCGAGTTGGCGATACCCTGCCGAATTCCCTTGGCGAAAATCTTGGGATTGGTCACGAAGATGTCATCCCCCACGATCTGAATGGTGCTCTCGAGCCGGTCGGTCATCAGTTCCCAGCCGTCCCAGTCCTGCTCGGCCAGGCCGTCCTCGATCGACAGAATCGGATACTGATCGATCAGTTTCTCGTAGTAGGTCACCATCTGCTCCGAAGAATACTTTTTCCCCTCGGACTTCAGGACGTATTTGCCCTTGCTGTAGAATTCACTCGCGGCGGCGTCCAGGGCGATGCCGACATCGGTGCCGGGTTTGTATCCCGCCGCCTCGATGGCCGCGATGATATTCTTGACCGCTTCCTCGTTGGAGGACAGATCCGGCGCAAAGCCGCCTTCATCGCCCACGGCCGTGTTGAGTCCCTTGTCTTTGAGGATGGCCTTGAGGGCATGGAAGGTTTCGGCGCCCATTTGAAGCGCCTGCGAAAAAGACTTGGCGCCCACCGGAATGATCATGAACTCCTGGATGTCCAGATTGTTGGCCGCATGGGCCCCGCCGTTGAGGATGTTCATCATGGGCATGGGCAGGCAGCGCGCGTTGATACCGCCGATATAGCGGAAAAGCGGCAGACCAAAGGCGCTGGCGGCCGCCCGCGCGGCGGCCAGCGAGACCCCCAGCATGGCATTGGCACCCAGCTTGGACTTGTTGGCCGTGCCGTCCATCTCGAGCATTTTATTGTCCAGCGTAATCTGATCGGCCGCGTCCATACCGATAATCTGGGCGGCGATCTGGTCGTTCACATTCTTGACCGCCTTGCGCACGCCCTTGCCACCGTATCGCTTGGCCCGCTTGTCCCGCAGTTCCAGTGCTTCCCGTTTGCCGGTGGAGGCACCCGAAGGGACGGCCGCCCGCCCCAACGCTCCCGAGGCCGTGAGGATATCCACCTCGACAGTGGGATTGCCGCGGGAATCGAGGATTTCACGCGCGGTTACATCAATGATTTCCGTCATGGCATGTTCTCCCGTTGGTCGCTCTGAAGGGTTTAGGAATGATTACTGCGGTTTCTTGACAAAAAGTGCGCAAATGTTACTCTCCGATAGTTCGCCTGTCAAGATGGCGTTCGCAACCCAGCAAAGATCCAGGGAAGAAAACCAACGGCCCTTCCGCTGGATGCCGACTATCAGGGGAGATCGGACGTGACCACACCCGAGACGCGTTCCTTGTACGACGACGCCCACCTGTTCGTAGCCGCCGTGCGCTTGCTGACCCACCAGGAGCAGACGCCGCCGGACCTGGCGCAGGTCTGCCAGGCCCTGTCCCTCTCACAGGAGCGCGGCGGATTCGTCTGCCGTCGGCTGACGGAAATCGGTGCCATCGAATCGATTCGGGGGGCCGACGGGGACCGACTGTTTGTCCGCGACCACCTCAAACTGGAAACACTTCCGCGCGAAGCCCAGCCCGATCGCCTCCAGGATGAACTCGACCGCTTTCAGGAAGCTCAGAAAGGATTGACCAGCAAGGTGGAAAACATCCGCGCCGAGCAGGCCCGTAAAAAAAAGGATCTGTTCAGCGAAATGGAAAAAAAACTGCGCCGGGAAATCGATAAAAAATCATCATGACCGCACGCAAGGCGAGCGCGGCCTGGCAGACGGGGTTCACGACATGGTCTTGGGAGATCCCGCCGGGGTGTGAAACACATCGGTTAAACTCAAAAGTTGCTCGCCCTCCTTGTGTTCACGCGCCTGCAGCGAACGGACCCCCCGAAAAAAGGGCATCCGGCCTTTGACCCGGCCGAAAACAATCCGCACGAGAATATACATCGGAATAAAGGTGAAGGCGTAGCCCACGGTATCGCCAGTTTTGGGCAGGGCTATCGGTAGTGCAAAGAGGACGTCACCAAAGCGCGACTCCAGCCACTGCATGGCAAACGGCAGGGGCCACAGGGAAGCCGCTGCCAGGGCCACCCGGGTGAAGAAGACCTTGCCGAAGGCGTCGTTGGCCTCCCGGTTCAAGGCCTGGTAGCTTTCCTTGTCGCGGGCCTTGAGGGCGCGCAGGGAACCGTTCTGCAGGCGCACCAGCCGGCGGTTGTCACGCCTCAGAAAAGCGTGGTTCCAGCGGTAGGCGAGACCCATCGAAAGTTCGCCCAGGATGACGCACCCCAGAGAAAGGACGGCGATGCCGGTCAGATACCCCAGCATGGGATTCTCCGCCAGGCGAAAAAATGCGATCAGCAAAGCGTCCAACTGCCGGTAAATGGTTTCAGCCATGGTTATTGGTTCCGCTTGTCCGGTAAGGGGGAAGCCCGCCCCAGGGGCGGCTTCCCCGTTTTGCTATCAAGCCCTCAGCCGTTCGTTCCTTAGAACGGCGGCAGGATGGCGTACCCCAGGAAACCCTTGGTGGTGTAGCGAATCCCCACGTAGAAGGCCAGGAGGATGAACAGACGTTTCAGCCAGATGTCCGGGATGTACTTCGACGTCCGCGGTCCGATCATCGATCCCACGAAAATACCCACCAGTTCGGCGCCGATCAGCCCCCAATAGACCGGAACGCCTTTGCCGACCATGTAGCTGAAAATCGAGACGATCATGCCCACCAAAACCACCAGGGCGCTGGTACCGGCCACGAGGAACATGGGCAGCCCAGCCACCGAGGTCAGGAAGGGCACGAACAGAAACCCGCCGCCGATGCCCAGAAACGAGGCCAGGGCCGCGATGAAGATGCCGCCCAGCATGGGGATGAAGGCTTTGAAGGCGAATTCCACGCCGTAGAAGGTGAAGCGGATCGTGCCGGCAAAAAAGATGGTCGCCCAGCCGGCCAGGGCCAGGCCATAGGCCACTATTTTCATGCCGCCGGCCATGTTGGCCCACAGGGCGCTGGCCACCACAAGGCCGAGGGCGACGAACATCAGCGGCCAGGAGCCTTCGAGCACCTTGACACCCTCGTTGGTCTCACCACCACTCTTGGCCTGCTTTTCGAAGGCCGCGGCTGCTTCCTTGGCCTTTTTCTTCTTGGCCTGTCCCGCTGCGGTGGTTTCCCGCAGCAGCATGACGCCCAGCAGCAGTACGATCAGGCCGAAATAGCCAATATAGTCGCGCAGGCTGACCTTGCCGGCCGTCAGATCCGGGATAAGCCAGGAGCCCCCCACCCCGCCGATGGCCAGGCAGAGCCCCAGCGGCGCCACCAGGCGGCCCATGCGGTAGTAGTTGGTGCTCGAGATCAGGCCGCTCAACCCCACCAGCCACTGGTTGGACACGCGAATCGAGTCGGTCACGATCTTGTTGAGCGGGTTGCCCTTGCCGAAGCTTTTGGCGTAATCCCCCAGCCCGAAGATGGTGATGTGGCCCACGCCGGCCATGATCCCACCGAACGCGCCAACCGTGGAGAAGATCCATCCCACCCAGATGGCCCATAGGAAACCGTAGACCAGACTGGGGGTCGGTGCCCCGGGAATCCCCAGGAATCCGGGTTCGGCCTTGGGGTCGATCTGGCCTTCACCCGTGCCCTTGGGTGCTTGCTCGATGGCTTCCTCCAGGCTCACGGCCCGGGCCAGGTCAATGCCTGCCAGGGGGGCGGCCACAAAAAGCCCCAGCAGCGCCAGTGTCATAAACACAAACAGCGGTTTCTTCATCTTCGCCAACCTCCATAGTAAATGAATGAATGTTCGCCAACCGAAACCGGAGCAACCGCAAGGGACGTCACGGCGCGGATACCGGTTCCCGCATTCCACGAATAAATCCAACTTCATGGAAACAAAAATCGTGCCTGATCGGGACAGGACCGCCCATTCCGGCCTGCAACACACAACCAATTGTTATTTATACAAAATATAAAATATGAATATATCCAGCCTCAGCCGGCGCCAATCGACGATGGGCCGCAAGGCGGCCGCCCGCCAGCGCGGTATTGATGTATTTGTTTTGATTTCAGTGGGTTGTCGTCAGGGTAGGCAGAAATGGCAGTGCCATTATTTTTTTGCACCTGTGCGAAAGGAGTCGGAGCGGATATCGTACTTGCGCATGATCTGTTGAAAGGACTGCCTTTCGATACGGCTCTGCCGGGCGGCCTGGGTGACATTGCCACCGGTTTTTTCGAGAGCCCTCCGGATGTAACGCCGGTTGAACTGGGCCAGAACGTCTTCCTTGGCCTCGCGATAAGGGATCGCGCTCAGATCGTCCGTCTCCAGATCGGCAACGCAGGCGGCGCCCTGCCAGCCGATGGCCTCCGGTGCGATCTCTTCGCCAGCGGACATGACCACGCCCCGCCGGATGAGGTTTTCAAGCTCGCGCACGTTGCCCGGCCAGGGGTGTTTCACCAGACGCGCGAGCATATCGGGCGCCAGGCGCTTGGGCGCCCCGGCCGCGTTCTGACTGTGCCGGGTCAGAAAATGATCCACCAGAAGGGGGATATCCTCGGGCCGTTCGCTGAGCGGCGGCATCGGCACCTCGACCACGCAGAGACGGTAATAGAGATCCTCCCGAAAATCGCCTCTTTCCATCCTGGTTTTGAGGTCGCAGTTGGTGGCCGCCACCACCCGTACGTCCACCCGTACGCTGCGGTTGCGCCCCAGCGGCCGGAATTCCTTCTCCTCCAGCACCTGCAGCAGCTTGGCCTGAATGGCGGGACTGATATCCCCTATCTCGTCCAGAAAAATGGACCCGCCGTCGGCTTCCTCGAACAGACCGCGACGATCGGCCACGGCATGGGTGAAGGCCCCTTTGGCGTAGCCGAAAAGTTCGCTTTCCAGGATGTTCTCCGGAACGGTTGGGCAGCTTACCCGCACGAAGGAGCCTTGCCGTCGGCTGCTCAGGTCGTGCAGCGCCCGGGCGGCCAGGTTCTTGCCCGTGCCCGAAGCGCCGGTGATGAGCACCGTGATGTCCGATGGGCCGAGCATCTCCAGGCTGTCGAAAACCGCCTGCATGCCAGGACTGGTGCCCACCAGC
>JAAUXZ010080253.1_pt1 | contig 9997 bp, 7 predicted proteins | sample 7278131 | NCBI WGS metagenome assembly JAAUXZ01 (sample SAMN14350119, study PRJNA611818) | marine sediment metagenome | isolation source: surface marine sediment (3m) | place: French Polynesia: Moorea | collected 2018-08
ACAGATGTACAGCGATCAGCTACGAGTTGCACTGTGTGGTCAGCGAAGCATGCGCTGCAAGAATAGGATGTTTAGTAATTTATTGGGGGGAAAAATATCTTTTCCCGTTGTCGCCGGCAAGATCAGCATGACCATCGAATCCGGCAAGTAATATATTTATCTTTTTTTAAATACAATGCTAACCTGGCCGACGTGGCTGCGGACATTTTGGAGGTACTGATGCCTGCTTAAAATCATTGTCTTCTGAATTTCAATCTCAGTTTTGCCAAGTCTTATATCTACTGTTTCCCAACAAGTCTATTATCTAGCATGTCAAACTTCTTCAATTTAGATAGTAACAATTCTCGCCATGACATTAACATTTGGCTTTCTACCGCTTGTGCATTTTTGCTATTAGCTACCTTTGCATTTGGTTCTCAGGCTTTCAATTTAACACTATCCGGGGATGGATGGCCTGATTTTATATCTCCAGTTCCTACTCAGTATGACTAGACAACCAGAATTGGTAGATATCTCTCTTCTCATATTTGGAAACTTTTTGGAGATAATGAACTCGCAAATTCTTGGTTATATCTCTATTTTTTCTCATCAGTTTGGACATTTTTCTTTCTTATACTTTCTAGAACCGAGTATATTTCACCTGCTTCAGTTTTTGTTTCATCCTCCATTTTTTTATTCACCCCATCTTTGATTGAAATGTCTGCTTTTCAGCTTGACATTCCAGTGCGTTCTACCGGAATTATTTTACTAGGTTTTGCTCTATATTTTCTCTGGAATAAAGACAATAATGTTTCGGACAAAAGGTATGATGTTCACATATCATTTACAAGTGTCATATCAGTAATTTGCTTAGCTGCTAGTGCAGCATGTTATCAGCCAATAGCCCTGATGTTTATGCCTAGTTTTTTATTGATATCACTTTTTAATAAAAGATTCTCCTTGACTAATATTGGAAAAGGATTGATTGTTTCCATTGTTAGTTTGATTGTCTATTTCTTATTATGGAAATTTAGTCTTTCATTATCAGATATTGTCGATATAAATAGTAATGAGGCATACGATATTAATCTAATAGGAAGCATGACAATATCAAGTAAGTTTGTCGAGGCATTCAATAATTTTATTGATTTTATAATTCTTCCTAAAGCTAGCATGCCTGCTTTAGTAAGTATCTTTATAACCTTATTTTCGGCACAATTAATTTATATATTTATACCAAGCAAAAATTTTCTTAAAAAATCTATTTTTACTTCCGTTTTTGTGATTTTTCTAATCGGTCTTATACCTACTTTGATTTTCATATATAAAGGTGTTTATACTGCATTAAGACCACAAGCATTATTAGGAATGTATCTTACTCCTGCTTTACTAATTGGTGTTGGTGTTGAAAGAGCCAACACATTAGATATAAAAATGGGCAAATATCTTTGGCTCATTGCTTTTTTCTTGATTGGAATACAGTCCTTTCAAACAAGCTCTACAATCACTCATAAACAAGCAGCCTATGAAAAAGATCTGATCACTGGGCAGGCAATTGTATCAGATTTAATGAATGTAGCTCCTAATCCATCTTTCATAACGGTTAATATTTTTATTGAGAATAATTTTTCTGAGAGAACTTCAACTTATTTCCCTGAGAGAAATTATTACTCCATACCGCGTAATAGATGGGAAGGTATCGGCAATTGTCACGTATTTGACTGTCAGCTCAACCGTGTTCCTAACCTTTTAAAGATTGTGGCACCTGCACAGGTGAGATTGACTATATTACCTGTAGAGGCTGGTGATTCTATATTAAAAGGGTTAAAGATGCCCTTAGAACAACTCCCCTCATGGCCTAACCAAAATAGTATTAAGCTTCTTCCTGATGACTCATTGCTTTTAAAAATTGGCACTCCCGAAGGCAAAAATGCGTTGTCTGCAAAGCCGGCGCTGCGCGAGAGGTTCACTCTTTCCTCGTGATCGGGCAAAGCCTGGCACTGCGTGGTCAGCTGAAAGCTGGCGCTACGCGATCAGGCAAAGCCTGGCACTGCGTGGTCAGCCGAAGGCTGGCGCTGCGCGATCAGGCAAAGCCTGGCACTGCGTGATCGCCAGAGCAGATAAATTCAGCGATCGATACGAAGCAACTACCCTGCTGGTTTTCCTGCGTCAACATACCATTCCCACACTTGCTTGATGTAGCACCAATATATGATAAAGTAATATCTCAACGATTGTGATTTGTCTAAGCACTTTTCTCATAAGGCTTTGAAGCCTAGGTGGACTAAAAAAGACCGAGTTTTAAGCTCCTATGTTTCCCCAGGTTAAAGCTGAAAGCCTGATTCCCTCGTCTAGCAGTTTGATGTCCCAGTGCCACCTGGGCATAATAGCGGCGGGAAAATCTTACGGTCTGAAGGTTTCAGGAAATCACAAACGTCGAGTAATAGTCGATTAAATTTTGTTAGAAATATGAAGATTTTTGTTGCCAAATTACTATCAATAGTATTATTTATAACTACTTTCTCATATGGTAAATCAACCGCTTTAGAAGATACTTCTTTAGAAGATGCTTCTTGGGGTGTGGAAGTTACTAATGAATATTTTCCTTTTGTTGAATTAAGAACAGACGCAGCGCTTGAACAAAAAGTCATTATAGAGGGTGTTCCATCTACAGGGAGTCCAACGGTAACACTATATTCTGGAGAAAGTACTACTGATTTTTTGGGAAAATTTTATATTAAACCTTTTCATAAACGTAATGGAAAATGGGAAAAATCAAAAATTGGTAACGTAAAAAGGTTTAGGAAAAAAATCTTAATTCCAATTGAAGATGGTGATGATAATGATTTTAATGACGCTTTAGTAGTTTTTGCTTTAGGGAGAGTAGAGTTGTGATTTCTGCTGGTCGCCAAATCGGCCAAGCTTATTTGATCTTTGATGCCATCGACCATTTGGCTGCCTAAGTATTCAATTCGGAAAGGCGATCGGCTACGAGCTGCACTGTGCGATCTGCGAAGCAGCTCGTAGCTGATTGCAACAATCAAGTAGAAGTCAACTATGCTAAGAAATGTAAGTAGAAGAAGTTGACATCCTCCCAACGGCTGAGCCGTGGGTCTCCACGCCGAAGAAAATATGAAAATCAAACCAGATCCAGTACGTCTAGAAATATTTAATAATCTCTATCAGTTTATCGCCGAACAAATGGGGATTGTGCTGCAAAATACTGCTGTATCCGTAAATATTAAAGAACGTTTAGATTTTTCCTGTGCCATTTTTGATGCTGAGGGTTTTTTAGTGGCCAATGCACCTCATATTCCGGTTCACTTGGGTTCAATGAGTGAAAGCGTCCAAAGTTTAATTAACAATGTACCTGCCGATCGAATTAAACCAGGAAATGTTTATCTGTCTAATAATCCTTACAATGGCGGAACTCATCTCCCCGATGTAACAGTAATAACTCCGGTATTTATTAATGAAAATAATCTCCCCGTATTTTTTGTAGCTTCTCGGGGACATCAAGCAGATCTTGGGGGGATAACTCCAGGTTCGATGCCACCTAATAGTATCTCTATCGAAGAGGAAGGAATTTTATTTGATAATTTGCTGCTAGTACAAGAGGATCATTTTAAGGAAGAAACTATCAGAGAATTATTAACTAATCATCAATATCCAGCTCGTAATGCAGCGCAAAATATAGCGGATTTTAAAGCCCAAGTTGCAGCTAACAATCGCGGATTACAGGAATTAAAAAAAATGTGCGATCGCTATAGTTTGGACACAGTCAAATCCTACATGCAGTTTGTTCAAGAAAATGCGGAGGAGTCTGTCAGAAAAGTCATTGGAGTCTTGCAAGATGGCAATTTTACAGTTCAACTAGATAATGATGCCCAGATTCAGGTTAATATCACAATCGATCGGCAAAACCGTAGTGCAATAATAGATTTTACTGGAACATCGGCCCAACTTAAGAATAATTTTAATGCTCCATCTGCGGTGACTCAAGCAGCAGTTTTATACGTCTTTCGTAGTCTAATAAAAGAAAATATTCCGCTTAATGCTGGTTGTCTCAAACCTTTAACTATAATTATTCCTAAAGGCTGTATGTTAAATCCAATTTATCCGGCAGCAGTTGTTGCTGGAAATGTGGAAACATCCCAAAATATTACTGACTGTTTGTATGGGGCATTGGGTATTATGGCAGCATCCCAAGGAACCATGAATAATTTTACTTTTGGGAATGAAAAATATCAATATTATGAAACAATTTGTGGCGGTTCAGGTGCAGGAAAAAACTTTAACGGCACAGATGCAGTCCATACTCATATGACCAACTCCCGTCTTACGGATCCAGAAGTTTTAGAATTACGTTTTCCTGTATTTTTAGACAGTTTTAGTATTAGAGAAAATAGTGGTGGCCAAGGTAAATATTATGGGGGGAATGGGGTAACGAGAAAAATTCGTTTTCTCGATCGGATGACTGCTGCAATTTTATCAAGTCGTAGGAAAATTGCTTCCTTTGGTTTAGCAGGCGGAGCAGCAGGCAATGTTGGCAAAAATTATGTTATAAGAAAAGATGGTACAACGGAAAAATTAGATGGTACAGCAACAATATCTATGCAACCAGGAGATAGTTTTGTTATTGAAACTCCCGGCGGCGGCGGATTTGGCTCTTTATAGTTTTTGAACCATTTTTAATTAATCTAATCAACGTTTTTGATTCCGCAGCGTAAAAATTAAGTCTAGTTACTTGAGCTTTCTTGGAAATTACTTTGGCTAAGTAGTTTTGAATTGTAATGTTATGAGAGTTTTAAATAGTAGGGTTGCTATGGCAATTGTCAAAATACTCACAAAAATATAATCCCAATTCCAAGTGACATTACTAACAGTAACAATGATGCCTTCGATAAATAAAGGAGGGATGATTATACCTAAAAATGATACTAGTAGATAAAATATTCTGTTTTTTGGTAACAGGATTAATATTGAAGCTAATAAAATACCAAAAGGAACAAATAGAAAGTTATGATAAAGAAAATCATATAGTTGGCTTTGGCCGATATAGATCGGTGTTTTACTGCCTAGCACGGAAAGAACTGACCAAAATAAAGCTGCTTCCGAATTTAGTTTCAAACTATAGACATTTTCTATGCTATCTACATAAATTTTTAATTGCTCTCCATTATAGGCGATCGCGATTTGATGGGGTTTCATATCGGCAAAGAAATTCCTCAGAGTTATTTCTGGTGTTCTAGCATTATTTCCTGTTATGGGAGTTCGTAAGCGTAAATTTAAATGCGTCCCCAATTGTCCTAAACTAAGATTTCGTTGATAAATATCTTGGGAAAAAGAAATAATTCGTGCTGGTCCTAGTTGTTTTTTCTGATTAGTCTTGATTTTGGTAATAATAGTAAACTGAGAGTTTTTTTTGATTTTCTGAGTTAATTCATATGGAGTAACTTCGGTTTTTAACCAATTATTTTCATCTAAAGTTATAGCATTTTTTTCGGTAGTTATCAGGTGTTTTGCTTGCCATTTTAGACTTGGCAAATTACCTAATTGATCGGTATATTTTGCTTTTGATTCCTCAAAAATATAGGCTCCTAATAAATAATCTTGATAATTTTTATCTTGGTTATTAGTTATGAAAAGTTTTTCTATCGCTGCACTAGATAAAAAGCGATCGCTGAGATAAAGATAAGATATTTCTCCTTTCCAGGATCTATCGCCTGTTTGTTCATTACCGATCATTAGCGGGAATTGAGGGTTCCAATTGCTAAGCTTTGTAGCATCTTTTAAAGATATTAATGATATGCCTATGGTTATTAAATAAATAAGCCAAAAAACCATGAATATTTTCACAAAAAATCTTTGATTAAAATAGAAATAAAATCTTTTCAATCTATGGCGTACTAGTAAAAACAATACTCCTCCTAAAAATCCACTCAAACTATTACTAGCAACATCTGCCAAAGTCGTCATGCGGAAAAGTAAAAATATTTGTAAGATTTCAACTATTGAAGAAAAACCAACACTAAAGATAAAGGTCAGTAAGATACTTTGTTGTAAACTAAATTTTTTTGTAGTGAATAATGCGGTTAATCCCCAGCCAAAAGGTATAAATAAAGCCAAATTAACAAAAATATCTCCTGGAGAAGAAACTCTAGTCATAATGATTTGAAAATCATCCCAGGAAAAATTATCTGGATAAGCAAAATCAAACGGTAATAGAGTCAGAAATAAAATAATAAAACTACTCAAGACAATTATTGTCTTTGATTTTGTCTCAATTAATTGCAATAAATTTTGTTTTGTATCATGATGTTGAGCCATAAATTTTTGAAAATGATTGCTGGTATGTTAGGAAAAAATTCTTATGGGGCAGTAAATTTATTCAATAATTAACCCTCAATAGTCCATCATATATAGAGGGGAAAAACAGAAGGAGAGAAATATTATGTCAGAAAATCTCAGAAGTAAAGTTGTAACTCAAGGACACCAGAGATCGCCAAACCGTGCCATGCTAAGGGCAACAGGTTTTGAAGACGGGGATTTCTCTAAACCAATAATCGGTTTAGCCAATGGTTACAGTACAATTACCCCCTGCAATATGGGCATTAATATCCTAGCAAAACGAGGAGAAACTGCTCTTAGGGATGCCGGCGCTATGCCGCAAATGTTTGGCACAATCACGATCAGTGATGGCATCTCGATGGGTACAGAAGGCATGAAATATTCTCTCGTATCCCGCGATGTGATTGCTGATTCCATTGAAACCGCTTGTAACGGACAAAGTATGGATGGCGTGATGGCAATTGGTGGTTGTGATAAAAATATGCCAGGGGCGATCATTGCGATCGCGAGAATGAATATTCCTGCGATCTTTGTCTATGGTGGCACGATTAAACCAGGACATTATAAGGGGCAAGACCTAACGGTAGTTAGTGCTTTTGAAGCCGTAGGACAGTTCAGTGCGGGAAAAATTGATGAATCAGAACTCATGGCAATTGAACGTCATGCTTGCCCGGGAGCGGGTTCTTGTGGTGGTATGTTTACAGCTAATACCATGTCTTCGGCGATCGAAGCAATGGGCTTGAGTTTACCATATTCTTCAACTATGGCAGCAGAAGACGAAGAAAAAGCAGAAAGTACGGAAAAATCAGCTTTTGTGCTGGTAGAAGCCGTCCGTAAACAAATTCTTCCCAGTCAACTCTTAACCCGTAAAGCCTTTGAAAATGCCATCTCCGTCATTATGGCAGTTGGCGGCTCCACCAATGCCGTTTTACATTTACTCGCGATCGCGAATACAATTGGTGTCGAATTAACTATCGATGATTTTGAAACAATTCGTCAACGCGTACCAGTCCTCTGTGACCTAAAACCTTCTGGTCGTTACGTTGCCACCGATCTCCATCAAGTGGGTGGTATCCCGTTAGTCATGAAAATGTTACTGCAACACGGTTTACTGCATGGTGATGCGCTCACTATTTCTGGACAAACGATTGCCGAAGTTTTAGCCGAAGTTCCCGATACTCCCCCAGTAAATCAAGATGTCGTCCGTCCTTGGGATAAACCTGTATATACAGAGGGTCATTTGGCGGTACTCAAAGGAAACCTAGCAACAGAAGGCGCTGTGGCTAAAATCAGTGGCGTCAAAAATCCGCAAATTACTGGTCCCGCTAGAGTTTTTGAATCCGAAGAATCCTGTCTAGACGCTATCTTACAAGGCAAAATCAGCCCAGGAGATGTCATTATAGTGCGCTATGAAGGACCCAAAGGAGGACCAGGAATGCGAGAAATGCTGGCTCCTACCTCGGCAATTATCGGTGCGGGATTAGGAGATTCTGTCGGCTTAATTACCGATGGTCGTTTCTCTGGTGGTACCTATGGTCTAGTTGTCGGTCATGTTGCGCCGGAGGCAGCAGTAGGAGGCACAATTGCCCTAGTAGAAGAAGGCGATAGTATTACTATTGATGCTCATCAGAAATTATTACAACTTAATGTGGCAGAAGAAGAATTAGCAAAACGCAAAGCCAATTGGCAACCGACCGCACCTCTTTATACCAGAGGAGTCTTGGCAAAATATGCCAAGTTAGTTTCTTCTAGTAGTTTAGGCGCTGTTACCGATCTTAATCTTTAATTAATAAAAAGGAAGACAAGGGAGATAGGGGAAGTGGTGAAGATGGGCAAAATAAGGAAGAAGTAATCTCTTACCTCTTACTTATACCCAACACCCAACACCTAACAGCTCTTCCCCAAAATGGTATTTCCAAAGCTATTTTAGGGAACTATAGATTCAATACTGTTATTGGATCTATAAACATTTAACATGATATTTTTTATTGATAATTTATAGTTTTACGATTTTTCTCGCTTATTTTATGTCATCCTATCAACTCTTCATTTTCACAAGAGAAAATAATTAGCATACAGATTTAACCACAAAAATATCTAAATATTTCCTGAAAAATAATGAATGAATTAGGAATCAAGCATCATGTCTTAATTATTGAAGATCCAACTATGAGAAAAGCGATCTCTCTAAATGAAGCAACCTATTCTATTGGAAGACATTCTAGCAATGATATTGTTCTTGCTTCCCAAAAAGTATCGCGAAATCATGCGACTTTACTAAGAAGAACCGATGTCAAAAATAACAGTTATTCTTATTGGATTTTAGATGGTGACTTACAAGGAAATAGAAGTCGCAATGGTATTTTTATTAATTCAAAAAAATGTTTAGTTCATGAATTAAAGCATGGTGATACCATAAAATTTAGTGCTGATTTAAACGCAACATATCAAGTTACCCATAATGATTCTGGAATACCAAATAGTTCTGGTAACTCCATTCTTGAATCGTCTAGAGCTTCAGGACTAGAAGATCATAGTAAACAAACTCTAATTAATAAGGAAACGCTAATTTCTTTTGATGAAGAAAGCCAAAATCATGTTGAGCAATTTGATAATTCCGAATTACTTCGCTTAACTTCTGTTGCTGATTTAAGTTCTCAAGCAATTATTGAAATTGATCTTAATAATAATATTACTTATATAAATTCCCTAGCTTTAAAATATTTTAAGGATCTTACTATTAAGCGAGATAAACATCCCTTGTTGGCAGAATTAGTTACTTTAGCAACTAGTGAGCATAATGCTTTTGTTAGGGAATTACAAATAAATAATAAATATTTTCGACAAAGCTCTTACTATTTACCTGAAAATAAACTAATTCGAAGCTACATAGACAACATTACTGAGTATAAAAATATAGAAAAACAATTATTAATAAGAAAAAATATTTATCATATTATATCTCAAAAAAATACCCAGGGAATAATTTTAGTAGATTATAGTAATAAAAAAATAGTAGAAGTCAATGAGGCAACTTGTGATATTCTCAACTATTCTCAAGAAGAATTAACTTCAATTTCGATTGATAATTTAATTTTTGACAAATCAAATATCTTAGAAGATTTATCCAATATTGTTGCTCAAAAATCATTATTTATCGAAGAATACTGTTTGCGTAGTAAAAATGGTAATGTTATTACAGTAAGTTTAGATATTCATGTAATAGATGATCGGGAAAACTTGATAATATTATTTTTGATTAGCAACAATAACGATGACGAACTGTATAAAAATAATAATACTCTGGCTATTATCCCTAAGCCTCTAAAATTTCTAGAACAATTAAGTGATGCAGTAACAGATGCAGAAAACAATGATAAATTGCTAGCAATAATATCAGTCAAAATTAATGAATTTCCAGTTATAAAAAACTCTTTAAATATTAAATTAAGTAATTTATTACTCTCTAGTTTTTCTGAAAGAATTAAGTCTGCATTGAATTCTCAAGATACACTTGTTCATTGGGAAGAAGATAATTTTATCATTCTGATGCCAGAAATTAGTGCCATTGAAGAAGCCGCTAAAATTTGTGCCAAAATCTTAGATTCTTTGGCGCAAGACTTTAGACTAGAAAAGCATCAATTGCATATCACAGTCAAGATGGGAA
>JAAUXZ010048993.1_pt1 | contig 9991 bp, 5 predicted proteins | sample 7278131 | NCBI WGS metagenome assembly JAAUXZ01 (sample SAMN14350119, study PRJNA611818) | marine sediment metagenome | isolation source: surface marine sediment (3m) | place: French Polynesia: Moorea | collected 2018-08
AGTCAGAATCTGGTCAGGAGAATCGCCGATGCGCATGGTTTTTTTATCTGCCAACATGTAATCAATACGTAGGGTCAGATTCAACACCGTATCTCCAGCTACGGGCGACAGCGGATTCAGTTTGCTGACAGAATCAGCCCACAAACGGCTCAGCAGATAATCGAAGTGGAGTCGCAACAAAACCGCGTCGGTGCCAAAGCTCCAGGCGACATCATTCAACAGATCGGCATTGTCCTCATAACCGCTGGCACTGCGTACCCCGGCGGTCACGGCTGCGGCTGAAAACGGTTGTTGGTGAAAGCGGTACTTAACACCCAACTCAATATCTCCAACCCCCTCGCGGCGCCAGTCGTTTATGGGTTCGAATCCATAGTTGTCAACGATCAGATTTTGCACGTCGTTAGCACTGAGCGGCACGCCGCCGGCGCTTAAAGGAATCAAAGCCGGACCTGGACCCGGATTGAGACCCACGTTGGCGTTGCTGGTATCCAGGTCAGTATCGACTCGGTTTTTTATCCAGTAATAAGGCACATGAAATCCGACCGAAAGCTGATCGGTCAGGCCATAACTGAAACCAAAATCCAGTACATCAATCGCGTAATCGTAGTGCACCGACACATCGCCGATGCTGGCGGTGCCACCTATGACCGCGTCGAGCGGAGACAGCAGGGGTAACACGCTGCTGTCCAACGGTGCATTGCTGAACGGGTAAGCCAGTTCCTCCCGTCCGCCATCCGAGTTGTAGCGCTCAGTCGTAGGCTGATAGAGATATAAATCCCAATGCAGGCGGCTAACACCCTGCGGCAAAACCGTAGCGCTGTCGGCAATGGCATGTCCTGCCAACAGCAGCGAGGTAACCAGCCCGAGCAGGTGAATGCTGTTAATCAAACTGTTGCAGCTCCTTGCCATCGCTTAACTTTCAATCCCGAGTCTACTGCCAAAGCGATATGCAGCACATGATAGTGATGGATTTTCGCCCTCGATTCACCGCCACAAGTAGCGCCAGAGATATCAATTCCCGACCCCGGTATCGAACCAGCGCGTGAATCTAGAAGTCATTTTGCGCCCGCTTTTTTTAACCGGGCATTATCATGCATCAACTTTCATTCGGGGACATGCCGGTAATGGCCATGTGCGGCCCTGGTATTTACCGATTTGCTGACATGAATCAAGCTGTATTACCGGCATTGGTTTAGCATGTTAAACAGCTGCTATGTGGTGATTGGAACGCTTGCCCAGGAAAAGACTCCTGAAACAATCGCGTCATTCTGGGTTACAGCATTCGCAGAGACTATTGCAGCCACAAAGAAGCACCAACAATAACGAGTCAGAAACTTAATGGATTAGGTCATGAGACAGTTGCTATGGATGTTGATAGCCGCACTGTTAGGGCTGCCGGGCTGTAGCAATATAAGCTATTACGCTGATTCAGAGCAGGCGCTGAACACTGCCGGGTATTACGATCTACTTGACCATATCGCGGCTTATTATCCGCGTGGCATCGCCCTCAACTTCCCCGGTTATGTCGTCGGATTTGAAGAAGCGCCCCGTCATCTGGTGGCCGATACCATTGCCGACATCGCAATCGACGAATCGGTCTACGAGGCCGGTTACACGGTTAAGCGTCTGACCAGAGCGCTCAGGTACCGAACCCCTTTTATTTCCCAGATCATGCGTTACGAGGGCCGTCCCTATGGTGAGGGTAATTGCTCCGTCTACAACCTCTACCACAACCATGGCTCGACTTTTATTCCGGCCTGCAATGGTTCACCCCAAGATGCGATGGCACGGGGTTACGATTACGGGTCAGCCTATGATCGTTCCTGGTACGCCATCGACCTGTTCAAATCGCGATTGCAGCAGGACATTACCGCCGGCGGGTACAGCCATGTCATCGTCGCTGTCATGGGTTTGGACACCGCACAGGAAGAGGCAATCCGTAACTACACATCGGTCATTTCATCTATCAGGTTAAACGCCGGCACCGCATTCAAACCACTATTCGTCGGTATTACCTGGCCCAGTTTCTACGCCAACCGCTGGTTTGATCCAATTTGGGAAGTACTTTCGTATCATCCAGTCGCCGACCGCGCCGATATTCTTGGCTTATCCTGGCTGGGCGTGGTGTTACATGATGCAATCATGCCGTTGAGCGACCGGGTCGACATATCAATCATTGGTCATAGTTTTGGCGCCAGAGCTGCAACCATGGGGCTGTGTGTTGGCCCCGGGATTTTGTCAAAAAATGGCGAGAGTATGCGCCAAAACCCCAGGGGGATGATTGAGAATTTTGTCGGATTGGCCCCCGCCTTCTCACTTACCCGCTTTATTGATAAAGACTATCGCTTTTATGAGAATGTTTTTTACCGCGATTATTGCCCGATGATCAAGCGCTTCATTTTCACCGCGTCGAAAGAGGATGGCGCATTCACTCCCGTGTTCTGGAGTGATGCGGTTGGTGACCATAATTACATGCTGAAATACTGTCAAAAAGACCACGCGATTTCAGTCTCGTGCATTAATACCGACACCGAGGGAAAACTAAGGGATTATGACCCCTTATCCAAGGTCACCTATATAGACACGTCCGCGTTAATGAAATACACCATGCCAGGTACTGAGGGCGGAGGACATTCGGATATCTACCGCAGCGAAGTCGGGCGCTTGTTATGGACCGTTTTAAACGGAGATAAGCGGTGAATCTGCGACCCTTGGTTATCAGTGTTTTTGTTGCCGGCATGGTAGTTAGTACCGCAGCGACTCCACAACCTTTTGTCGGCGTCAAACTGGCACCATTGGAGGTTGAAGGCAGCGAACCCGACGATCCGCTGAACCTTGCCGTCAACTTCGGTTACGCGCTTGATACCTGGGTTGCCGACTTAAGCCTGGTAGCAGAGCTCAACTACACAGTAGAAGACGGACGAAACTATCAGGATCAGGACCTGCAACTGAATTCCAATGCGGTTTATGTGTTATGGAAAACCACGCGTTCGATGTATGTCTCGCTGCGCGCGGGCGCGGTGCAAAACGAACTGGTTGAGGGGTCCGATTCAAGTTACAAGACCGGATTGATTGTCGGCGCCAGCATCGGCCAGGTTGTTGGCAGAACCCGGGTACAAATCGAATACACGTCGCTGGCCGGAGATGCCAGCTTCTATGGTATCAGTCTCGAATTTGATCTTTAGAGCAGTTCAGGCTGACACTTCCGAGTCACGCGGGCGCTGATTTTTCCGCCGCAACTCGCTGAATACGCCTAACTCCCAGGGCCGTATCGCCATAACAAAACTGCAGCCAATGCGTTGATCTAGCGGTCTATCCTCCGACTCCTGCATGATCTGGTGTGCATCACGGGCTAATTGTCTCATTTTGCGAATGATTTCTTCATTGCCGCCGCGAGAAATAAAACCGGCCGCAAACACCCGGTATTCATCGTTGCCAGTGAACGATGACCTGAAAAACTCCTGCTCTATCTTTTGCTCGTAGTAACGCTGAATCGGTCCGCCGCTGATCACTTTGAAATCCTTCGCGATCTTAAGCTTGACCCGGTTACCGGGCAATAGCTCGATGATTTTCATGCGGTCGAGTTTGGCTAACAGCTGGATTCCCTCGGTCCGGGAAATTTCATAGTCGCTGATGATTTCCTCGAATGTGATGCTGTTGACCAGATGATGGGCCATTAGCATCAACTTGATGTCGGATACCAGTTCGATCTCCTGCTCCAGGGTCAGTTGCTGCGTCAACTCCCTGTTTTTCTCCATGGCATGAACCAGGTCGGAGATTTCCAGGTTCAGTAATTCACACACCTTACTGAGGCGATCAAGACTGAAAGAGTGCTCCGCAAACAACCTCTTGACGCTCGCTTCAGAGAGCCCGAGTTGTTGCGCCACCTGGCGGTAGTTAATGCCCTGTTTGCGCAATTCACGTTTCAACGTGTCAATAATGAGTTTGGTTTGTGACATAGGATTGTCAGACGGTACGTTTCGACTTATTCAATGATACTTTGACGTTTAAGGTTGCGAAATACAATCCGTTACTCTTAACATGACATCAGTAGGCTACTGTTCGAACGGATACACCGCCAACCGACATGGCAGCCACAGCTGACGGAAGAATTGTGAGGGAAGGAATGGAAACACGACCGAATTCGGCGCATTCCTTGTTGTTCAAGACGCCTTGCATCGAGGAACCGAACCGCTTTGAGGATCAAACCCGATCCTTGAGCCCAGGTATGAGAACAGGACTCACTGGCTGCAGCCTGTATATCGACGCCGGAATAAACAATATCCGTATCCAAGCCAGGGACAGCAACCAGACAGTTTACTATGACACCGTCATTCCGAGTAACGCCCGCATTCATAACTTACTCCAATCCAAGCTGGCGGCATGCGATTTCGGCCGTGGCCAAGACGCGCGCATCTTTATCACCGGCAAGCTTGCTGCCACCATCAAGCACTCCCTGGGACACGGCAACATTATTATGCCTGCAGCCGCCTATTGGCTGGGCGCACAATACCTGATCAATCAACCGCAAAACGCAAATGTCGAAAGCCTTGCTTTGGTCAATCTTTCAGCTTCCGGGTACCTGCTGGTGGGCATCAACCGGACTGGCAAACTCGAACAGGATTTGCTGACGGTAAACCCACGCTGCGGTGCAGGCTCAGGCGTAAATCTTGACCGCGTACTGCAGAAACTTGCAATCAAGCGAGAACACGTTGACGGCTTATTGAGCGATTTTCTCGGGCCTGCTGGCAGCGCCCGGCGACACGAAATCAGCATCCGTGCGGACCGTTGCGGCGTTTTTGCGTCATCCGCGACCATTTCCGACAAGAACCAGGGCATACCATTGGATGTAGCCTTGGCCACAACGTTGAAATCAGAAGTGTCCAAGGCCTGCAGTAGATTACCGCCCGGCTTTGAAAAAGCCTACCTGAGCGGGCGAATTTTCCATTGGCAGTTCGCCCGTGACTGCGCGGAGGATATTCTGCGCGAGGCTGGTGTAAATGAGGTTGACTACGATATCGAAAATAGCTGCGTACTCGAGGCAATGCGTTACCTCGAGCGTCGGATTGGTAGCGACGGCATCGTGCAGGAGGATACCCGCCTGCTGCGTAGCAACCGGGAAACTGAATACCGATCGTTTGCGGATATCAAATCGCACTACCAGCGTAGCGGTCACTATCTGCGACTAGACGGAAACAGCGATTTTGACGCAGGCGCGACAGCTGATTTCGATGACCCTGTGATCATCGGCCTGGACGTAGGTTCGACCATGGCCAAGGCGGTGGTTGCGCGTGCAACAAGCGGCAAAACCCTGCAACAATTCAGCTGCAGCAATGCCGGCGACACAATCGAAACCATTAAGGACATTTTTTCGCAGATTATTGCCTGCGGACATGAAAAGCTGAAGATCAACGGCATTGGCATCACGGGTTCAGCCCGCTACCAGGTCCAGTCCGCTCTGCAGAATATCTATCCCGAGCTTAAAGGACGGGTCTCGCTACTGGTAGAGAATTATGCGCATGCGCGGGGCTCGATCGATTATGCCCGCCAACATATCCGCAACCTTAATCAGCTTGGCCATCGAAATGTCAACGAGGATTTCTGCATCCTGATCGACATTGGTGGTGAAGATACCAAGATCTCAACCATCGCTTTAGACCAGGCGGAACTGTTTGACAATGCCATGAACCTCAAATGCTCCGCCGGCACGGGAAGCCTGATGGATACATTGAGTGCAATGTTCCAAATCGACTCGGTAGCCGATGCCTGCAGCAAAGCTTTCGCGGCTCCGCGCGCATTCAGTATCAATGCCACTTGTGCCGTATTCCTGATGGAAAATGCGAGCCGGCTGCAGGCGCAGGGCGTTCCTCGCGATGAAATCCTGGCCTCCGCCAATTGGGCGATCGTCGAGAACATGGCACGCACGTTGTGGAATCAGCTCGAGTTACCGCCCCGCAGCGTGGTTTTACTGCACGGGCAGACCATGCTGTCCGAGCCCCTGCCCGTGGCGGTCACCCACCGCCTGCATGAATACCTCGATGCCCCGATTTATGCGCTTGTCCCACCCAGCCCCGGACACCGCGCGTGTATTGGGCTGGTCAAGACGATCATCCAGGATTCGATCCCGGGATATCAAGAGCTTTCACTACACAAACTAATCGATACCCAATTTAGCAAGCGCATCATCCTGTGCAAGGGTGCGGCCTGTGGCGACAATTCCGCACGCTGCAATCGGTGTTCGCTCAGTTGTCGCGGCGATGAGGGCAGAAAAATATCCTTCACGCTGGGCGGTTGCTCGGCAATCAACGAGCTGTTGGGACGGAAAAAAGCCAAGGGCAAATCAAGCAAACCCGTACAACCCAGTCGCGATGCCTACCGTGAGATCTGGCAGTATATCGACGGCCACCTGCCACGGACTGAAGATACAAACCGACTGGTCATTCCACGCAGCTTTGCCGTTTCCGAGTGGGCTTATTTCCTGTCGCGCATATTCACCCAACTGGGCATCCCGGTGCATGTAGATAATGTAGGTGAGCGTGACATCATCGCTGCCCAACCTGACTTCAATATTGACAGTTGCGCACCGCTGATTGGGGCTGTCGGACAATACCGCCGCCTGGCGGAAGCGCAGCACGGCCTGATTCTTGGCATCCAGATTGAAACCCTGCCCACGGATGGCCGCAGCCGAGGGCTCACCTGCACCACTAACCAGGGCGGCATAGCCACCGCCGGCAACCTCGCCCAGACCCATCACCCGCACGCCCGATTTCACTACATCCATCTTAACCTTGACCAGCTCGATGCGGATGCGGTTTGCGATCAGCTGTACCCGCAACTGACACCGGTGTTCAGACATTACGAAATTGCACCGTCGCTGCCCGCATTGCGGGGATGCATACAAACGGCGCTGGATGACCATTTGCAGTTACGCCGTGGCGCGGCTGACCTGGCCGCGGATCTGGCCGAAGAGGCACTGGCCGAGGGACGCCAGGTGGCACTAATCGTCGGTCGCGAATATGTTCTTAATCCGGGCGTTTATGACAGCCATATCCAGAGGCTGCTGCATGACAAGCATATGGCGGCGATTCCTTCTTATGTCCTTGATATCGAACTGGATGAGGAATACCGGCACATCTACTGGCGCAACCCGCACTTCATCGTATCCCTACTGAGTGCGGTGTCCCGCCGCAATCTGCACCAACGCGTGCGCCATCCACGTCTGGCTGCGGTGTTTCGCAGTATCGAACAATCTGCCAACAGTCCACTGTTGCCGGTCGTGCAAATATCCACCTTTTCCTGTGGACCCGACAGTGTCACGGCCCACCACATCGCCGACATTATGCGCCAGCGTCCGTTTCTAATGATCCAGTCCGATGCTGCAATCAAGGAACTGGCGCACCTCGAGAACAGGGTTAACACCTACGTCAAACAACTAGAGCAAAGGCTGCACGAAAAACTGAATATCGGTGGTCATGGTCCGGTCAGCCTGCGTACCCTGGACAGCCTGGCCAGCGATGAACCACTCGACCGGGCAACCGATGTAATTCTGTTCCCTACCCTGTCGGATAACCGCGTGTTCACGTCGGTATTACGTGGCGCCGGTTACACCTGCATCGACAACTACGATGACGATACCTATGACCTGCAGCAATTAGTCAAGCAAGGCCGTAAAACGACCGGGGAGAGCGTCTGCGCACCACTGGCTGCCATATACGCTGACCTGGTACGCGGGGTGGACGAATTCATTCGCCGCACGCGCGCCAATGACCCGTCCATGATCGGGAAAAAACGCTTGCTGTATTTTGATTCGCAAGGCGCCGGGCCCTGCCGCCAGGGACAGTATCCGCATGTGCACAAGTTGCTTTACCAAGCATCAGGCAGGCCTAAACACGCCGATTCCGAAGCCAGCGCCTGCAACGCATTGCCCGGTGGCGCGGTATTTCAGTTCCTGATCCCCAAGGAAAAAGAGGGTTACGATGCAGGTTTCGGCGAATGGGTGCTGGTTCGTGCCTACCAGGGCTTAATTATACAAGGGGTACTACATGACATCCTGTTCCGGGGTGGTGCAGCTTGCAAGGACTTCGACCAGTACCAGGCCTTTATCCAGGACTATTGGCAGCTGAAATCTGATTTATACGCACAGCTGGAGGCGTTCACCGGCCCAGGTAAGCAGGGACAATACCTACTGCAACGATTGCAGCGCCACACCTGGTTAGCAGCGCTGGCCAAGTATTTTGTCTACCGCCTGCATGGCCGCGAATTCAGGCCAACGCTCAGGCGCTTCGCAAACAAATGGCGCATCACTACCAAACCCACGGATGACGTTTTGAAAATCCTGATCTCCGGTGAGGGGTACATGCGCGTTTCCCAGTCTGAAGAGATCTTTCAGATCCTGTTATCACAACTCGGTTTTCAACGCTTCGACCTGCGCGTGACCCCGTTAATGACCTTCCTGGAATACCTGCTCGATGAAGCGGAGGTGCACGCGCAAACTGAAACCTCGGCACTGCAGTCCAAGGCCCAGCGAACCGGCGTTAGTGAGCGAAAACACTGCATCAAGGCGATCAAGACCAAGCAAAAGCTGATCAAAAAACTCGGCTTGATGCGCGTAATACTGCGCCATCTGCTCGCATCGCCCCTGTATCAAGCAGCCCGGCTGCCGTTACCGATGTCGAGTCATGCCATGGTTAGGGCATCCAAAGTCCTGCTGCCAACCCAGTATCCGGTGGGTGAATTGGCGCCTTACCTCGGTGAGGCACTGCAAGAACTGGGGCACGGAGCCGATGTATTGTTGAACGTAGGACCCAACGCCTGCATGGTGTCGAGTATGGGGCAACTGATGACCCCGAGCATCATGCAGCTTACTGGCAGCCGTTCCAGCAGGATCCAAAACCTGTTCTCCGCGGATGGCGATGTCAACGAGGAGCACCTTACCCTTGCGGTGTTGAAAGCCATGGGTCCGGTTGGTTATTACCAACGGCAAGGCGTATGCCATGTTTGACCGGGCTCGATGCCAGGATGAGGTCTTAACCTGGTATTACTACGCGGTGGCCCTCAAGCTGCAAGTGCCGGCTATGCCTGTCTAGTCCTGTTCGCGAGACTTTAGCAGTCTGGCAATTTCATCCTCACCCAGGGGTTCATTGCGCTTGATGCTGAGGCTGCGTTTCCACTCCTGCTTGAAATCCGGCTGGATCCGCATGTTGATAGCCATGGTAATGAGCATGGCCAGCAAGGCACCGAGGCTTGCCAGTGCCATATCCTTGTGGGCATCCCAGACATCTCCCTGCGTACCGAGGTAAGCCATACCAAGCTCACCACCGAAAAACTCCGCCGCACCCCATTCAAACAGCTCGAATATCATCGAGCTGGCCATGGTGAGTTCGAGGGGAAAAAAGTACCCCCAAAAGCCCTCAGCATTCGCCACCCGGCTGTACAATTCCTTAATTGGGTAGGCCAGCAGCAATCCGTACAAAAAGTGGACCAGGCGGTCAAAATGATTACGTTCCCAACCCATGAACTGGTTGAGACTGAAATTGAAATAGGACATGAAAAAAGTGTCATAGGGCACTTTGGAATAGGTGTAGTGTGCACCTATTTCATGCAGTACCAGGAAAACAAAGATCAAGGTGTAGGAAATTCTGGACAGTGGAAAGTTGAAATACGACCAGGCAAGAAATACCGCGAATAAAACCACCAGTACATTTTCAAGTGCCCAGTCAGCCCGGTCATGCGGCGATATGGCCAACAACACAAATATAATCAGAAAAATAAGTGCCAGAGTTGTGAAGTATTGTTTATGCATTGCTTTTGGATATCTTAAAAAGTTGTTTTTGATTCAAAGCCGGCTTTAAGCCGATGGTTTCAAGCTATGTCTGAGAGCCCGATACTTAGACAGAGCCAATTTTCTACCTGATTATGAGAGATGTTCCCCTGCATGAGATATCTGTAAGATTCCCGCTTAAGCTTGTGCTCAGCTAGACTGGGTAACACG
>JAAUXZ010133148.1_pt1 | contig 9990 bp, 8 predicted proteins | sample 7278131 | NCBI WGS metagenome assembly JAAUXZ01 (sample SAMN14350119, study PRJNA611818) | marine sediment metagenome | isolation source: surface marine sediment (3m) | place: French Polynesia: Moorea | collected 2018-08
CCGACAGCGTCACCAGCACCGAACAGACCTTCAACGGTGGTCATACGGTTGTAACCCCAGTAGTACTCGTCTGGAGACACGTCCTCAGGACCTGAACACCAGGCGCCACAACCGGTGGCGTGTGAACCCATCACGTAGGGCTCAGAGGTAGTCAGTTCCGGATTTTCGTTCTTTGGATCGACGTCGGTAGCAGCCCACAAAACAGCCTGACCTACGGTCATACCGAGGAAGTTGTGCCAGCCGATTTCTTCGAGGTGCGGATCCTGGAAGGCCTCCATGGTGACCATGTGAATCGGACCACGGCCCGCATTAACTTCTGAAATCAATGCGTGGTTACGCAAACAGGTTGGAATCGGGCGGTGTGTCAGGTGAGAGGCCTCGGGATCGAGGTATTCCTTACCTACCATCTTCTGCAGCTCAGGGAACCACTTGGACTCGTACTCTTCACCGTAAGCATTCTGGGTGTAAGTCTTCAGATGCAGGAAGTAAGCACCAACCGGGCCGTAACCATCTTTAAAGCGAGCCAGTACGATACGGTTTTCCATCTGCGTCATCTTCGCGCCAGCACCGATCAACAGACCGTAAGCCGAACCCGATGACCAGGGCGCGTACCAGACGCGTCCGGCACCTTCACCGACTGAACGCGGCTTGAAGATGTTGGAAGCACCACCGGCAGCAACCACCACAGTCTTGGATTTGAAAACATGGTAGTCACCGGTACGCACGTTGAAACCAACGGCGCCTGCTACACGGTTTTCCTTGCTCTCATCCATCAACAGGTGAGTCACACAGATACGGTTAAATACCTTGTCCGCGGACTTCTTCGCCGCTTCCGCGACGATAGGCTTGTAAGATTCACCGTGAATCATGATCTGCCAGCGACCTTCACGCAGGTAGGTACCCTTGTCTGGATCGCGCATCAGTGGCAGGCCCCACTCTTCGAACTGGTGTACGGCAGAGTCGACGTGACGAGCCATGTCGAACAGCAAGTCTTCGCGAACCATACCCATGAGGTCGATCCGTGCATAACGCACATGGTCTTCCGGATTATTTTCACCGAAACGCGTGCCCATGTAACAGTTGATTGCGTAAAGGCCCTGCGCTACCGCACCAGAACGATCGATATTGGCTTTCTCGGCAATGACGATTTTCTTGTCCTGCCCCCAGTATCTGGCTTCGAAAGCTGCACCGGTGCCACTCAGGCCACCGCCAGCTACCAGAATATCAATATTGTCTTCGACAACAGTTTTAGCGCCCATTAGTAGTAAACCCCGGATTTCATTTTCAGTTTGTTTGACTTCAAGGTGTGGATATCACCATCGTCAAATCGAATGTATTTTGGTTCGTTATACAGCAACTGGCTGTCGCGCATTTCCTGGCTCGGTCCTTCAACCGTGGAGAGCTTCGGAATGTGCTTGCCCCATGGCTTGGTGGTAATCGGTGCCAGCAGGTCCATGTCTTTCTTGCCGTCACGGAACTTGATACGCCAGGCGATTACGCCTTTTTCTTCGTCGCGGTTTACCCGTACCGAGTGACCCAGCGGAGCGAAGTCAGCATAACCACGCACGTCAATGGCATGGTGAGGACAGGCTTTTACGCAGGAATAACACTCCCAGCACATGTTGGGTTCAATGTTGTAGGCACGACGAGTGGTTTTGTCGATGTGCATGATGTCCGACGGGCAGATATCAACGCAGTGGCCGCAACCATCACAACGTGTCATATATACAAATGTAGGCATAGTAATTCTCCTCTCAACAACTTATTTGATAAATCACCACTATGACCTAGTAGTGCTTGGGTGCTTCACGCTTGATACCGAGACCCATGTATTCCGGGTTTTCACCCATGTACGTCGGGATGTCGGGAAACAGTCTTTGCGTCTCAGGATCGGACAGATCGTAATCTGCCGGCAGATTCTCACGAGACTCATCGGCCTTGGTAATTTTCTTCTGGTAGGCAGCGGCTGGCTTGAAGAACATATGCGCGAACTTCGACCAGGGAATACCGCCGAACAGCACCAGTGCCGAGACCATGAATAAAATGTAGAACAACATGGCGCCGGTGATCGACCAAATAAAACCGAAGGTCGTCATCGCCAGCAGCGACACCACGAACAGATCAGCCTGTCTGAAGTCGGTTAACTTGGTACCTTCTGCGGCGACGTCAACGCGGATCGCAAACCAGAACCAGTAGCCGCCAACCATCACGGAAATGGCGCCCAGATGCCAGAGTGTGCCCCAGATACCGGCATCGCTTGCTTCAGGATAACCAAACACCAGTGCAACGGTGGCGACGATGAAAGCGATAGTGCCGTACATGGTCATCAGGTGTGATAGACGACGCTTGGTGTTGCAGAACTCGCTCGAGGTCAGCACTTCGTTGGCCACGGTAGAAATGGCTATACCCATTTTCTCACCGCTGCTGACTTCGCGTTTGCGGTTGGCTTCCTGCTTCTTCGCGTTTTCGAAGAAATAGGCAGCGCTTTTCTTATGGATAATGTCGAACAGTGTGCCTCCGATTACCAGCAGAACCATCAAGACGAGGAAGATCTGCATGGCGAGGGGGGACACAAATGAATTTGCAAATAATTCTGCGAACGGGTTGCTCATTGCGGGGCCTCACTACTACTTTAATTATTCGTTAGATACCGGTATCCATGATGCTGGAATCAACCCTATATTTTCTGACTCCTACATCACCGGTCGCGATATTATCGACAGTCAACCAAAAAACAAATATCTCTGTTTTGATAGGGCTATTACTAAAATTAATGACCCCCTAAACAGCCTTTATTTATGCGGCCGCCAGGGCCCCAACTGGCAGACCACCGCGTTGTTAATAATCTGTGCTGCTCCTACGGGTCGAAACGGTACTTACAACTATCGAGCTGATCGGGATAAATCTCGAATATCAGCATCAATATGACACCTCATTATTGGTATTGAGACACCCTGATCTGGTTGATAGTATCGCGCGACTTCAAAACCTGTATTAAAACAACGAGGGCGAATCCATCATGTCAAAATTGGTACCACCGCACGGTGGCGGGGAGTTGAAACCCCTGCTGCTGCCAGAAGATCAGAGGCAAGCCGCCAAAGATCGCGCCGCCGGCATGACTGCCGTACCGATGAGCAGCCGTGAAACCTCGGATCTGCTGATGCTGTCGATGGGCGCCTACACGCCACTGGATGGATTCATGGGCCACGTTGACTGGCACGGCTGTTGCGCCAACATGCACCTGGAAAGCGGCGTATTCTGGCCCATTCCGATTACCCTCTCCTGCAGCGAAGATCTCGCTAGCTCGATCAACGAAGGTGATGAGGTTTGCCTGGTGGATGGCGATAGCGGCACAGCGATGGCGATCCTCGAGGTCAGCGAAAAGTATACGATTGATAAGGAATTCGAATGCGAGCAGGTCTATCGCACCACCGATTCAGATCATCCCGGTGTACAAAAGACCATGGGGCAGGCACCGATCAACCTGGCCGGTAAAGTTCACGTCTTCGACGAGGGTGATTTCCCCGAAAAGTTTTCTGATCTTTATTTTCGTCCCGCCGAGACCCGTCAGATGTTTACCGAGCAGGGCTGGTCCAAGGTTGCCGCCTTCCAGACCCGTAACCCGATGCATCGCAGCCACGAGTTTCTCGCCAAGGTGGCGATCGAGGTTTGCGACGGTTTGTTAATCCACCAGGTGTTGGGCGCCTTGAAACCCGGAGACATTCCCGGTGACGTGCGAACCAAAGCCATCGACGCGCTGGTGAAGAATTACTTTGTTGAGGGCACCTGCTTCCAAGCCGGTTATCCGATCGAGATGCGCTATGCCGGACCGCGCGAAGCCCTGTTGCACGCGGTATTCCGTCAGAACTTTGGCTGCTCGCACCTCGTTGTTGGCCGGGATCATGCGGGCGTTGGCGACTACTACGGTCCTTTCGATGCGCAGCATATATTCGACGAAATACCCGAAGGCGCCATGGTGACCGAACCGCTGAAAATCGATATCACCTTCTACTGTTACAAATGTGACGGCATGGCAACTGCGCGCACCTGCCCGCACGATGCCAGTGATCGACTCAGCATTTCCGGCACACGCCAGCGTGAAATGTTGACCAAGGGTGAAGAAATTCCACCGGAATTCAGTCGACCCGAAGTGCTGGCCGTATTGCGCGAGTATTACAGCAGCCTCTAAAACCTTTTGGCTGCTCTACAGTTTAAGCCCGGCTCCAAAGAGCCGGGCTTATTTATTGCGTCGAACAAACCGGTCAATCGGCAGCTGCAAAAACCTCGTAACAAATAATCTGGTTAGTTGATAAGCTGTGCTCTCCTGGTTAGCCATGAACCGACGGGGGCATGATGAAACCGTTTGCCGGATTGCTGGCACTTTTATTAGCTATACCGCTGTACGCAACCGTTTTGGCGCCAGAGTCGCCTGACGCCCAGCAGGACAATTCCAGGAACGATAGTATCCAACTCGGTCCACGACCTTTTTTCCTGGTTGACGACATGGACGACAGCGAACTGAAAAGCAAGCTGCAGTCCTGCAAAGCCCGCCCATTCTCGAAAACCGATTTTTCGATTGGTCATCGTGGCGCACCGCTGCAATTTCCCGAGCACACGAAGGAGTCCTACGAAGCAGCGGCACTGATGGGCGCCGGTATCATCGAATGCGACGTCACCTTTACCAAAGATCGCGAACTGGTGTGTCGTCATTCACAGTGCGACCTGCACTCATCAACCAATATTCTTTCAACCGATCTGGCGGCACGCTGCTCGGTGCCACCGCAAATCGAAAATGGCGCACTGTTAAACGCCAAAAACATTAAATGCTGTACCAGTGATTTCACCCTGGCCGAGTTCAAATCACTGCAAGGCAAGATGGATGCGGTCAACAAACAGGCGACAACCCTCGAGACCTACATCAATGCCACTGCAGGCTGGCGTACCGAGCTTTACAGCGGCAAGGGCACTTTGCTCAGCCATCGGGAAAGCATCGAGTTATTCCAGTCGCTCGGCGTGAAGATGATGCCGGAGCTGAAAAGGCCAGAAGTCAACATGCCGTTTGAAGGCACCTATTCACAAACCGATTACGCCCAGCAATTCATCAACGATTACAGACAGGCCGGCGTTAACCCGGGAGACGTCTGGGTGCAGTCATTCAGCAAAACCGACCTGCTCTACTGGATCAATAATGCGCCGCAGTTCGCTCAACATGCGGTTTATCTCGACGCCGAATTCAGGCAAAAAAACAATCGTGATCTGAGCTTTTTTAGCGGGCTGAAAGACGCCGGCATCAACATCATCGCTCCGCCCATGTTCATGCTGGTATCGCTTGACGCAAATGGCGATTTAATTCCCTCGGATTACGCGAGATTCGCAAGGCAGTCTGGACTCGATATCATCCCCTGGACTCTTGAACGCACCGACACCAGCGACGGTACCGCCAATGACTGGTACTACACCGATATACAGAGCGCGGTCAACAAGGACGGTGACAAGTACGAGCTGTTGCACGTGCTGGCGCAGGACGTCGGCATCGTCGGGATATTTTCAGACTGGCCGGCAACCACGACCTATTACGCCAACTGCATGGGTCTTCGCTGAGCCACAACTGGTACCAGTCCTGGGAAAGGACGGGGTTTAACTCAACTTTCGGATAATGGCTGGCGCAAAAGCAATCACCAGAAACATGCGAGTGACGTGGTGCAAAGCGATATACGGCACATGCAGCCCGACCACGATCGCAATAACGTTCATTTCCGCCTGCCCACCGGGCACATAAGCCAGGAAAGTGGCAATCAGGGGCAAGCCGGTCACCAGGTAGACCAGGTAAGCCGTGACCAGGGAGATCGCCATCAACAAGACAAAAAAGCCGATCGAATAGCTGACGTTTCGCCAGATGTCGCCCAGCGTGACGTCTTTCAAAGACAGGCCAACGCGCATGCCCAGCACCATTTGCGCGGCGTTCAGCAACAGTCCGGGTAACTTGTAGTCGATCCAGCCCATCATGTAAATCACTGCACAGGCCGTCATTGGCCCTACTATTGATGCGCCGCTCCAGCCAATCGTTTTTACCAGGTACCAGCCCAACACCGCGCTGCCGACGACAATCAACGCCTGCAACGGATCGAATGGTGACTCACCGCCCGGATTAACAAAGTTGCCGCTCAAGTCATAGGTGGTAAAAAACTGGATCAAAAACGGAATCGTGTAAATGATCAACAATACGCGCGTGGTATGCGCGAGCATGATCGATTTGACGTTGGCACCCGCCGACTCACTGAGGATTGTCATCTCCAGCAAACCACCCGGAAAGGCACAAAACACCGCACTTTGTTTGTCCAGCCCGACGATTTTCTGGTAGTAAAAGCGCCCACCCAGCATGACCAGCACCAGAAAAGGCAACATGAACAACAGGCTTAACAGATAAACATCGATCTCCTGCAGCAAGGCAGGCGTGAAGGAGGCACCGATCGCAACGCCCAACATCCCACGCGACGGATGAACCAGTTTGGTCGGCGCAACAATCGGTAAGCCGCTAAGCTTGGAAGCGATAATCAATGGGAAAATAGCGCCCAGCAGCCATGGCAACGGAAAGCCAAAAAACTTGAAGATACCGACTCCGATCAGAGCCAGCACAAAGGAAACAAAAATGCCCGGCAGCTTCGCCAGGTCAGCTTTGAAGTCGATCAAGAATTTTTCCAGCAGCTCGCCGGCACAAAAACCTCGCCTCGAAACAGTTTACGCGCGGTGCGGATCACACCACAGAAATTGACGGCCATCTGACCGCCCTCGCCGTCTGTTGAAATCTCAACCTCGAGTTTGCCACTGGGGTGTTCGATAACCAGGGTATCCAGTTCAGCATAGTTGGTTGCGGCCAAACCTTCTGCGACGGTGCCGCGCATCTGACAGCAGCTGGCTACCGCCATGCCACCGGTAACAGCATGCGCCGCATGGCAGCGGTCTGGCACCAGGTAGCGAGAGGTAATACAACCGCCGTTTCTGGGCTCGGACAGGATTCCAACCTTGGGCACCACAGATCCCGAAACGTCGCCGAGGCCCATCCTCCGGCCGGCTTCCAGTCGCATGGACTCAATGGTATTGAACAGTTCGGTATTCGCATTGATCTCGTCGCGGCTCTCTGCGCCATCGAGCCCGACGTCGCGGGCTCTCAGCAGCATCATTGGCATGGCTACATCGATGAGCGTTACCTCGACACCCTGAATGGTTTCGATGCTGTTACCTGTGGGCAACATACCAGAAGTTTTCGAGCCATCGATTTCACGGTAACGGCACACAACCGCGGCTGCGGTACCGGGTACTCCATCGATGGCAGCATCACCGGAATAATTGACCGCCCCATTCGGCGTCTGGATCACTTCATCGATCAAAGCGCCGGTGTTGATGTTGTAGATGCTAACCGCGGTTTCCTCCCCGCTAATCTGTACCAGGCCTTGCTCGATCGCAAACGGTCCAACGCCTGACAGGATATTGCCGCAGGACGGCCCAAAATCGACGAAGGCCTGATCGATGGAAACCTGCGCAAACAGAAAGTCAACGTCGACGCCCTCGCGATCTGAGGGTCCCACGATGGCCACCTTGCTGGTCAGGGTGTCGGCACCACCGATACCGTCGATTTGCCGGCTATCGGGTGAACCCATAACCGCCAGCAAGATATCCTGTAACTCACCACGATCAGCAGGCAAATCGGTCGACAAAAAATAAGGGCCCTTGGACGTGCCGCCGCGCATATAGGTACAGGGGATGGCTATCTGCTCTTCAGGCATACTCGATGTCTCTCTATTCGTTATGATTATTGCTGTTCAGGTAAACACTGCCGGTCCCTAAGGCAAAACCTGTCTCACAACACTTCCCGTGAAGCCTGCACCCAAGTTTTTCTAATGAACTGCAAAGAAACCTTCGGGAAGTGAATGCAATTTACATCATGTTTCGGCTATGACAAGTTATAGTGCCCATTCATTTTATGAATTCCGGAATTCCCTATGACTCGAATCGCCGTTCTTGATGATTACCAAAATGTCGCCCTCAGCATGGCCGACTGGTCGCCGGTGCAGAGTCAGGCCGAAGTCACGGTGTTTAATGATTACCTTGATCCCGATGCCGAACTGGTCAGCGCGCTCACCGACTTCGACGTAGTTTGCATCATGCGGGAGCGCAGCCGCTTTCCGGCCGAGGTGCTCGAAAAGTTACCCAAGCTCAAACTGCTGATCACCAGCGGCGCCAAAAATGCCGCGATCGACCTCGAGGCTGCGACAGGACTGGGCATCACCGTCTGCGGCACGCAGTCGCCGGGGCATGCTGCCTCTGAACTGACCTGGGCACTCATTCTTGGCCTTAGTCGTCACATCGTCGTTGAAGACAATTCAGTCCGCGATGGCCGTTGGCAAACCACCTTGGGTCGCGACTTACACGGGCAGACCATAGGCATCGTCGGCCTTGGTCGGCACGGTGCCAATATCGCTCGCTATGCACAGGCCTTCAACATGCGGGTACTGGCCTGGAGTCAGAATCTGACGCAGGAGCGCTGCGACGAGGTCGGTGTCGAGCTGGCTGATCGTGACACCCTGCTGCGGGAGTCGGACATTATCACCATCCACCTGAAAATGGGACAGCGTTATCGAGGCCTGGTGGATGACAGCTTCTTCGAGCAGATGAAACAAACCGCTTACATCATCAACACGTCTCGAGGCCCTATTATTCAGGAAGACGCGCTGCTCAGGGCGCTCAACGAGGGTAAAATTGCCGGTGCAGGACTGGATGTATACGATCAGGAACCATTGCCGCTGGATCATCCACTACGCAGCACGCCAAACACGCTGCTCACATCGCACGTCGGTTACGTAACCGAGCAAACCTACGAAGTCTTCTACGGCCAGACCGTCGATGCCATCCTCGCCTGGCTCGCGGGTGAACCGATTCGCCAGCTCAGCTGAGCAGCCAAACCTCAGCGGTATTCAAGACCGCGACTAATCTACGACTGCTGACATTCCTCAACAAAAAGATCGAAAAGATGCTGTGCCGCCGCCGACAGGGCGCGGTTACTGCGCCTGATGGCACCCAGACTTCGACTAATGCCTGGCTCGATTAACTGACGCGCCAGTAAACCGGAGTCCTGCTGATCCGATACCGCCGAGGCCGGCAAGATACCGACACCGATGCCACTTTTAACCAGTTCCAGTATGGTCGACGAGTAACGCGCCTGGTAAGACCAGTTCAACAATTGCTGGCTACCCGCCATCGCGGTGTCGATCAACAAACGATTACCACCCCCCTTTTGCGGCACAATCATGCGGTGCGCCGCGAGACTGGCCCAGGGTAACTCGCCGGGTTCGGCTAACGCATGCAACTCATTGACGACCGCAACAAATGGGTCGTGGAGCAAGTATTCAAAGTCGAGGCCGGGCTCCCGTAAACCGATAAAACCAATGCCAAAATCGGCCTCGCCTTCGGCAATCGCATCGTTGACTTCACCGGCAAACAAATCCAGCACGTTAATCCTGACGCGGGGATTTTCGGCTTCAAAACGAGCCAACACGCGCGGCAACAGGTCGTGGGTCAGCGTTGGCAGTATGGCGAGGCTGACCACCTCGCTACGCTGATACTGGTAACGCATCGTGTTATCGCCGAGCACCTGCAGCGCTTCACTGGCATCCGACAACATGCTTTGCGCGCGCGTCTCAAAATCGCGTGCGGCGAGGGTCGGTTTCAGGCTACGCGTGGTACGTTCAAACAGTTCGACGCCAAGTGCCGATTCAAGCTTCTGAATCCGCCGAGTCACCGCCGACTGCGATATCGATAACTGTTCCGCAGCACGCTGGAACGACAGGGTTTCAGTGACTGCGAGAAAAGCTTCCAGGTCGCCAAAATCGAAATTAATGCGCATAACGCAATAATATTCATAATTTTAATATTTAACAAATTAATAGCCCTGCCCCAGAATCGGCAACGTGGAAACCCGGGATATCGTCATAG
>JAAUXZ010108641.1_pt1 | contig 9988 bp, 8 predicted proteins | sample 7278131 | NCBI WGS metagenome assembly JAAUXZ01 (sample SAMN14350119, study PRJNA611818) | marine sediment metagenome | isolation source: surface marine sediment (3m) | place: French Polynesia: Moorea | collected 2018-08
CGAGCCCGAAACGTCGAAGGAAGCGCGGCGCGAGCGTGTCGCCGAGGTGCTGACCGAGGTCGGCCTCGACGCGGACATGATGAACCGCTATCCGCACGAATTTTCGGGCTCGTGCACGCGCAACCCTTCTTCGACGATGTGCTGCACTGTCATGCGCGGTGACAGGCTGCCGTACGGATCTTGAAACACGATTTGCATGTCCCTGCGCAGCGACACGAGCGTCTTGCGTTTCAGCGCTTGAACGTTGCGGCCGTCGAACATCACCTCGCCGTCGCTCGAGATCAATCGCAGCATCGCGAGCCCGAGCGTCGTCTTGCCGGAGCCCGACTCGCCGACCACGCCGACGGTGTGCCCCTCGCGCACGGTCACATCGATGCCGTCGACCGCCTTGACGTAGTCCACCGTTCGCTTCAGCACGCCGGCCTTGATCGGGAAGTGGACCTTGATGTCGTTGCCCTGCATGACCACTGGCGCATCGGCGGCGGCCGCGAGCGGCTTGCCCTTGGGCTCGGCGGCGAGAAGGCGCTGGGTATAGGGATGTTGCGGCGCCTGGAACACGGCACTGGTCGTGCCCTGCTCCACCGCCTCGCCCTGGGTCATGACGCTCACTCGGTCGGCGAAGCGGCGCACCACATTGAGGTCGTGGGTGAGGAAGAGAATGGCCATGCCAAGCTCCTCTTGCAGCTCCTCGAGGAGCTTCAGGATCTGCGCCTGGATGGTGACGTCGAGCGCGGTGGTCGGCTCGTCGGCGATCAGCAGGTCCGGCTCGTTGGCCAACGCCATGGCGATCATCACGCGCTGGCGCTGCCCGCCTGAGAGCTCGTGGGGATAGGCCTTGAGCCTTTTCAGCGGCTCCTTGATGTGCACCAGCTCGAGCAGCTCCAGGATACGCTGGCGCGCGCGCTCCTGACCCATGCCCTTGTGCAGCCAGAGCACCTCGCCGATCTGTTTTTCAACCGTGTGAAGCGGGTTGAGCGAGGTCATGGGCTCCTGAAAGATCATCGAGATCTCGTTGCCGCGCACTTCGCGCAAGGTGCGGGCCGAGGCGCCCATCAGCTCCTGCCCCTTGAAGACCACCGAACTACTCGGCGGATGGCTGGCGGCCGGATAGGGCAGCAGCTGCAGCAGTGAAAGCGCGGTCACCGATTTGCCGGAGCCGGACTCGCCGACGAGGGCGACGGTCTCGCCGCGATCGATATCGAAGGATATCGACTTCACGGCCGGCTTCTTGCCCCGCGGAGTGCGGAAGTTCACTCCGAGATTTCGGACCTGTAGCAGCGGTTCGGTGGGGTTCATCGGCCGCTCCCGCTATTCCGCGCCCTGCGGCGCAACCTGCACCGGCTTGGAGGCAGTTTCGTCCGGCCCCGTTTCTTCCGGCGGCGGCGGCGCGGCGAAGAGCTTCCTCGGGTCGAAGGCGTCGCGCACCGCTTCACCGATGAAGATCAGCAGAGAGAGCATGATGCCGATGACGAAGAAGCCGGTGAGGCCGAGCCAGGGCGCCTGCAGGTTCGCCTTGCCCTGGGCCAGCAGCTCACCAAGCGAGGCCGAACCGGGCGGCAGACCAACACCCAGGAAATCGAGCGAGGTCAACGCCGTCACCGAACCGGCCAGGGTGAATGGCATGAAGGTCAGGGTCGCAACCATGGCGTTGGGCAGCACATGGCGGAAGATGATGCGGCCGTCGCTGCCGCCGAGCGCCCGGCTGGCTCGCACGTAGTCGAAGTTGCGGGCACGCAGGAACTCGGCGCGGACGACGCCGACAAAGCCGATCCAGCTGAACAGCAGCAGGACAATAAGCAGCCACCAGAAGTTCGGCTCGATCACCGAGGCCACGATGATGAGAATGTAGAGCTGCGGCATCGACGACCAGATCTCGATGAAGCGCTGGGCGATGAGATCGATCCAGCCACCATAGAAGCCCTGTATCGCGCCGGCCGATACGCCGATCACGGCGGAGACGATCGTCAGTATGAAGCCGAAGAGCACCGAGATACGGAAACCGTAGATCAGGCGGGCGGTCACGTCGCGCGCTTGGTCATCGGTGCCGAGCCAATGCTTGGCATCGGGCGGCGTGGGTGCCGGTGCCGGCAGATCCCAGGCGACCGTGCGGTGGTTGTAGCGAATGAGCGGCCAGACCATCCAGCCGCTTTCCTCGATCATGTCCTGCACCGCCGGGTCGGTGTAGTCGGCCTCGGTCGGCAGACTGCCGCCGAAGGTGGTTTCCGGATAATGCTGAAGGATGGGCGTGTAGAGGCCGCCGTCGTACCAGATGAGGAAGGGTTTATCGTTGGCGATGACCTCGGCGAAAAGCGAAACGACGAAGAGCACCAAGAAGATCCAGAACGACCAGTAGCCGCGGCGGTTGGCGCGGAAGTTGGCCAGGCGGCGCTGGTTGAGCGGAGAGAGTGTCATGCCGAAGAGACGGGTCGCCATCGCCTCAGGTCTCCCGCGTCTCGAAGTCGATCCGCGGATCGATCAGGGTGTAGGTCAGATCGGTGATGATGCCCATCAAGAGACCGAAGAGGGTGAAGAAATAGAGCGTACCGAGCACGATGGGATAGTCGCGGTTGAAGACCGCTTCGAATCCGAGCAGGCCGAGACCATCGAGCGAGAAGATCACCTCGATCAGGACCGAGCCGGTGAAGAGCATGCCGATCAAGGTCGCCGGGAAACCGGAGATGACGATCAGCATGGCGTTGCGGAAGACATGACCGAAAAGCACGCGGCGCTCGCTGAGGCCCTTGGCCCGCGCGGTCTGCACGTACTGCATGTTGATCTGATCGAGGAAGGAGTTCTTGGTCAGCATGGTCAGGCCCGCAAAGCCGCCAATGGCGATGGCAACGATGGGCAGCACCAGGTGCCAGAGATAGTCGAGCAGCTTCTCCAGGGCCGAGAAGTTCTCCCAGCCCTCGGACGTCAGGCCGGAGAGCGGGAACCAGTCGAGATAGACGCCGCCAGAGAATATCACCAGCAGAAACACGGCAAAGAGAAAGCCCGGAATGGCCGTGCCGACGACGACAATGCCCGAGGTCCAGATATCGAAACGGCTGCCGTCCCGCACCGCCTTGGCCACGCCGAGCGGGATCGCGATGAGGTAAATCAGCACGGTCGACCAGACGCCGAGCGAGATCGAGACCGGCATCTTGTCGAGCACCAAGTCGACGACCGGCTCGTCGCGGAAGAAGGAATCGCCGAAGTCGAAAACCAGGTACTTGCCCATCATCACCGTGAAGCGCTCGTACCAGGGCTTGTCGAGACCGAACTGCCGCTCCAGCTCGGCGATGAACTCGGGATCCAATCCCTGGGCGCCACGGTAGGTGCCGCGCGGCCCTTCGCTAGGGGCCTGCGTCTGGGGCGAGAGCTCGGCGCTGCCGGTGCGGGTGACACGTTCGGTGATGTCGGCGCCCTCACCGGTGATCTGGGCGATGATCTGCTCGACCGGGCCGCCTGGCAGGAACTGCAGGACGACGAAGTTGACCAGCATGATGACGAACAACGTCGGGATGAGCAGAAGCAGCCGGCGGATGATATAGGCGGTCATGGCTCGATCACCGCCACGCGCTCGTCACGCCGTTTCGAGCCGATGCGAAAGGCGGCCCAAGCCGACAGTAGGAGAAAGGCCAGAAAGCTGAGCCCAAGCAGTTTCCGCCAGTCGAAAGCGGCCTCGCCTTCCGATGCGAAGTCACCGCGCCGCTTGACCGGCACGGCGGCGGCCAGCGCGCGCGCCTTTTCTTCGTCGTACCACCAATAGCTGCTCGAGGTGCCAAGGTCGGGGATTGTCTCGGGATAAGAGAACTTGTCCCAATAGAGAATGCGATCGCTGCGCAGGTGCCAAGCCGGGATGATATAGTGGCTCCAAAGCAACACGCGATCCAGCGACCGGGTGCGCGCGACCAGTTCTTCCCGGCTCGGGGCTTGGATCAAGAGCTCGATCAGCTCGTCGACCACAGGGTCCTTGATACCGACGAAATTCCGCGAGCCCGGTTGCTCGGCAGCCGCGCTCGACCAATAGCTGCGCTGCTCGTTCCCGGGTGAGTTGGACTGGCCCCAACCACCCATGATCATGTCGAAATCCTTGGAGCGCAGCCGGTTGATGTACTGCGAGCGATCGACCAGGCGCAGCTTCATATCGATGCCGAGGCGCTTGAGATTGCGCGAGAAGGGTAGCGCTATACGCTCGAAGTCCGGGCTGATCAGCAGCATTTCGAAGTCCAGGGCTCGTCCCGTGCCCTCCTTGCGCAGTACGCCAGCCTCGTCGATCCGCCAGCCGGCCTCGTCCAGCAGAGACAGCGCCCGCAGCAGATTGTCCCGCGGCCAGCCGCTGCCGTCTGTCGCCGGCACCGTGAAGGCCTTGTGGAAGACCTCGTCGGGCACGCGCCCGCGATAGCCCTCAAGGATCTCCAGCTCGCGCCCCTCGGGCAGGTCGCGCGCCGCAAGCTCCGAATTGCCAAAGAAACTATAGTTGCGCACGTACTGGCCGAAGAAGAGTGCCGGGTTGGTCCATTCGAAATCGAACGCCAAGCCGATGGCCTCTCGCACGCGCGGGTCATGGAAAATCGGGCGCCGGATATTGAAGACGAAAGCCTGCATGCCGGTCGGCCGCAGATGCGGGAACTCCTGTTTCTTAAGCCAGCCTTCCCGCACCACCGGAATGTCATAGTCGGTCGCCCAGGCCTTTGCCTGGTTCTCTTCTCGGTAGTCTAGCTCTCCGGCCTTCAGCGCCTGGCGAATGACCGTTGCGTCTCGGAAAAAGATCGTGCGGATGCGGTCGAAGTTGTTCTGCCCGCGGTTTACCGGCAGGTCGCGCGCCCAGTAGTCCTCGACCCGCTCGCGCACAATGTAGCGGCCCGGCTCCCAATCGACGATGCGATAGGGGCCGCTGGTCAGCGGAGGCTCCAGGGTCGTCTTGGAGAAGTCGCGCTCTTCCCAGTAGTGCTTGGGCAGAATCGGCAGCTGCCCGGCGATCAGCGGCAGCTCAGGGTTTTCCTCCTCGGCGAAGTTGAAGCGCACCGAGCGCGGGCCGACCTTCTCCGCGTTGGCGACGGAGGCGTAATAGAAGCGGTAGATCGGCTGCCCCTTCTCTTTGAGAGTATCGAGCGAGAAGATCACGTCCTCCGGCGTGATCGGCACCCCGTCGTGCCAGCGCGCCTCAGGGTGGATATGGAAGATCACCCATGAGCGATCCTCCGGCCATTCCATGCTATCGCAGATCACGCAGTACTCGGTGAAAGGCTCGTCGGCGCTTTGCGTCAGCAGGGTGTCGCCGCCCGGGCTGACCGGCGTTCCCTTTGCGATGTAAGGGTTGAAGGAATCGAAGGTGCCCTGCGCCCCGGTACGCAGTTCACCGCCCTTCGGCGCATCGGGATTGACGTAGTCGAAGTGTTCGAAATCCGACCCGTATTTAGGCTCGCCGTGCATGGCCATGGCGTGGGCGCGGTAGACCCGCTGCAGCTCGCCGGCAACAGTAACCCCTTCGACCGGGACAGCCGGCGGATTGGGCTCTTGCGCTGAAACGCTGCCCGCGACTGCGAAAAGGCTAAGGCAAATCCAGAGAGAGCACAGGATCGCCGAAGCCCGCTGGGCCCGGGACACACATCCTCGTTTGGCTCTCATGACAACGTCGATGGCGCTTGTGCCCCGGCCGCGATTACCGCCAAGGCCTCCATGGAAGAAAAAGTCTCTACACTTTGCGCAAAATAGGCAGGCGTCCGGCGCCGATCAATTGCCCCGAGCATTAACTCGTCTTCACGTTGCCGCGGGAAGCCTTGGCCGTGCTAGACTAGCAAGATAGTGACAGTGGAGGTCGTACGATGAACGAATTCATCGATTTCCATGTCGTTCTGGCCAAACCGAGCCTTTATGGCCATTTGCGGGGCTACGGCGCCTGCTCTTTACCCAGGTGCCGGCCGCTCATATCCGGCCGATTCCTTGGACTTCCACGCCTAATCCGCTTTGTTTTCTGCGCGGGGTAGGGCTGTTTTGTCCCCAGGCCGAACCACTCGTTCTCAAGGCTTGTCCTTTGTGGACAATTTTGCGGCGCAACAAAACGCTCCTTGCTAGATTTTGGCCTTATTGATAGACCCCAACGCGACAAGCGAACCCCTTTCAGTTCAAATTGAGGACGAACCGTGCATTATCTCGACACCATGGGTGGTAGAATTTCGGCCGCGCGCGAGGCCGCCGAACTGACGGTGGCCCAAGCGGCGCGCCGGCTCGGCGTCAAGACATCGACCCTGAACAACTGGGAAAACGACCGCAGCGAACCGCGCGCCAACCGCCTCACTATGCTGGCAGGCCTTCTCAACGTGTCGCCCATGTGGCTGATCACCGGGCGCGGCGAAGGTGTCTCCGAGCCGGATATGCCCCTCGAAGTGGCCCACGTGAAGACCGCGCTGGAGCAAGTCATGGCTCAACAGGCCCTCCTCGCCGAAGCAGTCGAGCGACTGAAGACGGCCGTCTCCCGCATGGACGGCAGCGCCGACTTCGAGGCCAAGCTCGAAGAGGCCGAGGAAGCGGCAGAGAGCGGCGGCATCAGCGAAGCGGCCTAAGGCCGTCTTACGTTCCGCCAAGAGCCGACGCGCCAAAAACGAGACACGCAACGCCGCCAACGGCGAAGACGAACCAGCTTGCCGCCGTTCCGAAAGTACGGAAGGGATGAACGCCGACCTTTCGGTAGATGGCGATCGGGTGCAGCAGGCGGGCCAGGGTGAAGAGCCCGCCAAGCGCCCAGAGGAGCCAGGCAGGCGCTGCCAAAGCCTCCAAGGAGGCAATCAGCAAGATCGCCATGGGCATGTACTCGACCGCATTGCCGTGAGCGCGTACGGCGCGTTTCAGCATCTCATCCTCGCCGAAACCGAGACTGATCCCGGCTGCGCGGCGGCGCGGGACGATCATCACAGCGAGAATGAGCAGGATGAGGGCGTTCGCCCCCGCGAAAATTGCAGTGATCGGCACGATTGTCGTTCCTTCTCATCTCCCAGGTCGCCGACGGAGAGATCGTCCCGCCAGACCCTTCGCTAGTGCAATACGATGCTGGGCCCAGTTTGGAGGCGTCCTGGTCCTCGCCTAAACTCAGAGTACGCAGTAACAGGGAGGGCCTATGGCCAAAGAGGCTGAGGTAACGTGCCGCGATGGTCGTCGCTTCTCGTTCCCGCCGGACCGCACGGCGCTGCTGGTCATCGACATGCAGCGCGACTTCCTCGATCCCCGAGGCATGTGCGGCCTGGAAGGCGAGGGCTATCTCAGGCTGCGCGCCATCATTCCCACCCTGCAAACGGCGCTGAAGGCGGCCCGCGGGGCCGGCATTACGGTTATCCACACCCGGGAAGGCTATGGCCCCGACCTCTCCGACCTGCCGGCGAGCCGCCACGGAGGCGGAATCGGCGAAAGCGGGCCGCTTGGCCGCTTTCTCATCCGAGGAGAGGCCGGTCACGATTTCATTGAGGAGCTGAAGCCGCCTTCCGGGGAGACCGTGATCGACAAGGCAGGCTTCAGCGCCTTCTTCCGCACCGGTCTGGAGGAACGTCTGAAAGCCGCCGGGATCACCCATCTGCTCTTCAGCGGCGTCACGACGCAATGCTGCGTGCTTTCCAGCCTGCGCGAGGCCGTGGACAGGGACTTCTATTGCCTGCTGCTGGAGGACTGCTGCGCCGCATTGGAGCCATCTTGGCACCAAGCGAGCCTCGACATCATCGCCAGCGAGGGAAACCTGTTTGGCTGGATAGCGGATAGCCAGGCACTGCAATCGGCACTTGCGGATCGCCGCTAGCCCCGCTTCTCGCCGGCCAAATCCTTCAGAATTGGGCAATCCGGACGTTCATTGCCTTGGCAGGCCTGCGCCAAGCTGTCCAGAGTGGCCCGCAGTCCTTTGAGCTCATCCAGCTTGCGGTCGATCTCCGCGATGCGGGTTACGGCCAAGCGCTTCACGTCGGCGCTCGCCCGATTGCGGTCTTCGTAGAGGGAAAGCAGGGCGCGGCAGTCCTCGATGGAAAAGCCGAGGCCTCTGGCGCGCTGCAGGAATCGCAGCTTGTGGACATCGGATTCGCCGTAGTCGCGATAGCCGTTCGGCTGCCGCGCGGGTGCAACCAACCCGATGTCCTCGTAGTAGCGCAGGGTCTTGACCGGAAGCCCCGCGCGTTTTGCCGCCTCGCCGATGTTCATGACCGGCCTCTCTCGTCTGTCCTCTTTCTAAATCCTGGCGCTGCGCAGCCGCAAGGCGTTGCCGACGACCGAGACGGAGCTGAGGCTCATGGCGGCTGCCGCGATCATGGGGCTGAGCAGCAGGCCGGCTATCGGGTAGAGCAGGCCGGCCGCGAGCGGCACGCCGAGGCCGTTGTACAGGAAAGCAAAGAAGAGGTTCTGGCGGATGTTGCCGAGAGTCGCGCGGCTGAGACGCCGGGCGCGCAGCAAACCGGTCAGGTCGCCTTTCACCAGGGTAATACCGGCGCTTTCCATGGCGATATCCGTGCCGTGTCCCATGGCAATGCCAACGTCCGCGGCGGCGAGCGCCGGCGCATCGTTGACGCCGTCGCCGGCCACGGCGACCGCAGCGCCTTTAGCCTGGAGGTCACGAACCAGTGCGCTCTTGTCTTGTGGTAGGACGCCTGCGTGGACCTCGTCGATGCCGAGTTGCGCCGCCACGGCTTCGGCCGTCGCGCGGTTGTCGCCGGTCGCCATAATGAGCCGCAAGCCCTCGCGATGCAGCGCCTCGATAGCAGCGGGCGCGGTCTCCTTTACCGGATCGGTGATGGCGCAGAGCCCGGCAAGACGGCCTTCGACCGCAAGATAAACGACCGTTGCCCCTTGCCGACGAAGCGCTTCGCCTTCCGCGTCCAAGGCATCAGGGACGAGATCGACCTCGGCCAGCATCGCCGCATTTCCGAGAACAAGGCGCTTTCCATTCACTTGGCCGGTGACACCCTTACCCGTGAACGACCGAAAGTCTTCCGGCGCGTCGAGCGGCAGCCCGCGTTCCTTTGCCCCTGCGACAATGGCAGCGGCAAGCGGATGTTCGCTGGCCTGTTCCAAACCGGCAGCCAGCCGCAAAATCTCCTCTTCTGTGAAGCCCTTGGCCGCGCGCAGCTCGGTGAGCCGGGCTTTGCCTTCGGTCAGGGTGCCGGTCTTGTCGAAGATCAGCGTGTCGACGGTCTCCAGGCGCTCGAGTGCCGCGGCCTCACGGACCAGAACGCCGAAGCCGGCGCCGCGTCCGACGGCCACCATGATCGACATGGGTGTCGCGAGACCGAGCGCGCAGGGGCAGGCGATAATCAGCACCGAGACGGCGGCGATCAGGCCGTAGCTGAGCGAAGGCGAGGGCCCCCAGATCGCCCAGGCGGCGAAAGCCAGAACGGCGATGGCGACCACGGCTGGCACGAACACGCCCGCAACGCGGTCGGCCAGGCGCTGGATCGGCGCGCGGCTGCGCTGTGCCTCGGCGACCAGTTGGACGATGCGCGCCAGCAAGGTGTCGCGGCCGACCTTCTCGGCCCGCATTACAAGGCTGCCGTTGCCGTTCAAGGTGCCGCCGGTAACCCAGTCGCCGGCCCGCTTGGCCACGGGCATGGCTTCTCCGGTCACCATGGACTCGTCGACAGCGCTCTCGCCCGAGATAACCTCGCCATCGACCGGGACGCTTTCGCCCGGACGAATCCGCAAGCGATTGCCAACCGTCACCTGATCGAGAGGTATGGCGGCCTCTTCGCCATTGTCAGCCAAGCGCCAGGCCTTCTTGGGCGCGAGATTGAGCAGGGCGCGTAGGGCATCGCCCGTGCCCTCGCGCGCCTTGAGCTCCAGCACTTGACCAAGCAGGACGAGGGTGATGATCACCGCCGCCGCCTCGAAATAGAGGCCCAGGCTGCCATCGGCCTGGCGGAAGGCATCTGGGAAAAGCCCCGGCGCAAGCACCGCGAGAAGGCTGTAGAGATAGGCGGCCCCGGTACCGATGGCGATGAGAGTGAACATATTGAGGTTGCGCGTCACCAGCGAGCTC
>JAAUXZ010139255.1_pt1 | contig 9981 bp, 10 predicted proteins | sample 7278131 | NCBI WGS metagenome assembly JAAUXZ01 (sample SAMN14350119, study PRJNA611818) | marine sediment metagenome | isolation source: surface marine sediment (3m) | place: French Polynesia: Moorea | collected 2018-08
GCTGATCTAGAAAATTTGACTTAGTGGGATCACTTGTGTGCATCGTTTATGTTGAAAAAGGGGATTGGCGATTGTCTAGCAATGAAGGGCGATCGCTTTCAGGAGTGACTATGGCTGTTGGGAAATGGGTGTCAGTGCGCTCGCTTGGGAGTGAAGAGCGAAACCTAACATATAACTATAAAAACGGTTGAAGAAATGAAGGTAGGTTTCGAGAGTAGCGATCGCCAGTGAGATCACCAACAGGTTTTGAGGGCACCCTAAAACATCTGCTTGTTTTTTGGTAATCTTTATTTTTCCGACACAGCTTTTAAGGGTTCGGGTTTTTCCCCGTTGGGTTTGGGTCTTTTTGGTGATAAAAAAAGGGCGATTTTGGGGCTAAGGTGTTCACTCGACTTGATTTCTGACTGTAATTTCGAGATCTGCCAGGGTTTCCAAGCTATCTGTGTCACTATTGTTGTAAATAATCTCACGCTTCTCGAAATAAACAAGCTTCTAGTGCAGCTTCGCAAAAGTAAGTAAGCAGTTAGAGTCCTGGTAGGATTGACTAAAACTTGAGCTTTTAGCCAATAGATAGTCAAAACCAAATATGTCAGGACCATCACCCCTACCCATTGTCCTCAGTGAGCAGCAGCAAGCCATCCTCAACCGAATTCTGGGTCGTCACACCAGTTCTCAACGGTTAGTCAGGCGAGCGACGATAATCCTCAAAGCGGCTATTGGTCAAAACAATGAGCAAATTGCCCAGGAGTTGCACATCAATCGAAACACTGTCATCAAATGGCGGCAACGCTGGTGCTTAGTCGCTTCAAAATTATTGGTGTTGGAATCCAAAGGAATAAGGGATTGAGCTGCCCCTTCTCATCCTCGACGACCGGGAAAAGTCAAACTGCTAGAATTTGAGTACATCCGCCAGGTCGGATGTTGCCTGATTGCCAATTGGAAAGTGGCAGAAGGTCTGGTGATTGCTCCGGAGATTTTACCGACTCGTAACGAATCTGACGGGAGCTAACCATATTGCCAACACCATTGAAACTGACCCCGATGCCGGATGGATTTTCCTGGTAGACCAACTCAATATTCACAAGTCCGCTTCTCTAGTTCGTTTGGTAGCAGCTTGCTGTAAGCTAGACATTGATTTGGGAGTTAAGGGGAAATCAGGGATCCTCAAGTCCATGGAAACTCGTGCTGCCTTTTTATCTGACCCTAGCCATCGAATCCGTTTTGTCTACATTCCCAAGCACACTTCCTGGCTTAACCAGATTGAAATTTGGTTCAGTATTTTGGTCCGACGGTTGCTCAAGCACGCTAGTTTTAAGTCTACCGAGGAACTGAAGCAGCGGAGTCGTGGATTTTATCGAGTATTTTAACCGAACCATGGCTCGCCCCTTCCAATGGAAGTACAAGGGTCGAGCCCAAGATTGAGTCTTAATCTTATTGTCAGTAGATGAAAAAGGGAGCGATCGCCTGGCGAAAAAATTCCGAGAACTATTTCCCCATTTAAACTGCTTACTTATTTCCGCGAGGCTGCACTCAGTTTGCTGAGTAGAAGTGTTGCGCAGGAGAAATGCCAATGAGTTTTTGCGTAATGGGGTCTTAAGCTTTACGGCTACTTCAGTTGATCACAAAACCTTTGGCTCTCCTGAATGAGGCTAATGCTACAACTAGGCAAGATTTTCGCTAATTTCACAACCAGTTCCGGCTTGAGATTGTAGGCATAGTTACTCAGGACAAACTGACGGAAGCGGCGAAATTGCTCCAATTCAACCAGCGTCTGATTAGAGATTACGGGTCTGCGGACATGGGGAATCTCAGCTGATATCTGCTCCAATAACTGCCTATCCCATGCCGACCCAGTTGGAACATACCCGTCAATTTCTTTGGCAATCTCAGAAAAGATGCGCTCGGCTCCGGTGTAAAAGCTGTGCAGGTTGAGTGCGCTTGCACTCACCAGAGCCCTCAGAATGTCCTCATCGTCAGTCTGCTGCATCTTCTCTATCAGACGATGGGTTTGAGCAACTGCCTCTCGAATCTGGTTCAACTCCTGTTCAATTCGCCGGGACAAAGCCTCTACCTTCATATCCAATCCGGTTGTCTGACCCTAATCTCCACCTTTCTCCGTACCCCTACGAGCGGACAATCTTGCTATCGGGAACTCTGAGCGAGGCGCATCCACATGGGTAACTGACGCTCACCACCGCCTGTTATGCGCTCGAAGGCGGCTTCAATTTCTAGGCGGACATCAAATTCACTTTCACGCTCACTGGCTTTTTGTAGAGCTTCAACCGCTGTTTGATCACCCGTTTCATTAAGAAAACGCGCGGCTCTCCAACGCACCAGTTTTGAACTGTCTTCTAAAGCTTGGCACATAGTTGGGATGGCTTGGACGTCTCCCAAATCACTCAAGGCATCTCCAGCCGTGCGACGCACTACTACTGAGCTATCATTGAGTACTACTTGGCTCAGGGGTTCCAAAGCTGACTGCATTTCACTGGCACCGAGAAGTGCAGCTGCCCAGCGTCGAATGGCTGCTTTTTCGTCATCTAAGGCATTCACCAAAGCGGGGAAAGTATCAGCATTAATTTCAAGCTTTTGGATGGCTTTGAGTCTCACTTTCCAATCGCTGCTGCTAAGGAAAGCGAGTAAATCTTCCTGTTTGGCTTTTTCATCGGTGAGTGCTGGTGCTTGATAACCGGCGATCGCTGCCTTTTCTCTCCGAGCCAATTCCTCTTCATCAATTAGACTCGCCACTTCATCGGCAACCATCTTCGCTACTTCCTCTGGTTGACCATGACGGGGTGGGTAAGGTTCCCAGTGGCGCTCTTCAACATAGTTAGCTCCTGTGGCTAATAGGGCGCGTTGTAGAGCTTGATTAAAGCGCTCAGGTAGATTAACTCTAGCTTGTTCGGAAGCACCCAGGACCCGCACTTGTGCAGGAAGGCCGCGAAAGACTAAGACCGCAATCTCTACGAACCCTAAATTCAAGCTAGTTTCAGCAGCGGGAGTTGTGTCGGAAGCTTCTGGTTTAGCTAGTAGTCCGGGAGCGGCATTTTCAGCCACCCCAAGCAAACGGGCTGCTTCAGAGAGGAGCGGTTGCCAGTCGGCATTGCCTTTCCGAGTCAGGGTAATGAAGTGAGGCGCGAGAAAAGCCTCTCGTACCCCCTCAATATCGAGCAACTGCTTCACGGCATCGGGGATATTTTCTTCAGTTTGACCCCGCTGTAGGGACAAAGGTTTTTCAACAATCTGCTCGTCGAGGTTGAGCTTCATGCAGTTGGGATTGGGTGTGGTTTCTAGGGAAGAGAGTTTCATCGGTCTACTCCTAATCAATCAAAGGGAGCGTCAAGTTAACATCGGCTGAGCAGGAGCCGACCCTTTCGCGACCATGGGGGTCAAGGAGGCTCGCCAACTCAGGACCGGCGGGGATGATTCCGCCCGGATTAAGGGGAAATAGGGTGCCGTAGTAGTCCCGCTTTACATCCTCCAGGCTGCAGGTATCAGCAACTCCGGGCAGCTGATACAGGTCCCGAAGGTAAGCCCCTAGGTTCTTATAGTCGCTTATTCTCTGGCGGTTGCACTTGAACAGCCCGTAGTACACGACATCAAAGCGGAACAGCGTGGTGAAGAGCCGAACATCTGCGAGCGTGACCCTGTCCCCACAAAGGGATCGGCTTGTCTCCAGCGCAGCATCAATCTCATCCAGGGCGGCGAATAGCTCCTCGCAGGCTTGGTCGTAAGCCTCCTGAGTCTGCGCAAAACCGCAGCGATACACGCCGTTATTCACCGAGTGGTAGATCTTTTCGTTCCACCTGTCAATCTTCTCCTCCAGTGACTCTGGGTAGAGGTCTAGTTTGGGATTGGTAGCGAAGTCGTTGAACTCCGAGTTCAGCATCATGATAATCTCCGCACTCTCGTTGTTGACAATCGTCTTCGTCTGGTTGTCCCACAGCACGGGAAGCGTGCAACGACCATCGTAGCCAGGTTTGGCTAGCTCATACAGTTGGGCAAGTGTGCGGAGTCCCTCCTCCTCCTGGAACACCCAGCCTCCCTCACTCGCTGAAGAAGACGCTATGGATACGGAGATGGCATCTGAGAGTCCCTTAAGAGCCTGAACGACGAGGGTCCGGTGCGCCCAGGGGCAGCTGAACCCGACGTAGAGGCGGTAGCGACCCGCCGCCGGTCGGTACGGGTTCCCTTCCTCCGTCCCGACGAAGTTCGAGAACTGGCTGATGGGGCGAAGGTACTCTCCCAACCGATTGCGCGGGGCAAGCCTCGACATCATCAGGTGCCAGAGGGTCGTCCAGACCAACTTTCCCAGCCTGATGATCAGCTTCGGAGGGAGCAACTTGCTCTTCTTCTTGGTCCTGGAAGTCCCTGCGGCGTCGGGAAGACACCTCATCCCGTCAGTTAAAGTTTTCATCGGGTGAGCGAGCAATTCTTGGGGAGTGCTGCTATCTTTCTCAACCTTAGCATTAGGGAACTTTCGTCGCTACAAAGTCTCTAAAAACTTCTTGTTCGACTTTTTCACCTTTGAAATCCAACCTTTATATAACTTCAGAATCTCTGAATAGGGAACTGTAGTATTGGAAGTCAAGTCTAACAGGGGAGGCGAAAAGAACCAGGGAAATAGTTGGTGCATCATTCTGCCAAGACGCAGCCTCAAGATCAACTCAAAAAATAATGCTTTAGATAAGGGAAAAGCAGTGCTCAATCCCCTTTCGCAAAGGGCAAGGGAGAAGGTTCTGTACTTTGAGAATGACACGATTTGAGGGTCGCTGCGGCGGTCATAGATATCGATTTGGTATTTGTCGCCACGACGCAACAAGTAGTGGGCGAGGAGAACTCCGCTGGGACCAGCGCCCACGATCACGACCTTCGTTAACATTTTCAACTTCTGCACTTTAGGTTTTAGTCTTCTGGTAATTCCTGCTCCTATTTCACCAGCGGCTCTTTGGCTCTGAAAAAGTCTTGACCAAACAACAGCAGCAGACTACCAAGCTACAATTGAGCTAGAGCGGAAAGTCGGGAAAAATCGGGTTCAGAAGCGCTTCCGCGGGAGGTTATAGTGAAGACCACTACTCCAATCATACCGCCCTGGCTCACTCCCCGAGCGGCAGTAGAGCCGGAGCCCGTCACCTTGACCAAGGAGACCATCTACCAGGACGACACGCCCTTCGAGACTTTCCTCTTCGCCCTGGCCCATCAACAACCAGAGCGAGCCATCAGATTGTTGCAAGAGTGGCTCGAGACACTGCCGTCTTACGACGGACTTACTGATGGGTCAGACGTCGTCTTACCTGGCGTCAAGACACCAATCGACATTCCGCCCCACTGGATTGAGAAGCCAGTACACTTCCTTCCTGGAGGTTTTGCCAACCCCAAGGTTCCGCGAATCGTCTACGTAGCGAGAAACCAGTACTACTTCTGCCAAGAACCAAATATCAAAAAATGGTTGTGGAAGGTTCACGGCACTCTCTCGCCACAGCGCATCCTCGATCTGGGGTGCGGTACTGGCACGACGACATTTGTTTACGGCGAACTGTTCCCCGACGCTGAGGTCATCGGCATCGATTTGAGCGCGCCGCTGATTCGCTTCTGTCGCGCCTGGAAGGAGCGACGCGGGGCTAGCAATGTCTCATTCTACCAAGAGAACGCTGAGGCAACCCACTGGCCTGATGAGAGCTTTGACATTGTCCACTTCACTTACGTGCTCCATGAAATGCCCCAGGAGAACGCCCGCCAGGTTCTGGGTGAAATGGAGCGGCTGCTCAAGCCGGGCGGGACTTTCAGCGCGATGGAAGTCATGTACGACGACACGCCAGCGGAGCGAGAGGCGCGGGTGAAGCGGAGTCCTGCCGCTGAACCTTTCCTCGGCGAATATATGAAGCTTAACCTGCCGGTGGCAATTGACGAGGCTGGTTTCAAGGACATCAAGCGGCATTATGCCAACAAATTCCCCAGCACCGACGGGATGTTTCTCACCGCTATCAAGCCTTTTGAGAGATGACTAGCAAGACTACTACTAGCGCTCAGCCTGGTCTGATCTATTCTCCCGGTCCTGAGGGCTGGTGGGATTCGGAGCGGGTCTCGTCACCCCAAGTCCGTCGCGAACCTGATGGCACCTGGAAGATGTGGTACTACGGTCGCGACGCCACCTTCGACCGGCAGATCTATCTGCCAACCGGACGCTGTGGTCTGGCGAGGTCCGTTGATGGCATCCAGTGGGAACGGGTGCGAGGACCACTGGCAATGGGGGCGATATTTGAGCCTAGCGCCGACTCCGAGCGCTTCGATTCAGGGCACGTCGGGGTGAGCGATGTCTACTACTGCGATGGCCTCTACTGGATGTGGTACTTCGGCGGCGATCGCTCGATCATGGAGGTGGGACCCTACAAAGCGAAGGGCATCCAGATGCGACCAGGCTGCGCGCTCTCCCGCGATGGTGTCAACTGGGTGCGGTTATTTGGACCCTATCGGGGTGCATTTCTCGATGTCGGTCAGCCCGGTGACTTTGATGCCTTGTTCTGCGCTTGGCCGCGTGTCTTGCGCGACGACGACGGTAGCTGGAAGATGTACTACCACTCCCTGAACCCCGCCACCGGCTTTTTTGTCGGGCTGGCTATCTCCTCCGATGGCTTTCGCTGGCAGAAAGTTGGTTCCATCCTCGGTCCGGGAGAACCTGGCACTTTCGACGAGCGGGGCATTGGCTGTCGCCACCTGCTGAAACTCAACGGTCAATACCTAATGTTCTACGAAGGGACGAACAATAGCGGCTACTTCTGCATTGGTCTGGCAACCTCAGAAGACGGCATCAATTGGAAGAAAGACAAAGGGGAGCAGCTAGGAGGTCCAGTTTTTTGCCACGCTCCCCAGGGGTCTGGTCGGTGGGATGCTGGTGCAGTGGGAACTCCGTGCGTCGTTCCCATGGAAGATGGCAGTTTCCGGCTGTATTATGTTGGAGTTAATCAGAGTGGGCACGACGAGCTGTCGAAAATGCACCAAATTGGCCTCGCGGTCAGCGACGGTCCCAACTTCCGCAAGTGGCGGCGCTGGGGCGAGCAGTAATTTTGTGAGCGAATTGCGTTAGCCTGGAGTTTAAGCTCATCAATCAACAATTAACAATCAACCACAATGATTGAGTGGTGATCGTATCTGGAATCAGTTGGCAAGAAGTACGAGAAGTGGTGGAAAGATTACACCTTCACTGACGTGACTGGACAACAGCAGCAACAGTCACTCTCCACACCGCTGTTTGATTTTAGTTTAATGGTTGAGCTAGTTGAACCCAAATCGGAAACTGAACGTTTGGGAGTTCTCGATGGGTTACGAAAGTATGTCAAACAAGACCCCGTATTGTTAGTAGGGAAACCAGGTTCGGGAAAATCGACGGCATTAAAGCGGCTGTTAAAGGATTAATTGCTGTGGTCGTGGTCATTGTGCTGTCTGGATCTTTTGTCCCTACTCTTATTTTCGCTCAAAGGAGGCGATCGAAGGATTAGCAGCATCGAGCAGTTGGTTGAACGCCTCGAGTGCGGCTGGTTGATGGCGAACGTGAGCATCGATAAACAGACCGATGATTTCAGCCATTAGAGAACGGATTTCCCCTTCTGGCTGGGTGGCGGGTAAGTCCAGAAACGAGCTGCTCGTAGTGGTGTCGAAGGGATCGGCAAGGGAAAAGTGATTGGCTCCCTCAAGGATGACCAAGTAACTGTCACCCCTTCCTCCAGCGATCGCCTCTGCGAAAGTGCGCCGGATTGGAGTGGTGGCATCCCCTTTGAACCCAAAGCGATCGCCTATTAACGCCATTGCCCCATCACGGGTGCCTCCCATCAACAGCAGTGGACGCGCATCTGGTAGGGGCAAGATTTTGCCCGGTTCATGTCCTAGCATCACCGGGGCAGCGGCGCTAGTTCCGTAAGCAAAAGCCGCTGCCACTTGGGGAAAAAAGCGCGGGTCAGCATTTTCTACTGCCATTCTACCCCCAGCAGAGTGTCCGCCCAAAACAATTCGCTGCAAGTCGAGCATGTCCGCTAGGGGTTCTTCTGAGTGCAAGTGATCGAGTTCTGCCAGTAGGGAGGGTAAGGTGGAAGTCGTAGGTTCTGTGCCGTAGGTGTCGGGTTGCCACATAGAAAGGTTCAAGCCAGGGGTGAGGCTAATTCTCCCAGGCGGGAATTCCTCGATCCAGGAAAAGGTAACCACTACCAGTCCGCGTTCAACCAGCTTCACTGCCAGCCATCGATACATTTCCATACCGCAGTTGAAGCCACTGAAAAAGATTGCCACGGGAAAAGGAGCCTGTTCGGAGTCAGCAGGTATGATGTCCTGGGTGGGTTCTAGTTCGCTCTCCGACACCTGCGCCGGATAGAAAACTTTCAGGTGAATGGTGTCGTAAGGCGGCTGGGCGCTCTCAACTTTAGTGGCTCTCCAAAAAGCTCGAACACTCATGTTGTGGTTTTTCATCGTTAAGGATTGAACTGATCGCAGATAGATTAGCGGCGAGTGTAGGAACGCTCGAACTTGGTTTTGACTTTCTGGGCTACGGCTGCCAAAGCTGTTGCTGACAAGGAAGCCGACACAGCCAGGATTTGAATCCACGAACCGTCCGTGACTATAGCTAAAGCTGCCAGCGCGATCGTCATCCCCACTAAGATTTGCTTCAGTATTTTTGTTACCTGATAGGCTTGATTGCAGGAACTACAGATCTGCGTGTGTCGCGAGAATCGGTCTAGCAGCACCGGCTTTTGATTCCCCTCGCCATGGTTGCCAGCAAGTTTCAAGGTGGAATAGCCCTGATAAAACGGCAAAGAAGACCCAAATTTGTCGAGCCACTTGCGGTACTCAATCACAAACGGATCCATTGTCTTGAGCGGCAAGTAAACTTCTTTCAAGCTTTTTCCTAACTGCTCGATGTGTGCCTGTTGTCCCACAATCAATGGCAAATCCTCCTCCAATAATTTGTTCTGACGGAGGTGTTCGAGCCAGCGAGGTTTGTTCTTAAAAGACCAACTAAAAAAGTTGCTATATCTTCTGAGCATAATACGGCATCGACCCTGACCCAGAGGAAGCGAATACGCAGCTAATCCACCAGCAACACCTCGCTCTTCATTCGCAAATGTGTAAAGCACTAAATTGGGAACGACGAACTCTATGTTTAACCAGCTTGCATTGGGGAGCCTCGTTCTTCGACACCTGCCTCGAATCCCCTCAACCGAAACGGAGCTCACTTCCATTTCCAGCGGTTGGGCGTTTTCTCGCTTAACACCAATCTCGGTGCGATCGTGGCTGATAAAGACGTGAGCTGGATCTAAGGAGTTCTCTATTAAATAGGTTTGATCGTAAGGTAGATCCGCCACCGTGTCTATGCTGGTGAATTCCGGCTTGTCCAAATCTGCTAGGGTGGGGATGGGCTCTTCTTCAGCAGCTTCGGGTTCCCCTGACCACACCCAGACGATGCCTTGGCGTTCCACAACCACAAAGGATTGCACGCAAGCTTTGGCAGGTATCTTGGCATCCGCTGGCAACTGGGGAATGTGCAGACATTGACCATCGGTGCCATACTGCCAGCCGTGATACAAGCACTCTAATTTGCCATCGATGATTTGTCCATCGGAGAGTCTGGCAGCGCGGTGGCAGCAACGGTCTGTCAAACACCCAAGCTGTCCATCCTGGTTTCTGAACAAGACCAAAGGTTCGTCGTACAAAGAAAAGCCATAAGGGCGGTTTGTGGATAGGTCTTGAACGAAGGTAATAGGATACCAGCAGTGTTTCCAGTTGAATCCTTGCTCCCTCTCAGGTATCGGTAAGGTAGCAGTTGGTTGTTCTGCTTCTTGTCGGATGATTGTCATGACCTTCTCCTCGTTTGAGAACTTTTATTAACGTGAGTTCGACGAAATTCAAACCATTGAAATCCATGCATAGTAGTACTTACAGTCTAGATCCCCCAGAAAAAGCCGTGTCAATTAGCCAGGCTTAATGACAAAAAGA
>JAAUXZ010050332.1_pt1 | contig 9978 bp, 9 predicted proteins | sample 7278131 | NCBI WGS metagenome assembly JAAUXZ01 (sample SAMN14350119, study PRJNA611818) | marine sediment metagenome | isolation source: surface marine sediment (3m) | place: French Polynesia: Moorea | collected 2018-08
AAAATCAATTACCGGTTCAAACATTGCACACAGGATTTACATTTTACTGTCGAGAAATTTACCTTTTTCCAGGTGCTCAAAATTCGGGATCATTTTCTGAAACAATGCTACCAGATCCTCCCGAAGCCATGAACCTTTATTTCTCATATCCGTTATCCTCGCCTCAAATTCCTCCAACAGGGATTCATCATATCCCAGTTTGCTCTTAACAATGCCAATATGCTCGAATCTGTTGATGTCCAGTTCTTCGCCTTCGGTAAAGAATTCTTCAAAGTCTTTTTCTCCGGTAGTATCGCTTGGAGCAAAAAGACAGGGCCATTGGCCTTTTTCCGGCAGGTCTTTCATCCTGGCCCGGGCTTCTTCCTCTGAATCACATTCGTATGGCTTGTACCCTATGGAGTCGAGATATCTTCTGGCAATCTGTTCAAAGGAAATCAGGTGTAAATCCTCACTCAGTTTTGGATAGAAGATATCGCGATTATCGCCGAAAATGCAGGACATTAAGCATAGTTCTCCAGATTCTTTTGGAATAACGAAATATCTTTTGATGTCAGACGGAGCAACAAGTGGTTGTCTTTTGCGGATCCTATTCTCAAAACCGTATAGGAGGGATCCATCCGAAAATGCTACGTTGGCAAAACGTGCTGTAGAAACCTTCAAATCTTTACTTTCCCGCATCAGGAACATTTCCATGATCCGTTTTGAAGCCCCCATCATGTTGACCGGATTCGCAGCTTTGTCTGTTGAAACACAGAAATACTTTGTGGTTTGATTATCTCGAGCCTGCCGTATCGTTTTTAGCGTATTCAGGATGTTGACCTCGATCATCCTCATCAGTGTGAACGGATCCTTCTCACTACGGACATGTTTTAAGGCAGAAAGATTAAGCACATAGTCATATTGGCCATCTGCTCTGATAAAGGCATCATATTCAACAGCACCCACATCAATGGCAAATGTTCTAAAATCCCCTTTAATGTAGCCAAAGGAGCTGCGGATATCCCTAACCAATTCCACCAGGTTGTTCTCACTGATGTCAACCACATGCAGTTTTTGAGGTCCTCTTTTGAAAATTTCCTTGCATACGGCCTGGCCTATTGATCCGGCTCCTCCAATCACAAGAAAGGAAGAAGAAGAAACAATTTCCTTAAGCTTATCCGAATGACGGGAAATATCGGTTGTAAATAGTTCATTTGCCCTGCCTATTAAAGGTAGTATCTCCATAGATTGTCAAAACTTAATATCCGGGAATTGTTGCTTTATCTTATCCTTTGAGTAAAACACTAGTCTGAGGTCTCGCAGCAAAAGTACGATAATTCTCTCCCCTTTTTAAGGTTGTGTTTGCCCGTATACCTTCACTTATCAAGATTTTATCAGCAAATTCATACCAGGTCATTACCTCACCATCTGTGAAATGCTTTACCCCATATTTTGGTTTTTCCGATAATACCAATTCCAAAATGTATTTTGCCAAATTCAGCGTGTTGGTGGGGCACCCCTTTTGTTGATCAGTAACCTCGAGGGATTGTCCTTCCCTGGCTTTGGCCAGTATGGTCTTATAAAAGTTGTGCCCGTGTTTTTTCGAATACAACCAGGAAGTACGAACAATAAAAAACTCCTTTAAATGCTCCTGAATTAGCTGTTCTCCGTCCAATTTGGTCTGACCGTAAACATTGATAGGATTAGGTTTATCGGTTGGCAAGTATCCTTCTTCTTTTGTGCCGTCAAAAACATAATCGGTAGAAAGCTGTATCAGCAGGGCATTGTTATTCTTGCAGGCCATCACCAAATTATGGACTCCTTTTACGTTGACCTCGTAAGCGGGCTCCGGGGTTTTCTCGGCCTGATCTACCTGGGTAAAGGCAGCACAATTAATGCAATAATCAGGCTTAAACTGTTCGAAAACCTTTTGAACCGCTTCTGAAAGGGTTATGTCTAATGAGGCTTTATCAGCAAACTTGAAGTCAATATTCGGATATTGCGGTGCCAGATCTTGCAACGTCCTGCCCAGTTGCCCGTTTGCTCCGGTGACAAGTACGCGCTTCATGGACAAACCTCTTTAAAAGCGGGAAGTGCCTTGTCTTTTTCTGATAGGATAAGTTCTGACTCCGGTATACCCCAGTCAATAGCCAAATCCGGATCGTTGTAAATGATCCCTGCTTCTGTGGAAGGGTTGTAATAGGCATCACACTTATAGGAAAATATGGTGTGGTCCTCCAGGGCAAGAAACCCATGGGCGAGGCCTTTGGGAATAAATATTGCAAGCTTATTGTATTCCGAGAGCTCCGTTGCAAAGATTTCTCCAAAACTTGGGCTTCCTTTCCGAATATCCACAACCACATCTAAGGCAGCTCCCTTAACCACACGTCCAAGTTTTGCCTGGGCATATTTGCCTTTCTGGTAATGCAATCCCCTTAGCACGTGTTTATGGGAAACCGATTGGTTGTCCTGTATAAATTCCATATCGCTTCCGAACAGCTCTTCATAATTGCGCTTATTGTAGGTTTCCATGAAAAACCCGCGGGTATCTGTATACACTGCCGGTTCAATTAGAAAACAACCCTCAATGTTTGTCTTTGATATTTTCAATTGCTGCTGAATTAGTCGATTAATCTCAACAAGTACTCTCCGTAACCACTACTTTTAAAAGGGGCTGCCAATTGCCTCAACTGATCTTCCCCAATAAAACCCATATTAAAAGCCACTTCCTCAATAGCACCTACTTTCAGGCCCTGCCTGTTTTCCAAAACTTCCACAAACTGTGCTGCCTGAAGCAGGGATTCAAACGTCCCAGTATCTAACCAGGCCGTGCCCCGGTCCAAAATGCTTACTTTTAATTTCCCTGCCCGCAAATAAGCCTTATTGATATCCGTGATTTCCAATTCTCCCCGTTCACTGGGTTGGATCTCCCTGGCATAATCAACTACCTGATTGTCATAAAAATAGATTCCCGGAATCACGTAGTTCGACTTAGGATCCTCTGGTTTTTCCTCTATAGACTCTACAATCCCTGCTTCATCAAAAGTTACTACGCCATATCGGCTCGGATTCTGAACATGGTAGGCATAAATAATACCTCCGTCCGGGTTGATATTTTGCTGAAGTTGACCAGACAATCCGGATCCATAAAATATATTATCGCCAAGGATCAGGGCCACCTTGTCCTTACCAATAAACTCACGACCAATCAGAAATGCCTCGGCTATTCCTCTGGGCGCTTCTTGTTCCGCATAGTGAAAACTGCATCCCAGCCGGGAACCGTCGCCCAAAAGTTCCTTAAATAAATGGGCGTCCTGGGGGGTAGTGATTATCAGGATCTCCCGTATACCAGCGCTCAATAATGTGGCCAGGGGATAGTAGATCATCGGTTTGTCATACACCGGCATTAATTGTTTGCTTACAGCAAGCGTAAGTGGGTATAATCGCGTACCGGATCCACCGGCAAGGATGATTCCTTTCATGATATATCACTTTTACTTCCCTCCATGTCGTTGAAGATCAGTTTGGAATTGACCTGGCAGGAATGCCAATAATAATATTCCAAATACCGTATGCTAGATTCCACATCTGCAGTTCCCCCGTCATCCAATCTGCATTTCTTTCGATTTTCGATTTAAAAAACGGATAAATGCCAACAGGAAAAAAGCACCCAGGAAGATCAATGGAAACAGTATGATATTCTTCTTAAATAAAGATTTAGGAACGATGTATGGATTGCCAAAGCTCACAATGGTTATGGCATTCTTTTTCATATCCAAGTCCAATTTTTTGGTTTCCGTATCCCGTATCAACTGGTTTTTGAGTTCAAACAAAGAAGGAACATCTAGTGATTCCTGATTCTCGAGTACCAAGCGACCTTCGGAACTCTGCTGATCCCTGCCAATTTTGTTCGTATAGTTCTTTACCAGCCGATCAATCTGTTCAACGAGGGTGTCATTCTGTTGTATGCGTTCCAGAGCATTTAGCCGATACGTTTCAATTAATTTATTGTAATACGGGTTGGAGTTGATATAGGAAACGATTTTCTGGGCAGTTTCCTTACCTGCTGAAGGCTCCTTAAAATAAAAGGTTAAGCGGTGTTCCTTTACGGCCTTATCTTTTAATTCCTGTCGTAAAATATCCGTAATGGCTTCAGAATTATCAAAGTCTTTCAGGAGATCCAAAATTTTGTCATCCGCCTGAAGGGCTTCTGAACTCTGGGATCTCATTGGATTTATTTCCAGATCAAATCCCTCCAGATCCTCTACTTCCACATCCATGGTTCTGAAAAAGGCAGTGTCTTTGGCCTTGATCTCAGCCTGAACTTCGGCAACGGCGTCATAGAGGTAGTTTTTCGTATCCAGGTTGGGAGTAACGATCACATCCAATTGCTGTGATTCCTCTGAAAACTGGTTTAGCAAGTACCCGCACAACCCGCCAAGGACTACCAATCCGCCAAGCCAGTAGACCTGTTTTTTCAGGTATACATAAACCGACAGTAAACCCCTGAAAAGGCGGTTAAACCATTGCCCGATCATGGCGAATAATTGACCTAAATCGATCTCTTCTGTTGGATTGCTATTCTTGGATGGCTTTTCACTCATATCAAAGGGAATTAAATATTTGCGTTAGGATCTTGTCTGTTATAAGGTATGTGGGTTTAACGCCGGCCTTACCCAAACCGCCTGATGCCAGTGTGCTTCCTGTTTCCAGTGGATTATCCGAAGCGTAATACGCATAGCGGACCTTGACATCTTCCCGTATGCTTTTTCTGATCTTGGAGGCCGATTGTATCGCTTTCTGGTAGTGTACTCCTTCCATTTCAAGACCGATTACCCCCCAGGTCGAATCGTGAAAAAATTTAAGGATATCACGGTTCTGCAGAGAAGTCCCCAACACCGTAACCATTGTTCCCTCCTGAACGTTCAGGCCGTTCCCTTCGAAATCTGCAGCACTCAGTTCATTGTGGAAGGGGTAATTGTCTGCTGTCCCCTCAAACATATGGGCGGTGGGGATCATCAGATCTCCCTTGCCCCCTTCTAAAATGCCTGCTTTTCCCATTATAGATATGGAAGCTACATCCAGAAATACAGGAGGTTTGTCTTTAAGTCGGTAGGGCTTTAACAACTCATCTATTGTTTCGTAGGCCTGCTCCCCGAATGCATAGTCCATAACAAAGATAACCGGTTTTTCCTCATTTGATATCCCTTTCGGTAATTCAAAACAACAGGCATCGACGCCTAGTTTGGCCGTATCAAAGATCTGTACATCGATATTTGTGCCAGATACATCATCTATTTGAATCATCCCATTGCGTTTCGCAGTTGCGATAACCTTATCCTGCAGCTTTTTGTTCTTTTCCTGACTTAATTGTTCGAAAATCTCAAGAGAACCATTGTCCGGGAGTTCTTTATTTAAGGCCTTTTTGGCATACATGGAATTCAGTACGCTGTGCATATTGGCACTGATAATATGGATAGGGCGCTGTAATAATCCTTGCTTGTTAAGCGTCTCCTTAACCTTATTTGCCCATTGTTCCCCATGAATGTGATGCCCCAGTCGTTCGCGAAGCAGGGTGCTGAACGTAATTATTCTTTTTTCGCCCCCTGTTTCTTCTTCAATAGCCAATTTTCCAAGCCAATAAATGATTTTTAAAAATCTTTCCGGGTCTGTTTTCCGGGCCAATTTTTGGTAAACCTCCATAACTTCGAGAAAAGATCTACCAAGTATACTTGCCGTATGTATAAGGGCAGTTTCCTTTTCGGCCTGGGTCAATTTGTCTTTGGTGGCAGCAGCTTCCAGCTTTTTCCAGTCCCTGATGGTTTCCTGAGTATCTTCGATCAGTACTTTATCAGCGATTTTCCGGGATTCAATAAAAAGGAAGGTAAGGTGAGTCAGGATATCATAAATATCCGACCTGCCCCGTGTAATTTCCACATTCATCTGGTCCTGGTCAATTCGGTAGCAATTACGTCTTCTTTTGGGCGGAATAATCGGTTTTAGATGGGAGCTGGCATAGCCTTCATCCGAGGTCAGGTTGATAAATCGGCATTCATGAATCCCTTCGGGCAATCGTTCCAAAACATAGATCAATCCGTCCAATTCGGATTTTTCTTCGGCAATGGTCCCGTAGATCTCAGGCCTTAACAGCAAAAGTGCATTTTTCAGGCTGTCCCCGGAAACACCGGTTGGTTTGTAGAATCCCCGGTTAAATAAATGCCGCATGGTCACATAAAGGCGTTCAATGGCATTGGTTGATTCCTGGGCGCGGGTAGTTTCTTTGTAATTGCTCATCGGGTTACAGCTGTGCTGCAAATTTATGAATTTGCCCGTAGTAGTAAGTACCAAGACAAGGGATTAGCTTTGGAAATCTTTATGTTGCTTAGAACAGGATGATCAGATCTTATAGCCCGTAAGGCCTTCAGCCAATTTACGATCATTGGACAACCGCTGCACTTTGTTTTGCCCTCCCAATTTTCCAATGGATTTCATATAAGATAAAAATCCCCCCGGCTTAATTACAGTTATTTTGAGGGGTTGAAGGATCTTACCCGCTATCAGATCAAAGTAATAGCTGTTCTGATCCTGCATGGATTGGTCCAGTAAGGAAAGGAATCTTTCCATATCTGAAGGGGTGTTCTCGAATTCTACCAACCATTCGTGGTAGGGAAGTTCATTCTCAACCTGCACCTGCGGCGCAACTGTAAACTCATTAACCCTGGCATCTGTACGTGCAATAGCCTCCCTCATGGCTTCTTCAACCTCCTTGGCAATGACATGTTCTCCAAAGGCCGAAATGAAATGTTTGATACGGCCAGAGACGATAACCCGATAGGGGTCTGTAGAAATAAACTGAACGGTATCTCCAAGGTTATAGGCCCACAAGCCTGCATTTGTGGAAATTATCATCACATAGTTGATCCCAATTTCCACGTCGCGAATGGTCAATCTATCCGGGGATTCTTCAAAAAATTCATCCGCACGAATGAACTCGTAGAATATCCCGGCATCCAGTAACAACAGCATCCCTTTTTCTTGCTGTGAGTCCTGATAAGCGAAAAATCCTTCACTGGCCGGAAACAGTTCGATGCTATCCACTTTACGGCCAATAAGATTTTCAAACTTTGCACGATAGGGTTCGTAATTTACCCCACCGTAGATGAACAACTGAAAGTTTTCAAAGATTTTACCTACTTTTTTCCCTTCAACCGCCTGTAACTTTTCAAAATACATCTGCACCCAGGAAGGTATTCCGGCTATAACGGTCATATTCTCCGGCAGGGTTTCCGCTACTATAGCATTGACCTTCGTCTCCCAATCCTCTATACAATTGGTCTCCCAGCTAGGCATTCGGTTCTTTTGCAGGTAATTGGGAACAAAATGAGCAGATATTCCAGACAGTCGTCCCAATTTTATCCCGTTCTTTTCTTCCAGTTCCGGGCTACCCTGCAGGAAAATCATTTTACCATTAACAAAACTCGTGTTTCCGGTCTCATGAATATAGCTAAGTATTGCATTCCGGGATGCCTTTACTTGTTCTTTAATGGATACTTCAGTGATTGGGATATATTTGGCCCCTGAGGTTGTTCCGGATGTTTTTGCCAAGTAAAGGGGCTTACCAGGCCATAGGATATCAGGTTTCCCTGCAACCATGGTTTCTATGTAAGGCCTTAGGTTTTCATAATCCCTTACCGGAACCCGTTCAACATAATCACGGTAAGATCGTATCTGGTCAAATCCATGGTCTTTTCCAAACTGGGTCCTGGATCCCTGTTTGATAAGATCGTGGAAGACTTTCTCCTGAACGGCCCAGGGATGTGAACTCCAACGCCTGGTTTTTACGGCTACTATACGGGCAAAAACACGTGCTGCAAGGCCTTTTAGCGTCATACCCCCTATTTAAAGTCGATATAATCTGTAGGATTTACGGGATTGCCGTTGCTCCAGAGTTCGAAATGAAGGTGCGGTCCGGTGGTCAGTATCCCGGTATTCCCAACTGAAGCGATCACTTCACCCGCCTTAACCAGGTCGCCCTGGCCTTTACTTAGTGAGCCGTTGTGCTTGTATGCGGAAATCAAACCGTCCTTGTGCTCAATAATGATCACATAACCTGTTTCAGCAGTCCATTCTGAAAAGATAACCGTCCCATTGGCCACACATTTAACAGGAGACCCCTCAGGAGCAACCAAATCTACTGCATAATGCTTGATCTCAGGATCATATCCCTGGGTCATCGTACCGGAAACCGGAGAGAACAAAACCAATCTTCCGGGCTCCCTACCACTCTCAAAAAGGTTGTATTTATCTTCCAGCGCAACCGCAGCCCTGAGCAGGGAATCTTCTCGTATCGGGCTTAGGTCAATATTAGCGGGGTCCAGTTTAAACTGTTCAAAGAGGGAATCCCGATTTACTTCCGTGTTCTCAATGTCCCCCCTGAGCACCATGCGTACATTATCTAAATACCGATTGGTATAATTGAGTACATTCACCAGGCTATCAGTCTTATAGGTGAGTTCGGTTGCCTGTCGTTTCAACTGGGTTGATGAATATCCCGGGATATACTCCCGCAGTGGAGTAAACGCAATCAAGAGTATGGTAAGAGCAGTGAGGACAACAATGAACAGGGATCCGGTTACAAATACGTTGAGCCTGCTTAACTTAAAGGAAATCTTTTCTTCAAAAGTGTTTTCATTCAGAATAACCAGGCGATACTTATGCAAAAGCTTTCGCCTGATTTCCTTCCTTTTCTTAACCTTTTTGGCCATAGCATTTAAAGATTTACCTAAACAGCAATGAGCCTTTCTTGCTGTAGCTTTCAGGGGGCTCTAAGATAAAGTATTTCACTTAAAAAAAGCTCGTGGCAATTTAAAAGGTATCTTCCCGTTAGTATTACTGCAGTTTTTGTTTCTTTTTTTCATAAATTTGTTATCCATTTAATTTTAAAGCACTATGTTATCATTATTCACTTTTCTGGCTATAGGAGCATGGCAGATAGCCGTCATCGTACTGGTTGTGTTGCTCTTGTTCGGTGGAAAGAAAATCCCGGAACTGATGCGCGGCCTCGGAAGTGGCATCAAGGAATTTAAAGACGCTTCCAAAGAAGATGAAAAATTGGAAGAGAAAAACGAATAGTAAATTCAAAAGCATATAACAAAGCGTCCAGATAAGGACGCTTTTTTTGTGCCTAAGAATGTAATATATACCAAAAGGTATTTGTAATCATAACTCGTCTTCTAAGGCAAATTCAGCTCCAGATAGTGGTTAGCGTCTGCACTTTTAATTATCGGCGCTCATCGATAAACTACATTATTTATCCGTTCACGACGGAAAGAAGTCCTTTCACAACAAAAAATATTCCCCACACATAAGATGATGTAAATTCGGCGTTAGTAGCAAAACCGGGGCAAAGCTGCGGCCTGAAATGTGATCAACACCTCACTGTGAAAACGCAGTTCCCGACCTAGCAAATCGCCATGAATCTACCAGTAAAAAAGTTGGTGCTTCTAGTCGCCTTTATGGGGTGTATAGTTATGCCTATGGCTTTATATGCCGACAATTCCACTGAGGAAGGTACTACCTCTGCCGAGGAGACTGTTTTCCTTAAAGAGGCCAAAGCGCTCTATATTTCACACCGGAAAGAAAGCAGCTTAAAGGGAGTTACCAATGGATTCTACTTGATAGCGGGCGTCTTTGGAAATGCAGACAACGCATCTAAATTTACGGCCAGACTGAACAAGAAAGGGCTATCGGCTGAAATGCTGACCAATCCCCAGAACCAGATGCAGTATGTGTATGTAGGCCACCACACCCAGGGAATTGCTGCTTTAAACCACTACAAAGACAACATCAAACCCAAATACAAAGAAAAGATATGGGTATTGCAGGTACAAAACCATGAACCTGCAGATCTTCAGGACAGGCATGAGGAGGACATCTCTAAAATAGAAATACCTAATCATGGCAATTCTTCTTTTGCCACACTAGCCCAAGCCAGTAAAA
>JAAUXZ010077683.1_pt1 | contig 9974 bp, 6 predicted proteins | sample 7278131 | NCBI WGS metagenome assembly JAAUXZ01 (sample SAMN14350119, study PRJNA611818) | marine sediment metagenome | isolation source: surface marine sediment (3m) | place: French Polynesia: Moorea | collected 2018-08
GAAAAAGTTTCTCGCCACTACAGCAAGGAAAAGAATGGTTTTACTGTGAATTAGAAAAACTTGGAGAACTCCAAACCTTACAAGGCATAGAAACCAAACAGTTACGCGAGCAACTAGGGCTCAAGAAAAGTAAGAATAAATTAGCTGAAAAGTTTGAAGCTCATTGTGTTGATTCTTTTGCCTTAGCTTATGCTGCGGTTGGTGGTAATTATGTTCCAGAAAATCAGGATTTACTATTAGTAGTTCCAATAGGTTTTCATCGCCGACAACTACACCGATTAGAACATGCACCAGGTCAGTTCCGTTCGCCTTATGGTGGAACAATATCGGCTGGGTTTAAACGAGGTTCTTTAGTTAAGCACCCTAAATGGAGATTGACATATGTTGGTGGTCAAATGAGCAAACCGACCAAAAAAGTAATTAGCCTTCATTCTGTTGAAACGGGAAAGCGACTAACCCAATCTGCTAATCCTAAAGAGATTAAATTCTTGACTTACAACTCTTGGAGGACTGCCATTAAAATGGCAGCCTCCGTTTCCTCCGCGAGTTAAAACATCGCGGTTTCCACGTTCGAGATTTTTTACATGAGGAAATTTCAATGCTAACCAAAGGCGTCTTCGTCAGCATTATTATTGCTATTATCTTACAGCGACTATTTGAACTCCGCCACAGCCAGCGCAATGCGGCATATATCCTGGCTCAAGGAGGGAGAGAGCATGGGGACAACTTCCTCGGCATTGTGAAAGTGCTGCAAGTGAGCTGGTGGGTGGCGATGATTGTCGAAGTTTGGTGGCTAGACCGTCCCTTTATCCCAACGTTGGCTGCTGGGGCGCTGGTGGCACTGCTAGCTGGTCAACTTTTGCGCTACCTGTCTATGCAAGCCCTAGGATGGCGCTGGACTCTGCCGATTGTGACGCTTCCGGGTGCGCCGGTGATTGACTCAGGTATCTATCGTTACTTGCGACATCCCAATTGGCTGGGGGTGCTACTGGAAATTGCGGCGCTGCCCCTAATTCATGGAGCCTATTTAACCGCCATCTGCTTTAGCGTAGCTAATGCCTTGGTGATGAGCCAGCGCATTCGGTCAGAGGAATTAGCTTTGAGCCAAGACAATAACTATGCCGCGATGTTGGCCGAGCGGTCACGTTTTCTCCCTAAAATCTTAACTTCTCAATAAGTCCTGGGAAAATCCCAAAAAATAGCCTTCAAATGACGCAAAATCATTGTCCGAAGCCAAAGTTACCCGGAGTTATTGAGAAGTTACTAAAATCTGAAAATCGTAACTATCAACAAAGGAAAATACCGATTTTCTATGAAAGTTCAGAATCACAGCTACTATGACGTCGTAGTCATTGGTGGAGGTCCTGCAGGCTCGACCTTATCCACTTTCCTGGTTAGGAAAGGATATCGTGTCTTGCTACTCGAGCGCGAGAAGTTTCCCCGCTTTCATGTAGGTGAGTCTCTCTTGCCTGGTACGCAGCTAATCTGGGAAAAGCTCGGAATCGCTGAGCCAATGCAGCATCTCGGCCACACTTTTAAATACGCTGGAGAATTCCGCATCGGACTCGATCCTCGTAAGTCTGATTATGAGTACAGCATCAACCGCTTTAACAACGTGCCGAGGAAACAACTTCAGGAACGTCCCTACGCCTATCAGGTAGAGCGCAGCGAATTCGATCTGTTTCTCCTAAACCACGCTCGGCAACAGGGGGTCATCGTCTTCGAGGAAGCAGCCGTAAAAGAAGTCCTTTGGGAAGGGGACAAAGCAACTGGCATCCGCTGGCGAACCAAAGACGGTATTGAATACATCACCCAAGCTGAGTGCGTGGCTGACTGCTCTGGGCGACAGACCTTGATCGCGAGAAGTCGCAAAATCTTGGTTCCGAACAAGAATATCAAGACCTCCGCTGTGTTCGGTCACTTCAAGAATGTTACCCGTGATCGAGGCATCCGACAAAGCTACTTCAATGGCTACTTCATTGAAAATGGCTGGATGTGGTTTATTCCGCTGCACTCAGACATTATGAGCGTTGGGTTGGTGATGAACGAGCCGGGAACAAGTTGGTGGAGCAAGAAGAGTCCAGAGGAGATTCTGCTCACCTACATTAATCGATATAAGTTCATTCGAGAGCGTTTCGAGCATGCCGAACAACTTTCCCAAGTCCGGATGTTGCGCGGTCTGTCCTACGCCTCAGAACGCGCCACGGGGGATAACTGGATTCTCGTCGGGGATGCCAATTTCTTTGTCGATCCTCTTTACTCATCTGGGGTACACATCGCCTTCGATTCGGCGGAAAAAGCAGTGGACGCGATTGATAGGTTTTTGCAAAGCAACCGGAATATGAAGTTTTTGAAGCGTTACGAGCAATGGAGTAAAAAATATCAGTTCCACTTGTTCACAACAATGGGCATCCTTTACAAGATGTTGAAATACCGGGTTGCTGTGGAGACCTATGTCAAGCTGACGGGCAAGTATAGCAATCATTGGGACAATTCGATACTGCGGCGACTGAACGCATGGGGAACGGGGCATTTTAACCGCTTCTACTGGGTACTCTACGGTTCTTGGGTCTTCAGTGCTCTCCTGATTGGGATTGGCCAGGTGCGCGAAAAGCTCCTGAGCATACCAGGTTGGGATACCCACGCAGAGTTCTGCTCCGAGCCACCGCTGACAATTCCGAAATCAGCAGAACTCCTGAGGAGTGGAAAGGGTAGCAACCCAGCTCCATCGATTTACCCAGTCCATGACGTCAGTTATCCGGAGCAATGGGCGGTTACCAGTGATCAGTCAAATGCTGGGTCTTATGAGGTCTGAGCGGCTTGGGCGTTGGCTTTCTATCCGATTGAAAAATAGGTAGGCTTGACATCCTCCCACCGCTAAACCTCCCTGACGGTCGGTTATAACGGGGGATTCCTAAACCTCACGATTTAGGTTTCTGCTTCTTTCCTTTACAGGTTTTTCGCAACTGCCCTTTAACACTATGGTTATCAGGTCTTACGTTCGCTCCACAGACAGCCACTGCGAGTCCCGCAGCCAAAATATTTTTCCCAGCATTTATGTCGCGGTCAATGTCTTTTGTTCCACAGCTAGGACAATCCCAATTGCGGATATCCAAAGGCAGTTTATCGATTACAAAACCACAGTGATTACATCTTTTACTACTGGGAAAAAATCGGTCAATTTTGACCAGTTTGCGCCCGTACCACTCACACTTATACTCAAGCTGGCGAAACATTTCACCCCAAGCTGCATCGGATATACACCGAGCCAACTTACGGTTTTTGACCATATTTGTTACTGCCAAGTCTTCTATAGCAATCAAGCTATTTTCTCTAACCAACTTGGTAGTCAACTTATGCAAGAAGTCAGTACGAGCGTCTTTGATTTTGGCGTGAATTCTAGCTACTTCAAGTCGCGCTTTATCTCGGTTATTAGAGCCTTTGGCTTTCCGACTCAATACCTTTTGCGCTCTTTGGAGCTTTTGATACAGCCTGTTAAAATGCTTGGGATTGGCTATCTTATCCCCATCGCTGGTACTAATCAGACTGGAGACACCAGCATCAATACCAACTTTTTTCTCAGTTGGTGGCAACTGCTTAACAGTTCGATCGTCTACCAACAAAGAGACATACCATCTACCCGACGGTTCAAGTTTAACGGTAACTGTAGATGGTTTAGCATCTTTTGGCAAACTTCTAGACCAAATTATATTGAGAGGTTCCTTACACTTAGCGAGCAAAAGATTCCCATTCTCAAATTTAAAAGCAGACTTAGTAAACTCAGCCGACCCGCCATTACGCTTTTTCTTAAAACGAGGATACTTGGCTCGTTGACCCCAGAAGTTAGCAAAAGCCTTTTGCAGATGTCTCAAGCATTGCTGCAAAGGTACACAGCTAACCTCGTTGAGAAAGTCCAAATCTTCGGTTTTTTTCCAACTGGTCAACAAACTAGAGGTTTGTTTGTAATCAATCCTCTCTTGCCTAGAGTACCAAGCCTCAGTTCTAGTCGCCAGAGCTTTGTTGTAGACCTTCCGCACACAACCGATTGTCCGTCGCAAGAGATTTTCTTGTGCGGCAGTTGGGTAAAAACGGTATTTGTAGGCACGTTCAGTCATGCCTTACATTTTAATACATTAAATGTAAACAACCTAATTGGAGGCGCGCATTCCTCCCACCGCCAACATTCGTTTGGCGGGGGTCTCCTGAGCGAAGAGAGATGAAGAAGATCAGAGCAAAAGTTAATAGTAAATGCTTAATCGACCAATCAACTCACAATCAAAAGGCATCTGCTCCAGACAGTGACACAGAAGGTCAAAATCATCCAACTGCCGATGAGAAAGAGGATGTTTTGCCAACCCTTTGTGCTGACCCAATCAAACAAGGCAAAAAACTCAATCCATTGGGCTTAGTAGCAAGCGGGCTCATCTTCTTGGCGTTGGGTTTTGTGCTTGGTCAATTTAGCCAGTCAAATCATAACTGGCTGTCAAATTTAGAGCGTCTTCTGACTAGCCAGTCTGACAACCAGCCTGAGCTAAAAAGACCGCACTCAGGCAGCATCCTCCCGGTTGAAACCATCCGCATCAATCCAGTAGATTCCTACCAACTGTCGCGCCTCTACACTGGCTCAGTGGCAACCCGCCGCAGAAGCGAACTCGGCTTTGAGCGTTCCGGCCAACTAGTCCGCATCACCGTCGATGAAGGAGACAGCGTTGAAGCCGGCACGTCGCTTGCCTACCTAGATACTAGAAATCTAAAAGCGCAACAGCAACAATTACTAGCCCAGCGAGCCCAAGCCGTCGCCAAGCTCAAGGAAATGCAAGCCGGACCACGCGCCGAAACTATTGCCGCCGCACGGGCGATCGTCAGAAACTTGAGCTCCCAACTGGAACTGGCTCGCAAGAAACGCTCCCGGCGGGAAGCGCTCTACAGTGAAGGAGCGATTTCCCGCGAGCAACTCGACGAAGCAGCCAGTGAAACCAGGGTCCTCCAAGCTCGCCTAGACGAAGCCAAAAGCCAGCGAGATGAATTACTCGCCGGGACGCGCCCCGAACGCATCGAAGCCCAAAAAGCCTCAGTCGAGCAACTGGATGCCAGCATCGCCAACATCGAGCTCGAGCTGGAAAAAAGCACCCTCAAAGCCCCTTTTACTGGAACTATCTCGGCTCGGCAGGTGGATGAAGGCACGGTCGTCTCCTCGAGTCAGTCCATCCTGATCCTGGTGGAGGATGGGGTTGAGGCTCGCATCGGCGTGCCAGTCAGAGCTGCCGAACAAATCCAACTCGGCAGCACCTTGCCGTTACAAATCGGACAGAAGACCTATCGAGCCCGAGTTTCATCCATCCTGCCGGTCCTAGACTCTAGCACCCGCACCTTGACCGTGGTCCTGACTTTAGAGCAATCAGTCGGGAAAGAAGTGTCGCCGGGACAGGTAGCCAGATTAAAGTTGACTGAGTTCATTCCTATCGGTGGATACTGGCTGCCCACGACAGCCCTGGTGCAAGGGGGACGCGGTTTATGGTCCTGCTACGTCTTGGGGGAACCAGCCCAGTTGGAATCTATAGCTTCTGAGGCAACAAACACCTTTCACATTCAACGGCGGGATGTGGAAATTCTGCATACAGAGAGCGATCGCGTCCTAGTTCGAGGCACTCTACAATCGGGTGACCAGGTCATCGTCAATGGAACTCATCGCCTTGTCCCTGGACAGCTCGTGCGTCCCATCAGGAAATTGCTGTAGTGGTCAGTGACTCATCACCAATGATAAATGACAAAGAACAAATGACAAATGTCAAACTTACTCTACCGCAATCTAAGACTGCTGATTCTGACCATCTGCCTCATCCTGGTGTGGGGACTCTCCTCCTATCAAGTCCTGCCCCGCATGGAGGATCCTCAGTTGACCCAGCCAGCAGCCCAGATCGCGACGCGCTTTCCCGGAGCGAGTGCCTACCGGGTGGAATCCCTAGTTACTGAGAAAATCGAACAAGAATTATTTGAGATTCCTGAGCTCAAAACCATCAGCTCCATCTCGCGCCTCGGCCGTTCTAGAGTCTTCGTCGAGATCAAAAACGAGACTGCCGACAAAGACCGAGTTTGGTCCGAGGTCCGCGACAAACTCTCTGACGTCACCCCACAACTGCCCCAGGGGGTTTTAGAGCCGGAATACCAGGAAGAGGAAACGAGAGCCTTTACACTAATAGCTGCACTGACCTGGGACCTTCAACCGCCAGTCAACTACGCGATTCTAGGTCGGATCGCTCAGGAGTTGGAAGATGAACTGCGCACCCTCAGAGGTACGGAGAAAGTCGAGCTGTTTGGCAGTCCTGATGAAGAGATTGTCGTCGAGATTAGCTCCGCCGACCTAGCTGCTCTGGGTCTAACTCCGCAATATCTTTCGCAGCAGATAAGGATGAGCGATGCCAAAGTAGCCGCAGGTCGGCTGCGCAGTAGCCGCAACGACCTCCTCCTCGAGGTGGAAACCGAGCTGGATTCGCTCGAGCGCATTAGACAGATTCCCATTCGCTTTGGCCAGAGCGGCCAGTTCGCTAATCTGGGAGATATCGCCTTGGTCAAAAAGGGCATTCGGGAACCCCCCTCAGAGCTCGCCATCATCAATGGCCGACCCGCAGTTGCCCTAGCCGTGCTTATGGATTCCAGCCAGCGCATTGACCAGTGGACGGAGGCCGCTCTCCAAATCCTGGAAGAATTCCGGCAAAGATTACCAGGTGGCATTGGCTTGCAACTCATCTTCGACCAGAGCCGTTACGTCGAGAGCAGACTCAGTAGTCTGTTCAAAAATCTGCTGCTCGGAGCCCTTTGCGTGATCAGCAGTACTTTTTTCCTCATGGGATGGAAGTCAGCCTTAGTCGTGGGGTTATCCCTGCCTCTCTCAGTGCTGATAGTGTTTGGGGGCATGAGAGTGCTAGGAATTCCCCTACACCAGATGTCGGTCAGTGGACTGGTGATTGCCTTGGGCCTGTTGATCGATAACTCCATCGTAGTCGTAGATGAAGTGCAGAACCAGCTCCAAAGCGGGAGCAAACCGAAAGAGGCGATCTCTAAAAGCGTGAGCTACCTGGCGGTCCCCCTGCTGGCCTCCACACTGACCACCGTTTTGACATTCATGCCCATTGCCCTACTCCCTGGTCCTACAGGGGAGTTCGTCTATACACTCGCTCTTAGTGTTATAATAACACTATTAAGTTCCCTGTTTCTTTCCTTAACAGCGATCCCGGCTCTAAGGGGCAGAATGCATCAGATTCGCCTAGGGGAGAAGGAAAGGGGGGAAGCAGGGGAGAGTCTTCCCCTCCAAAATCTAAAACCTGCCCGCACGATCAAGTCCTTAGCTTGCTTCTCCGAAGGAGTAGGAGTGGACGGCAAAATCCAAAATCGAGGGCGGGGCTGGTGGAATAACGGTTTCTCCAGCCCAGGCTTGACTGGGGTCTATCGCCGTACTCTAGACGGAATCTTGGCGCGACCCGTGCTGGGAGTTCTGCTGGCCCTAATTCTGCCAAGCACTGGCTTTCTGATGGCTTTGAGTCTGGATACACAGTTCTTTCCTCCAGCAGAGCGCGACCAGCTTCAAATTGAGTTTTCACTCCAGTCTCAAGCCTCCCTGGAACAAACTCGGTCTGTTGTCCTGCAAGCAAGCGAAATCATCCTTGACTCCCCCGAAGTAGTCGATGTTCATTGGTTTCTGGGGAGAAACGCCCCTAAATTCTACTACAACCAGCCAAGTGGTCGAAAAGATTCCCGCAATTACGCCCAGGGCTTGGTTCAACTCACCTCGGCTTCCAAAAGCCGCGAGGTGATTAGAGCCCTACAGGACGAGCTAGATCAAGCCTTTCCCTTAGCCAAAGTGCTGGTGAAGCAGTTGGAACAGGGGGAGCCTATTACTGCCCCCATCGAGCTGCATCTTTACGGTCCCAACTTGGAGGTCCTGCGGGAGTTGGGGAAACAGGCCCAGGCGGAACTCGCTCAGGTGGCCAACGTCACCCACACCAGCGCCAGCCTAACTGATGCTCTGCCAAAACTGGCGTTGCGCTTGGACGAGGAGCAAGCCCGACTCGCCGGACTCGACAACACTTCAATTGCTCAGCAACTGGATGCTAGCCTCGAAGGTTCTCTGGGTGGCTCTGTACTGGAGGACACCGAAGAACTGCCGGTGCGGGTGCGCCTGTCAAATTCTCGCCGCAGCGAACTCGACGAAATCGCCTCCTTCGATCTGCTCCCAGATTCCGTCTCCTCCGAAAGCGAAAATCGCTATTTCATTCCCCTCTCCGCTGTCGGTGAAATCGACCTCATCCCCGAACCAGCAACTATTTCCCGACGCAATGGGAAACGAGTCAACACTGTCGGAGGCTTCATTACTGCCGGGCTCCTGCCGTCAACAGTGCTGGCTGACTTTAAACAGCGCCTTTCTGCCAGTGGTTTCCAGCTACCCCCAGGCTATTCCTTAGAGTTTGGGGGCGAACAAGCCAAGCTCAATGAGTCGGTGGGCAACCTGATGTCCACAGTCGGCGTCCTCCTGGTGTTGATGGTGGCTACTCTGGTCCTATCATTTGGTTCTTTCCGCTCAGCCGGGATCGTCGCCTTGGTCGGCGTCTGCTCCGTTGGCTTAGGGCTGGCTTCTCTGTGGTGGTTCGGCTACCCCTTTAGTTTCATGGCCATCCTCGGCACCGTTGGTCTAGTCGGTGTGGCGATCAACGACTCCATCGTTGTCTTGGCTGCCCTGCGCTCTGACCCGGCTGCCCGCCAAGGCGACCGCAAGGCAATGCGGGAGGTGACAGTTCGCTCCACGCGCCACGTCCTTACCACCACGATCACCACAGTAGCTGGTTTCGTACCTTTGTTGCTCGATGGAGGCGAGCTTTGGCCACCCCTGGCCATCTGTATTGTCGGTGGCGTGGGCGGTGCCACTCTCCTGGCGCTCTCTTTGGTGCCTTGTGCCTACTTGCTGCTCATCCCCCATACGACCAAGCTTCGCTATGGTCGCAGTACCCCGGAGGTCTAGATGGTTACTACAAATTCAAATTTTTGGCTCACCTGCCCCAGACCAAATCCCCAAGCCCGCCTGCGCCTGTTCGGCTTCCCCTACGCTGGTGCCGGTGCCTCTATCTTTCGCACTTGGCAAAACGAATTGTTACCGGATGTCGAAGTCTGCGCAGTTCAACTTCCTGGACGAGAAACTAGGCTAAGGGAATCTCCTTTTACTCACGTTTCCCCCCTGATTGAAACTCTGGCACAGGTCTTGCCTCCCTATCTAGATCTCCCCTTCGCTTTCTTTGGCCACAGTATGGGAGCCCTAGTCAGCTTTGAGTTGGCCCGTCAACTCCGCCGCCAGAAGGTCCCTAGCCCTCTGCACCTGTTCGTTTCTGGTCGCCGCGCTCCTCAAGTCCCCAACCCGTACTCACCCATCCATCAACTGCCCGATGCCGCCTTTGTCGAAGAATTGCGCCGTTACAATGGCACATCCCAGGTAGTGCTGCAAAACTCCGAGCTAAGGTCGCTGTTCCTACCTATTTTGCGAGCAGACTTGGCTGTTAACGAAACCTATGTTTACATGCCCGAAGCACCACTCGACTGTTCCATATCTGCTTTCGGAGGCTTACAGGATGGGGAAGCCAGCCGTAAAGAACTTGCCGCTTGGCGGGACCAGACCTCTAGAACCTTCACTTTACGCATGTTTCCCGGCGATCACTTCTTTCTTAAGAGGGAACGTGATGCGCTGTTGCGGGTTATCTCCCAAGACCTGAGCCGGATAGCTACAGACCAACGCTTATGATAGCCCTCGAATGCAAGTCTTTGATAGTAGAAAAACAAGATGAAAACAATTAACCAAAAACTTTGGACAGGAGAAAGTTGGGCATGGGTTCATTGTTTTTAACGGAAGATGGTTTAATTGGTCATTGTGACCTGAACTCGTCTAGAAATATAGGATTACGCTATTTATCAAAGCATTATGAAAAGCCTAA
>JAAUXZ010176176.1_pt1 | contig 9974 bp, 4 predicted proteins | sample 7278131 | NCBI WGS metagenome assembly JAAUXZ01 (sample SAMN14350119, study PRJNA611818) | marine sediment metagenome | isolation source: surface marine sediment (3m) | place: French Polynesia: Moorea | collected 2018-08
CAGCGAAGCTGAGTATGCGTGTAGCTCCCTCGATGCTTGAGGAGTTGAAGAAGCGGGAGAATTGGCAGGAACTCGTCAGGCAGGCGATCGCTGCCGAACTCAAGAAAAAAAACCGACACCCGAGAGTAACCAGCAGCTAGAACAGGGACAACTGGACGGGAACCTCCCCAGGAGAGACAACAGCAGCCTCCCCGACCCAGCCAGGACAGCCCGGAACAGGGGACAAGCCCCAGCCAGCCGGGACACCAGCCGGAGAAAAAACACTCGCAGGGAACGCCGGAGCCGAGAGCCAAAGCCAGCGAAGACCAAGTTCCGGCAGACAAACCCGAGAAGCAGCGGGACTGAGAGCTAGAAGGACGCAGACCAGCAGGACAGGCCGAAGCCGGGAAAGACACCCACAGACCACCAGCCGCCGCTACAGCCCGAACGCAAGCTACTGACCGAGCCGCGAACGCACCGCGCCCGGAACCCCAACGCCCAGAAGAAACGGCGAACACCTCAGCAGAGGGGAAGGCGCGACGGAAGAACGCATCGACACCAGCAAGCACACTTGTGTTTATCACAATGCCCACAACACATATATAAATATAGTTTTACGCCGTGAAAGCATTACATGACGATTATCAAGTTTTATAACATTGGTGGAGAGGTTAGTGTCCTGGTAGTTAGGATAAACTATGAAACCTGTTTCTCTTAATTATTGCTAAAACACAAACCTTAAGATTCAGCAGCAGGTAAGGGAGTTTAGGTCGGTGCTCGCAATGTCTAAGAAAATAAATTTGGTTAAAGAATTTCTGAAGAATCTAGATGGCTGAAGATAATCCAAAGTTGGCAGAAGAAGTACAAGGTACAGTAGTTGGTGAAAGCAATATCATCTACAACTACTTCTATCATCCTCATAAGGATGTTACTGATGTTACTGAGGGTGAAGCTCTCCCTTGCCCTTATCGCGGTTTGTTTCACTTTGGTCCTAATGATGCTGAGTTTTTCTTTGGACGTGAAGTTTTTGTAGAAGAACTGTTTCGAGCAACTCAAACCCGTAATTTCATTACCGTGCTAGGTGCGTCGGGAAGTGGTAAATCTTCAGTGGTTTTGGCTGGATTATTACCAAAACTAGAACAGGAAGGTCATTGGAAATTTACTCACTTTCGTCCAGGCTCCGATCCTTTTCATGCCCTATCCTTAGCGCTGGTTTCCCTGTATGCAAATAGTTTGAATGCGACGGAACGCATCACCCAAACCCGTCAGTTGGCGAACTATTTGCGTAATGGAGATATTCTCCTAGCTGATGTTTTTACTCAAATCCAACACAATTACCCCAATCACAGGGTGTTGCTCATTGCAGATCAATTTGAAGAATTGTACACCCTATGTCCAGATGTAGAAACTCGCCGTGATTTCCTCAATAAATTAATTTCTGAATTCCAAAATCCAAACTCTGAGCTTCGCAAAACATTTTTGGTTATCACAATGCAGGTAGGGTTCTTGGGTAATGCTCTTTCTTACCAACCTTTTGCTGATATGTTGCAAAATGCTGATTTGAAATTGGGGCCAATGAACCATTATGAACTGGAAAATGTGATTGTTAAGCCTGCTGAGAAGTTGGGGGTTACCTTTGAGGCAGGACTGGTAGAACGCATTCTCGGTGATGTGGAAGACCAACCTGGAATTTTACCTTTGCTTGAGTTTGCTTTAACTGAGTTATGGGAGAAACGAACAGGAAAGCAATTAACTCATGGTGCATATGAAGCAATTGGTCAATTAAAGGGTGCTTTAGCTCGCTATGCTGATATACAATATGGCAATTTTACAGTTGAGGAGCGGGAAAAAGTCCGGCGCATTTTTCTCCAATTGGTGCGTCCCGTTGAGGGGGCAGGGGATATAAGACGAATAGCGATGAAAGAGGAATTTGGGGAGCAAAGCTGGTCTTTGGTAAAGCAATTGGCGGATGCTCGGTTGGTGGTAACGAGTCGCAATGCTAGCGGTGGAGAAACAGTAGAGATAGCCAATGAAGCCTTGATTTGGAATTGGGGACAACTGCGGGAGTGGATAGAGTTAGCACGGGATTTTAGAATTTGGCAAGAGCTACTGCGTTCAGTAAAGAGACAATGGGAAGTAACAAATAAAGATCCTGGTTCTTTGTTGCGGGGTGCAGCTTTGGCGGAAGCGGAGGAGAGGTTAAAGGAACGCCCAGAGGATTTTTCAATTCCTGAGAAAGAATTTATTCGACAGAGTATCCAAGAGCGTGAGCACTTGCTAAGAGAGAAGGAAGAATATCGCCTGCTAAAAGAGAAGGAAGAACGCAGAAAGCGTCAGTTCTTCCCAACTTTCTTGACATCATTCTTACGTTCAGATAAAGATAAGGACCATGACCTTGAGGAAACCACAGACAGCGAAGAACTTGAAACGATTGAGGAGAAGGATGATCTTGAGGTAATTCAAGGGAAGGAAGCTCCCAAGGAGGTGGAAGAAGATGATGACTTTGAGGAAATTGATTTAAGCCTTCTTAGGGATGAGGATTTTTATTTCATTGCTCAAAGTTTTAAGAATGACCTGGCACAAGGACCAGATCGTCTCAATATTAAAAATGAAGTTCATGCCCTGGCTGAGGTATTGGTGATGCGGGACTTGCAGCCACCTCTAGCGGTGGGGATTTGTGGCGGTTGGGGCAGTGGCAAGTCCTATGCCATGCACTTAATCCAACAAAAAATCACCGAAATTCGCTGCAAGGCTTTGAGAAAAAAACAAGCATGGGGTTCGGAAAAAAGTCAGTTGTCTCTCTACGTTGGACATATTTATCAAATCCGGTTTGATGCTTGGACGTTTGCTAAAGCCAACCTGTGGTCTAGTTTAATGCAAACTATTTTCTATGAGTTTAACCGTCAGCTTACTCTAGAAAAACAGCTTGAGGAAGTTGGGGTTGATCCTCTTAAAGGAGGTGATATTTGGAAAGCTCTCGATGAGATGAGTGATGAAGAACGGGAAGCTTTGCTGAACTCTGAATTATCATCGAATTTATTTAAAAACTGGAAAAAGAAAGCATCTGAATCTAACACGGCTGATTTACTTTGGGATACTTTAACAGAGTTAAGGCAAGAAGAAAAGAAAAATTTAAAAAGGAGTGAAGAGCAACTTATCAACAAGCAATTAGAGTTGCAGCAAGAGCTAAAAAAAATTGAGCATGATGTCAAGCAGCAAATCGATATAGAGGCTAGTAAAGCTCACTGGAAGCCTTTGAAAGATCAACTTCAAAAATTAATGGGAACAGCTTTCACGGAGTTCATCAAGCAGGCTAAACAAGAGCTGGAGGAATCGACAGAGAAATCAAAACAAGAGCAGGAAGCAAATTTATTAAAAGTGACGCTTAACGATTTTCAACCAACAACTTGGGACAAGCTCTATCAAGTAATTCGAAGCAATTGGAAAACATTTTTAGCATTTATATTCTTCCTAATTTTGACGATAGCTACACCTTTTTTATTAGAAAAAATTATTAGCTTTAATAAAGCAAGTTGGGAGTTATTAGTAACCCTAATCCCCTTGACACCTAGCTTATCCTTTGCCCAGAAATTATGGAAAAAATGGAGAAGAATGCAGGTATTATTGGTACGAACTTTAAAAGATTATAAGGAACAAGTAAAGAGCAAACAGCAGGAACTAAACAATTTAATTGATGAGAGAATCAAGAGAAAGCGCAAAGAAAAAGAAATTGTTAATATTGAAAGAGAAATCGAAAAGCTTAAAGCTCAAGTAGAACGGCAACGGAAAAAAATTGGTCTGACAGCTAGCTACATCTCGCTATCAGATTTTGTCGATACCCGCTTAGAAGAAGACTTTTACGGAAAAAAATTGGGTTTGATGCAGCAAGTCCAGCGCGATCTAACTGACTTGACGAATCACTTTGCTTTGCCTGATGAAGCTGAAGACTGCCAAAGATTTGTTGAAAAAAAAGAGCGTTTGAAGAAATGCTTCCCCAGAGGAGAAGCACGTGTCATTTTATATATTGACGACCTAGACCGTTGCCCGCCTAATCGCGTTGTAGAAGTTTTGGAATCTGTCCAACTATTGTTGAAAACTACTCTTTTCGTGGTAGTTTTGGCAATTGACGATTGTTATATTGCCCGTGCTTTAGAAAAAGTCTATAAAGGGGTTCTGAAACGGGGAGGTAAGCCTTCAGGGATTGATTATCTAGAAAAAATTATTCAGGTTCCTTACCGCATGCGTCCCATTTCTCAATCAGCCATAGTGGATTATCTTAAGTTGCACATGGAGGCAGAAGATGACGATTTTAGCTTAGATAAGGAGATAGATCGTGCTATGAAACTACAACGTGGGGAAAACAGTGAGAAATCGGTTACTGAATTGATTAAACAAGAACAACCAATTTCTACATCTAACGGTAATCTAACTACCACACCCTCCACATCGTTTGAGCCTGTGCCACCATTGAGTCCTGACGTTTCTAACGATAAAGAGAGCAAAGAGAAGACATCGGTTGAGCCTGCATTAGTATCGAATCTTGATGTTTCTAACGATAAAGAGAGCAAAGAGAAGACATCGGTTGAGCCTGCATTAGTATCGAATCTTGATGTTTCTAACGATAAGGAGAGCAAAGAGAAGACATCGGTTGAGCCTGCATTAGTATCGAATCTTGATGTTTCTGACGATAAAGAGAGCAAAGAGAAGACATCGGTTGAGCCTGCATTAGTATCGAATCTTGATGTTTCTAACGATAAAGAGAGCAAAGAGAAGACATCGGTTGAGCCTGCGCCACCATCGAGTCCTGACGTTTCTGAGAATGAGAACAACGACCAAACACAAAGTATTGCGGATAAAAAACTCCAGGAATTACCCCTGCGAGTTGCAAAATTCACCAATAAAGAGTTCAATATTTTAAGATACTGTTGCCAGCAGGTTGACTTGTCACCCCGAACCATTAAACGGTTAATCAACATCTACAAAATCCTGAAAATCATTTGGTTTCGCGAAAGCAACTTCGGAAAAAATAAAATCAAACAGCACACTAAACAAACGATTATTGCTTGTTTAGCTCTATCAGGACGATATCCCCAAATAATGCATGGTGTATTCGACGAGATTGAGACGCACTTTGAGGAAGCCAGAGATTTAGATGAGAAACTCGTTAGAATTTTTCTCAAAGATCAGGGATTAAGTAAGGATATTTACTTAATCCGAGAGTGGAGTAAATTCTGTCATGATGTAAGAAAGTTGATTCCAGCCGACCTCACGCTAAATGGAATGGGGATAAGAACCTTTCATCTGTTACTTTCATTCTGTTTTGTGGGCGATCCTGGTTACGATCCAGATGACTTTGTGGCAACTGATGAGAGGAGGTGAAAACAAGCAATAAACTAGGTGAAAGGGTAAAACTATGTCATCTTCTATTCTGCGTTCGCTTCAAATAATCCAGTGTCCACTTAGCAGAAAAATCCTCAAACTTACACCAATCACCAGTATTCTCCTGCACCATCATCACCCCATCTTCCTCACGACAACCAATAACAATCCCATAACTACGGGCTAAATCGTACCACTCAGCAAAAGTAGATTTAATCGCCTTAGTTTCTCTCTCTGCATCAGATTCATTTGGTGTCCAAGCTTCTTCTAAAGCCTTTCTAAATAGACCAGCTTTGGACTTAACCTTACCCACTTCTAAAGCCTCTTTAACTACTGACAAAGCATTAATAACCTGTGATTCTGAAACTGATGTAATTAGCTTGATTAAAGTCTTATTCAGTTTAATTCCTATATCACTAAACTGAGATTTTAACTCATCACTAATCTCATCAGTAGTTGATTGCTTAGTTCTTTTTTCCTCAAGAGAAGTTATTTTAGGATTACTGTTAACTAAACGCTGCTGGCAGTTATTTAACTCTTTCTGAGTAGCTTCTAACTCGGCTCGGAGTTTTTCAAGTTCAGATTTTAATCTATCATTTTCACCATTGAGACGAGCAATAATATCCTGAGTATTGCCTAGACTATAAAGCCTTCCTGTTAAAGCTTCATTCTGTTTAGTTAACTCTTTCTTTTCCGAATCTAGAGTTTTAATTCTATTCTTCAGTTGATTAATAATAACTTGAGATGATTTTTCAGTCCTTAATTGAGGTTTAACAGGTTTAGCATTCTCTTCCTGCTGCCTTCTCAAGTATTTTATTCGTTGTTTAATTTCAGGGTATTTATAAAGGTAACTAATACTGACATTAGCTTCTCTGGCAATATTAGCAAAAGATAGCTTTTGATTGGTTTGTGACAGTTTAATTATCGCTTTTTCTGTTCTATCTAAAAATTCTCTTCTACGCTTTTCTTGAGTTTCATTCAGAACAGCAATCCGCTTTTCTTTACCCTTATTCATTATTCTTGCTCCAGTGAATTGATAATATTATTGAGATTATTCAGAACATCCTCATTAACTTGTATCTGACGCTGCCAGTTATTAGTTTTAGCTACTGCTAAAGCCTTTTGCGTTCGTTCTCGATGTTCCTTATGTTAGTCTAAAAACTCTAACGTCGTGCGAAAATCACCACACTGAAGACAAGCATTACCTTTAGAACAAGTCAACCTAGCGGGTAAGGCACAATAACCATTAGCTAAAACTTCCCCTAAAATTCCTTTCTTAAAAGTGTAATTATCCGCATTATCAATCTCTGGATTAGTATCAATAATTTCACCAGAAATATTAACTATTTTACCTTCTGACCATGATTCCTGAACTTGCTCTTTAAGGGTTTGGTCGTGAATATGAGCATAGCGTAAGGTCATAGCAAAAGTATTGTGACCTAAGTAACGTTTAACGTATTCAATACCAACTCCGTTATTAATTAACTCTGTTCCTTTGGTATGTCTGAATTGATGGATATGATTCAAAGGAAAAATTTTGTCATCTTCTCCTTTTATTTGTTTGGTATTGGCTAATAAATATAAATACCCTCTAAAAATACCTTGGCGAATAATTTTGGGTATTGGCTCAAAATAGTCCAGGGTAAATTGATTAACTCTTCGTCCAAATTTCTCAAAATAGCTAGAGTTTTTGGTACTACAAAATAATTGATTAAACCCTGCACCTAAATGCTTTCTAATATATGCCTGTTGAGTTTGAATTATGCCTGCTACTTCCGCACGAATGGGGACACTATGCTCGTCTTTTGATTTAAACCTTTTGTATTCAATCCACCATTCCCCTTGAGCATCTTGGCGCAAACAATCAAACTTTAAGGTGCATAGTTCTGAGATTCTCATCCCCACTTCTCTAACCACAATTACCATTCTGGCTATGGGTTCGGGGAGATATTGCAGATTCTCATCTAACTGTTTGAGAACATGATCGGGAATATATCTTGGTAATGCTTTTTCTCTAGCTGGAAAATCCTCAGTAAATATTAAAGGACTTTTCGGAACATCTACCCAGTTCATAGCTGCGCTATATTCCAGCAATTCTCTCAGGGCTGATATTTTATGTATCCTAGTAGAAGCTGCATATTTTTCCTCTTTCAGAAAGACTAAGTAATCTTCTATTACCTGACGATTTAATTCATCTGGAAGTAGATGAGGATAACTTTTACTTAGGAATCGAGAAAAATCTCTAATACTTTTTAGTTTACCTCCTAGACTGGTAAGACCAAGAGTGGCACTTCTAAACTTAATAAACCTCTTACAAGCTTCTTTTAACCAGTCTGGTTTTATAGGAGCAAAATTAGCGGTTGTAGAGTCGCTATGAGTAGGGTTTCTTTGATAACCTAATACCGTTAAATCCCACACATCATAGTCGTACATTTCCTCTAGGATTAACCCTTCAGATACTGATTGTTTAACACTTTTCCAGGGGCAGTAATCTAGAATAAATGACCTACCACAGTCTTTACATTGATATTGTTTTTTTCCTCTTAATGACCCACTTTTGATACAGTGAGTGCTGGAACATTGAGGACAGATTATCCCCTCTAAAGGCAATTGAAGAGTATTGACTTGGTAGTTGTTAGAAAAATCTTTATGACAATTTTTACAGTAAAGTCTCTGGGCAATAGTGCCATCTTTTCTGCGATAAGTTCCCTTTTTTTTATAGTTATTACTTTGACAATGAGGGCAGACACTATGTTCTGTTTTATATTCTCCAATTTTTGGTTGATTCGTAAATTTAGTTTTGAATTTATAATTATCTCTAAATTCTTTATGACATTGTTTACATCTAAATGCTTTGGCTTTAGTCCCATCTTTCCTGGTGATATTTTCTTTAAGACGGTAATCCTTTGAGCCACAAGCAGGGCATTTAACCTCTTTTTCTGGAACTACAGATAATGGTAATTTATCTGATAAATTAAGTTGTCTCTTTTCCATTATTTTTGGTCTGTATATATTGTTGATAGGCTTCTGCCATATCTTCTGTAACTAAGTGAACGTAGGTGTTAATGGTAGTTTGAACATCGGCGTGACCCAATCTCTTCTGCACGTAAGCCATATCCCAACCTGCTTTTATTAGTTCGGTGGCGTGGGCATGTCTGAGTAAATGGGGATATGCTTTAATGCCTGTTTTCTTTGCCAATCGTCTAAATAAGCCGTTAACATTATTGCGATTCATGGGCATTCCCATTGGTTCTGACCAACAGTTAACGAAGACATAATCGGAGTCGAGATTTTCGGGATATTCTTCGATTAAATAATCGGAATACAGATGCATTAATTCTTTAGAAACATGAATGATTCTGTCTCCTGTTTTGGCTCTAGCATCGTTGATGTTATCGGGTCTATTCGTAACCTGAATTTCGTTAACTCCTCTAGAATGAATATCCTCATGTCTCAGCCCTAATGCTTCACCAATTCGCATCCCCGTTTCATAGAGCAAGCAGATTAAAAACTTATCTCGAATGCGATTACAACCATCAATTAGTTGCTTTACTTCTGTCGTTGTTAAACAGCCTGGGAAGGTTTTAGGTTCTTTAACTTTCAAAAGTCTGGTTTTGACTTCTCTAGTCTTAGCGATGCCGTGAATTAAGGGTTTATACTTGCGTCCTGGTTGAAATTGATAGCGATAGGCATTAACCCCTTCAGATTCCCCGATACGTTCGTAAAACTCGTAGAACGAGCAAACTGTCGTCAAAGCATGATTAATGGTCTTTTCTGACCTTTTAGCGGTCTGTGGTTGAACAGATACCACCGCAGGGTTAGGACTTCTCAACCAGTGAATGAATTCACTTAGCTGTTCGATGGTTATTTGTTCCCAATCTAGGTGTTTATCTCTGAGAAACTCCCAATAAAGCTTGAGATTACGAGCATAACCTTGAATGGTATTGGGCGATCGCTCTAGGCTATCTAAATAACGCAAGTATCTTTGAATGGGGTCGATGGGTAAATAATTATCATCGAGAACCATCCACACTGTTTGACCTTCTGGTGACTTGCCTTTTTGAACTTTCATAGTAAACATTATAAACGTTGTAAGTAAAATACACAATGTTTATTTACGATGTTTAAAATGGCGGTCGGTTTTTATCGTTGTTGTTGTTGTGTAAGGTTATTATTTTGATATATTTTTGCACAGCCAACCAACACGGGAGAACCGGACGGGACAGCTCCCGCCGCCGCCGACAAAGCCGAAACTGGAATCGCACCACCAGGAGAACGAGAACCGGAGAAACCAAAGGCGGGAAACTGGGCAAAAACAGAGTCAAGAGACACGGGCTAGACCTAACGCTACCTATCTATTATAGCATGGGGACGTGTAAAATAATTAAAGTATGACAAACAGAGCACAGCACCGCAGCCCCACAGCAGCACACTCAGAGGCACACCACAGCATCACCACGGCACAGCACCACAGCACCAAAGCACAGCAGCAGCACCACAGCCGCAGCAGCACAGCACCGCAGCACCACAGCCGCAGCAGCCGCCACAACAACACGCATTCAGCCGCCGAGCGCGACTCACCTACCCCTGGAGCGGTTGTTATTTTTTACTACCAG
>JAAUXZ010091851.1_pt1 | contig 9972 bp, 2 predicted proteins | sample 7278131 | NCBI WGS metagenome assembly JAAUXZ01 (sample SAMN14350119, study PRJNA611818) | marine sediment metagenome | isolation source: surface marine sediment (3m) | place: French Polynesia: Moorea | collected 2018-08
ATGCGGTCGATCTCCGCCAGGCCCAGATAGGTCTCATAGCGGACGATCACATCCACGATATCACTACCGCCCCGACGCGCCAGCTCCTGGATGCGCTTGCTCATCTTGCTGTATCTGAGTGCCTGCGCGATCTGTTCCGCTTCATTCGGTTCAACGTCATCATCCGCTTGGCTGGATACCCTCGATCGCTCAATGGATACATCAGTGTCTGCATCAGAACTATCCAGCGTCATGGACTGATAGGGAGCCGTGGATGGTATCGGCGCCTGTTCCGATGGCATGTTTGATGTACTGACCCATCCCCCATTTTCATCGATTACAGCCCCCCGCGCCGCCGGAACAGTCCGTTCGATTGATGGGGTAGTTGATGCAATCAATGGCGTGGCCATCATCTCTGGATCGCTCCCCTGTCCAGTTACCGGCTCAGAACCGGTGAACTGATCCATAACATACAAAGAACTGCCAATCCCCAGGCCAATAGCGACCACGATTGGCAATAAGAGGTAGTGACGCGGCTTGTTGTTCTTTCCTAACGCCTGTTTGTTCATTATTGACTCCGCTTTTCGATTACCTGATGCCTTTTCAGAAAAGGGTTTGCTGGTATCAATGCACGAGGTATGCCAGATCATGAGTCAAGTTTGGCTATATCAATATTTATGGTAATTATTTTATTTATTTTCAATAGCTTATAAATATCTCGTCAAAGCCGGACTGGATCTTAACTAACTAACCCGGCTTGCCCAAAGCCAATAAAACCGGTTGATATTGCAATTATTGCGGCGGATTTTCCGAAATTGTGGAGGGTCCTGGAGCCGGCGAACGCAGATCCACAGGAGCCTCTGCGGGAGACTATGATTGTGCTCTGCTCAACAAGCCATCCGGCCTGTCATACAGGAAATCAGCGATGCTCAAGGAGCGTTTTGAAACCCTTCCAGGCGAGCGGACCGAACAAGAAAACGCTCCGCTTGTGCCGCAGGTACCGGACGTGAAAACAGGTAGCCCTGCATGTAGTCACAACCGATGCTGCTCAGCAGCTCCCGTTGCAGCTCGGTCTCCACGCCTTCGGCGATGGTGGTCAATCCGAGCCCTTTACTCAGGGCCACGATGGCGCGGATGATCGATTCATCGTTACTGTCCGTGACCAAATCTTGGATAAAGCTGCGATCGATCTTCAAGCTGTCCAGAGGAAAGCGTTTCAGGTAACTCATCGAGGAATAACCGGTCCCGAAATCATCGACTGACAATTTCACGCCGATGTCTTTGAGGGCTTGCAACTTGATGCGATTTTCATGCACATCCCGCATGATGACCCGTTCGGTCAGCTCCAGCTCGAGCATCGCGGGCTGCAGTTGGGAGGATGCGAGCTCATTCTCAATCATCCTGATCAAGCCCTCGTCAGTGAACTGTCGGGCCGAGAGATTGACCGCCATTGGCACCAGTTCGAAGCCCTGATCCTGCCAGTGTTTCATCTGCCGACAGGCCTGCCTCAACACCCAAGCGCCGGTTTCGAGAATCAAACCCGTCTCCTCAGCAATGGGAATGAACTCATTGGGGGACACCAGCTCCTTCCCCTCCAAACGCCAGCGCAACAAGGCCTCAAACCCAACCAACCGGCCGTTGCTGAGATTGATTTGTGGCTGATAAAACAACTCCAATTCTTGGTTTTCGATGGCACGATTGAGTCGGGATTCCAGGTTCATCCGCTCATGTGCCCACTGGTTCATCTCACTCGAATAAAAACGGAAGCAGTCACCCCCAGCCTCTTTGGCATGACTCAAAGCGATGTCTGCATGGCTCAACAGGGTTGCTTGTTGATCCCCATCATTCGGATAGAGAGCGATGCCAATACTCGCGCTGAGGAAGATCTCTTGGTGCATCGCGACCAGCGGTCGGGACAATTCCAACAGCAGCCGCTGGACAAAATTAGTGACTCCCTCGGTCCGCTGCAGACCTTGAATCAACAAGACGAACTCATCCCCCCCAGGGCGCGCCAATGAGTAGGGCAGATCTTCCTGACTGTGCAGTTTGGCGATCAAGTCGGACTGGCGCACGCAGGTGGCGATACGTGACGCTGTTTCCTTGAGCAGCGCATCCCCGGCATCGTGACCGAGTAAATCATTGATGCGTTTGAAGCGATCCAGATCCAGCAAAAGAATCGCCGCCTGGGTACCGTCCCGCTGCGCATTGGCCAACATACGCACGGCGGACTCCTTAAACAAATCCCGGTTGGGGAGGCCGGTCAGATTGTCGTAATAAGCCAGATGAAAAATGCGTTCTTCGGTGCGCTTGCGTTGGGTGATGTCCTGTACCACGTTACGTAGCCTGGAGACCCGACCATCAGTCCCCAACACGGCCTTGCCTTGGGAGATGATGTAGCGCTCTTTACCGTCGGGCAACTCGATCCGGTGCTCCAATTGATAGGCTTCGCCACGCTCCACGGCAAGACCGATGGTGCGGGTGACGAGGGCGCGATCATCTGGATGAACGGCCTCGAGAAACGCCGTATACGAGGGTTCGCAGCTTGCAGCCGTCTGCCCGAGAATCTTGAACACCTGGTCGGACCACTCGGCACTGTTCTGCCTGACATCCCACTCCCAATGACCCAGATTGGCGATCTGTTGCGACTCGAGCAGTTTCGCCTCGTTTTCCTGCAAAGCCCGAAAGGCCTCACGGGCCCGCAGGATGAAACGCAATCTTTGGATGAGAATGGACCAGTTGATTGGTTTGGTCACAAAGTCGGTTGCACCCAATTCATAGGCCTTGTCGATGGATGCCGGGTCGTTCAAGCCTGTCACCATAATCAAGGTTGCGTTGTCCCCGCCTGGCAGGGCACGAAACTTGGGACACGCAGTAAAACCGTCCATTACCGGCATTTCCAGATCGAGCAGTACGATATCGAATGGGCGTTGCTCGAAGAGCGCCACTGCCTCGGCACCGTTTTCGGCCTCATACACCTCCAGGCCCAGCTGCTTGAGTGCGGAACTGGCCAAGACGCGCAACATGGCGTCGTCGTCGACGATCAGGACACTTTGTGAAGCCGCAATATCAAGCTGTTCTTGCATCTTCGTGTAGGTTCAAAATCTCATCAAAAAATATCGGCTGTAGTGTCAGTGGGCCCAACACGGAGACGGAATATTGCGGACCTCTTTGACTCGTTGGAAACTCTTGATGAAGCCATAAGAATACGGCCGGCCGCCTCCTTCACTGGTAATTCCCTCAGAACATATCAATGTGACGGCGCACCTCATCTCCGGGTGATCGATAAAATGCGGCTGGACTGCCTGGAACCACCTCGGCGTTGTGTTGCTGCAACCGCAGAATTCCAACAGTTTCCCCCCAGTCTATTGGCGAGTGATGTCACTGGCTGGTCTGACTTCCAGCCCAATCACCCTTTACGCCCGGCATGGCTCTGTTTCATCAAGAAACCGGGTTGCCTGTCTAGTCCACAATTCATGGATCAAACCGTTATCTTGAATCCTTATCGGTAGTTCTGACTCAGTCTGTAATCCCTATTGCCAGAATTTCACTTGCATCCGCTTTTGCAGGTATATCTGGCTCGGTTCAGGCAATACGTTTCTTGATTTGCAGTTACAGCAAGTGGACCAGGTCTGCATAGCCATGTTTGATCTGCAGCAACAACGGGTCGACATTCTGCGTATTCTGATTACGCCCCTTGACTTCCAGCTCCCGGGCGAGTCTGGACAACTGCCCGGCACCGAGATGGGCGCTGCTCGACTTGAGAGTATGAGCATTGCGACGCAGCACCTCAAAGTCGCCTGACGAGGCCGCGCGCTCCAATTGTTCGATCAGCTGTGGCGTGTTCTGGAGGTAGATTTCAATCACGTGCTTCACCAGATCAGGCTGATTCGGCTGCTGCAGCTGGGAGATTTCATGCAGTGTACTGCTATTCAGAATATCGAGTGACGCCTGCTCCTGATGTGAAGGCTGGATTTTTTGATGGGTCTCAGAAACAACCTGATCCTGCTTGGGGAACGGTTGCAACCAACGCGCCAAGGTCTTCTGCAGTTGCTTCATGACCATAGGCTTACCGAGAAAATCATCCATCCCTGCAAGCTTACAGTTGTCTTGGGTCTCCTGATCGGTACCCGCAGTCAGCGCTATGATAGGAATATGCTGATCCTCTGCTTGTTCCAGTTGACGTAGCCTTCGCGTCGCCTCGAAGCCATCCATTTCCGGCATCAGGCAGTCCATCAGGATCAGTTCAAAACCACCCTGTTGCCAACTCTCCAAAGCCTCGATACCGTTGGCCGCGGTGACAACCTCACAACCGAGCCCGCGTAACATGATCTTCGCCACTTCCTGGTTGGTGGAATTGTCCTCCACCAGCAGGATACGACCTTTGAAACGCAATCTGTCAACATCGATCGTGGGCAGCGCACTGGCGGCCCCAGTCATCCCCAAGGCATGCGAAATAGCCTCATGTAAGGCGGAACTCCGTACCGGCTTGGTCACCACGGTCTCGATCTGCGGGTCCTGATCAAATTCCCGTAAGCGGGCATGCCCGATCGGCACCAGCAGAATGATGTTTAGGCCAGCCAACTCAGCAACGGAGCGAATCATCCGGACCAGGGTCATGCCGTCCATCCCCGGCAGATCTTGCCTTATCAGCAGTAAATCATAGGGTTGACGCGACTGCTGCGCTGTATACAGTCGATCCAGTATGCGGGAACCTGCGGTGGTATAGGTCTCCGTGTGTAGTTTCCAGGTATCACAAAGCATCTGCAATGCCTCACAGGACTTCTCGTGGTGATCCACGATCACCGTTCGTACTCCGGAAATATCCAAGGGTGGCTTGGCATCCTGGACCTCGACATCAATTTCCAGTTGGACCATAAACCAGAATCGGGAACCGCTCCCTAATTCACTCTCGACTCCGATATCCCCACCCATGGCTTGACATAAACGGCGGGCGATAGTGAGTCCCAGACCCGTCCCTCCGTATTTGCGGGTCGTGGAACCATCGGCCTGGCGGAAGGCTTCGAAGATATGCCCGGTTTCCTTTGCACTCAACCCGGCACCGGTATCGTTTACTTGGAACAGATACTGGGACTTCCCGGCCGAACTATCGACCCGTTCCGCATACAAAGTAATCTCACCCCGGTCAGTGAATTTGATGGCGTTACTGATCAGGTTGACCAGGATCTGACGCAGTCGCAGCGGATCCCCCCGAACCGCTACCGGCATATCGGGTGATATCATACTGATCAACTCCAGCTCCTTCGCATAGGCCTGCTCGCCCAACATCGCCAAAGTATCCTCCAGCTCGTCACGCAGATTGAACGGCTTGTTCTCCAGCTTTATCTGGCCCGCTTCGATCTTGGAGAGGTCGAGAATATCGTTGATGATACCCAGCAATGAATCGGCCGAACGTTTGATGGTCTGCACATAGCGTGATTGAGTACGGTCCAAGACGGTTTCCAGCAACAACTGGGTCATTCCCAACACTCCGTTCATCGGCGTGCGGATCTCATGGCTCATGGTGGCGAGAAACAGACTCTTGGCCGCGTTTGCCTCCTCCGCCTTACGCAGTTCCATGAGTCGCTCCAGGCGACGGGTCTGAGCTCGGATGAACATCCACACACTACTGGCCAGGATCAGTAGATAGAGACAGTAGGCCCACCAGGTTTGCCAAGGTTCAGGACTCACCCGGACAGCCAGTTCGAGACCTGTATCGTTCCACACACCATCGCTGTTGGCAGCCTTTGCCTGAAAGGTATAACGACCCGCAGGCAGATTGGTATAGGTCGCCCGGCGCTGCGAACCCGCATGAATCCACTCATCGTCGAATCCATCCATGCGATACATAAATCTATTGCCTGCCGGATTCGTGTAATCAAGAGCGGCGAAATCAAAGCTCACCATATCCTCATCATAGGCAAGATCGAGCCTATCCAGTCGGCTCAAGGACACCTTGGGGTCGAAGGGTTTGTTGTATTTTCTCAGCGCCGTGAGGACTACTTTTGGCTTGTGGCTGTTCTCCTTGATGGAGATTGGGTCGAAGCTATTGAATCCATTCACACCCCCGAAAAAGAACTGGCCGTCCGGACTGCGATAATAAGCACCCTGATTGAAATCGTAACCTTGCAAACCATCAGTGATATCGTAATTCTGGATGTTGCCGGAGGGGATATCGAGACGTGATATCCCGCGATTGGAGCTGATCCAAAGCCGTCCTTGAGGGTCACTCAGTATGCCGTGGATCGAGTTACTCGGGAGACCCTGCTCACGGGTGTAATGGCTAAACACCACTTTTCCCTTGCGCCGGTGGGCAGACCGCCAACGACTCAATCCACCTCCTCCGGTACCTATCCAGAGATCACCTGCCTCGGACTCGTGAATGGCCCAGATACTGTCACTGAGCAGGCTCTGCGGGTCGTCAGGCTGATGGCGGATCTGAGAGAATCCGTTGCGCTGCCGATTGAGCAGATTCAATCCCCCGCCATCTGTGCCGACCCACAGATCACCGTTCCGATCGAGCAGCAGACTCAGCACCTGATCGTTGCTGAGACTGGAGTTATCTTGAGGATCATGCCGATACTGCTTGAATCCCTCCTGCCCCGGCACGCGCCGATTGAGGCCGCCCTGGTAAGTGCCGACCCACAAGGTGCCGGGTTTATCTTCGAGGATGGCGGTCACCCCATTGTGACTGAGACTGTCCTCACGCTGCGGATTATGTTCGTAGTTTCGCAACTTACCGGTTTCGCCATCGATCCTGAACAAGCCATGATCGAACGTCCCCACCCAAACCCGGCCTTGCGAGTCGACATGTATCGTCATGACCTTTTCGGCTTGCAGTGCTTCGGGCCCTGGACTGAAGCGACCGATGCGCTGATCAAAAACCTGCAGCCCTCCGCCATAGGTGCCGATCCAGGTAGCTCCTTGGCTGTCACCGGCAAACGAGGTCACCACGTTGTTCACCAGGCCCTCCGGCCTGTTCGGAGTCTGTTGGTAGTGTCCGAAATTGCCAGTCAATGGATTCCATTTGTTCAGACCATTGTAGGTACCAACCCACAACACACCGCCCCGATCCTGAAACAGGGCGTTGACCCGGTTCTCGCTGAGACTCAGCGGATTGCTGCGGTTGTGCACATAACGCTCGAAACTTCGTGCATCATCACTCCACTGGCAGAGACCTCCGTCACTGCCGACCCAGATATGGTTCGACTGATCCTGAAAGATATCGCGAACCATGCCCACGGCCGAGTTATGGCGGCCACGCAGCTGGCTTGTGAGATTGATGAAGCGCTCTGCACCCGGATCAAGGCGGTACAGACCACCATTGTAGGAGCCAACCCACAATCGATCCTGTCGGTCGGAAAACAGCTTGGCAATACGGTCTTCCTGCAGACTGAAAGGTGCGTCGGGCTCGTTGCGAGAGAACTGCAGGGTACCGTTTGCGGGATCCAGACGCATCAGACCATTACCGTCAGTACCGACCCACAGTTTGCCCGAGCTGTCTTGATCGATACTGGTGACCCGCAAACCTCCAGATCCAAAGTTTGCGGTGCTGCTGATATCGATTCGCTCGATTTTTCGCTGCTCGATATCAAGACGATCGAGACCGCTCTGGGTGCCGACCCACAAATAACCCCGGGCATCCTGGTGCAGGGTCCAGATCCGGTTACTGCTCAAAGAGTTTGGATCAAGTGGGTCATGTTGAAACTGTTCCAGCCTAGCCTCATGGAGATCGACTCTCACCAGTCCTTTATGCTTGGTACCGACCCATAATGCCCCCGCCTTGTCCACCAAGAGGGTCTCGATCCAACCCTGCAAAAGACTGGCATCTTCTCCGGAGGCCGGCTGGAAAACGCTGAAATCGTATCCGTCATAACGGTTGAGCCCCTCTTGTGTACCGATCCAGAGAAAGCCAGTCCGATCCTGAGCGATGCTGCGCACAGCCGCCTGGGAAAGACCGTGTTCGAGTGACAGGCGTACGAAGGGAATGCTCTGTTCAAGGGCGAACGCCATACCCAGCACTCCCATAAGACAACCCAGTAAGAGGGCACGCAACCAGATTGCCTTACCTAGAACCATGTTTCAGGCACCGCATGACCATTCTTGGCTCACCACAGGATTATCTGTCCTGGGAACCATCGGGAAGCGCTGAAAGGTAGGAAACACAGCCGAGGAAGCATTTCTGGGAAGCATTTTTTTTCATCACCCCTGATCTGGGCCACCGACTGGCCTGCTCATCTTGGTTATCACCAATCTATTGTCAGACCCTATGATCCAGGTTGGGCTCAGCTGCGGTCGGCACCGAAATAAGCGGAAGTTTTCTCCATTCTTCTTAAATCTATCCTTGTATCGGTTGAGTATGGAATTTCTTGAAATTCCCTGACTAGCTTACAGAACATCAGAGTACGGATGTGTCAAAAAGGGGTGGTGAACGGCGGCCGTTAGTGGCCGCCGGTAAGAAGTGTTATTCCTGAGGCACCCATACGTTGATGGAAACCGAATCGACAAGGCTGTCGCTCCACAACATGGAATCCGACCAGAGCATTGAATCGGCCCACAACATGGAGTCGCTCCATAACATCGAATCAGACCAGAGCATAGAGTCCGACCACAACATCGAGCCGGACCACAACAGCGAATCACTCCATAGCATGGAATCGGCCCAGAGCATGGAGTCAGACCATAACATCGAATCACTCCACAACATGGAATCAGACCACAGCATACTTTGGCCATCAACGATCTCGAAGTAGAAGTTGCCGTCCTCATCCTGGCGCACCAGACCAGTGTAGTGGGCCTCGCCGCTCAGGTCCTTACTGATGTCCAGGCCCCGGTTGGCGCAGCCGTATTCCGTCGAGTAGACCGCCGCATAGGCATCAACCAGACCGGCACCCTGGTGCAGGAGGCTGTAGCGCGGGCTGCCATCGGCGTTGCGCGCACCCTTTGCCGAGACCATCAGCCGGCACTTGACATCATCCGGACTCAGGCTCGGATCGGCCTGCAGCATCAGCGCCGCAACACCGCTGACTACCGCCGCGGATTGGGAGGTACCGGACATGGTAAAAAAGATCCCACCATCGTGATATTCCGGATGCTCCAGTGCGATCTGTCCATCATCATTCATCAGAGCGGTGACATGACCGCCCGGTGCGATCAGATCGGGTTTGACGAAACCCTCCACTGTCGGTCCGGTCGAAGAGAAGTCAGCCAGCTTGTCGTCACTGGGGTCGTCCAGTGTGTAATTGTCGGTCATGGCGCCCACCGTCACCACATAGGGCACATTACCGGGAATCCCGATGGTCATGGGATCGGGACCCGTGTTGCCTGCCGAGGCCACAACGACGATGCCCGCCTGCCAGGCCGCCATCACCGCCTGATTCAAGGGATCATCCCAATAATGGGATCGTGGTGCCGCACTGAAAGAAAGATTCAACACACGAATGTTGTAGTTGTCTTTCTGCGCGACTAACCAGTCGATACCCCGAATGACATCCGCATAGCTACCTTGACCATTCTCATCGAACGCCTTGATTGAGACTAAATTCGCATCAGGCGCAATACCACGAAACTGGCCGGAGCTGGTCTCCAATTCACTATTCATACTGATACTGGTGAGATGGGTTGCGTGGCCATTTTCATCGTTGGGCGCAGCCCAGACCGAAAGTTCTTGATCAGTCATCGCATCGTATTGGGAAAGTGTTCTTAATACTCCCCCTGTGTCACGTTTGATTGGACTGAAATTGGAAAGACCGGAATCGAGCACTGCCAGGGTCACACCTGCACCGGTGATTCCCTCCGCATGCAGTTGGTGAGCCTTCACACCAGTGACATGAGCGGTTTCGCTGGAACCCTCAACAACAAGCTGTGAATCGAGGCTTATGCTCGTGCTTTCTACATCCAGACTGGCCGTGGTGACTGGTTCAACCGCATGAGTGGTGGGCGTTGCGACGGTCTTTTTATTCTTCTTGGGCTTCTTCTTGGCCGTTTCTACCTGAC